>Ga0315908_10000506_pt1 | contig 30904 bp, 13 predicted proteins | sample LakEriMetagenome_12_FD_203520 | JGI IMG/M metagenome (GOLD analysis project Ga0315908, IMG submission 203520) | Freshwater fungal communities from buoy surface, Lake Erie, Ohio, United States - Buoy 4 MA124 | ecosystem: Environmental > Aquatic > Freshwater > Lake > Lake biofilm | place: USA...
TCGTTATAATCCAACTATTATAAATCTTTTTAAACTTTTAATTATATTTTCTAATAATCTATTGAATCATTATTATTTTTTTATTTAGATTATTATTTTTTGCATTTTTAAGAAATATATTTTTCTAAAATAATTTCATTTAAATTTATATCCAAATGAGATTACAAAATTTCGTTGATGATTGAATAAGATATCAATTCTGGTTAATTCAATTATTCTTATAATTAAATAGACATTTGATATTTAGGTTTGTCTAATTATTACGAATTATGATCTATTTGCTAATATAAATGAATGTTTAATGCTTTTTAATAATCAATAGTCCTAACATAAGCTAACATAAATTTAAGAGAATCAGAGAAAAGATAGAAATTTTAGTTTTATGACTTATAATAATTGATAGCAAATTAGATAAAGAATTACTAAAATCCTTAATAATTTAAATAATAAAGTTCGTGATTTTGATGGAACATGTTGTCATTAATTAATTTGATAGCAGTTTGAATGTATTCGAGACTGGCTAAAGACTTGAACTAGTAAAATCTCAAAAAATTATATATTTCATAATGGTTAATTTTCTGATCAATATTCATTTAGAAATCAAAAGTAACATTTTACAGATGAAACTAAACTTTATTTTTAAATTACTTAAACAAAGCTTTTATTATTTAATAATTCTGATTAATTACTAAATTAATTAACTACTTTTCTCTTGATTCCTCTTATTCCAAGTCAAAATATATAAATTATTAATTATCATTAATTGTCTTTACTGAATTCAACTCGTAAATTAAATTCACAACTTGTTCCGCATCATTCTTTATAGCTACTCCTTACTGTATTGATCTTTTTTCTAACTAAATTTTAATTTATTATTTCTTCTTCTTTTCCTTCTCTATTATTTGCTACTTTTCCTAAGATAAATATAATTCTCTTTCTTGTTTCTATTATTTCAATTGTTTCAATTAATTTAATATCCTAATATCTGCTTTAGGATTGTTTAAAATATTGTTCAATTTTATATCTTTGTTTTATGAATTGTCTTTCCTCTGAATAGCGAATTCTTTACTTAATTATTTTATTGGGCTAAAAGATATCTTGTGGTCTAATTGCTGTTACTAATATTATTATTATGGTTATTATTGATCTAATTATAAATCATCATCCTTTTATTGATCTTCATACTGAATCATTATTTGACTCACATCTCCAAATTACTACAAAATATTAGATAATCCTAGATTGTCAGATTTTAATGTGTTTTTAAGTTAAATATTTGTATGAGCAACTAACACTTTTATCTTCATATTTATATCATTATTACTGAAATTTATTATATGTTTGATAATCTCAATTATCAATGATTTCTTTTGATTATTTAATGTTTCTTGAATGTTTTCAATTTATTCATCATTTTTATTAGTTAACTCTATTAATAATGTTAATAGTAAATAATATACCATTAATTGAATACTTCTTTTGATTATACATAGGATAGAGCTTATCTTTTTTTTTTCTTTTCTTTTCAATAGAGAAATAAATTGCAAGAGATATTTTAATAAACTTGATAATGATTTCCTAAATAAACTACTTATTAATATTTCTGGAGATGATTTAAAGAATAGCCTGACCAATTAGAGGTGAATAGATAATAGTATTAAGATAAATTTTAAAAGCTATATCTAATAATTAAATAGAATTTTTATGATTGAGTTTATTAGAAGTAGAGAGATATAGAATAAAGTTGAGATCAAAGGTATTGATTTGTAATGGATTAGTATTGTACTTGTTCTGAAAATGGGTGAGAAAGGGATTGAAGAGAATTTCTAAAGGAATGCCTTCAATAGAGTCAAAGATATGTTGAAATTATAAAAGTAAGTATTATCTGTATGTAACATTATCATAATTTTCAATGAAAATGATTGATAAAGTTTTGTAAATAAGAGGAGCGAAGTTAGAATGGATTTTGGCTAACTTCTCTAGCAATCTAAAGAGTTAAGTGACAGAATAAATAAAAAGAGCAGAGTTATTAGAATTACAGTAATTTTTAAGAGTAACTATTATAAACGAACTAACTTCTTGATAGAGATCTATTTTTTGAGGAAAGAGGATGAAAGCTTAAATGAGGAATTGGAATGAGGAATTATTGAAAGTTTAAATAATATCGTTATATATTTTATTAATCCAATTATCAAGAACAGCAGTGTTAGATAATAAATCTGCTAATTGAGATTATTATGTAATAACAGTAAGGAGGGATGAGTGTTAGTCAGGATTTGGCAATATTTAAAATAACAATTGGGTGAATACCTAAGTAAAATTAAATTGACAATACTCACATAAACTCTTCATATATTATCCAACTAACTACAAATGTCTCTTCATTCCTAATAAATAATGATTCACAACTGAGCCCTTTTCCATAAATACTAATGTGAAGTCTGTTACTAAATTGTTACGCATTAGTTCCGGGTATAATTTCATATAAAATTCATTTGTTTGTATTCCTATTTCTATGTTCTTGCTTACTAGACCTGCTTATGTTGCTTAAAGTAATAGAGATATCTTATCTTTCTCTACCTCTCATTTTAATAGCGATATTATTATTTATATTTTTTCTATCAACTCCATGTATAAACTTGTTATTGATTCGTAGTTCCCTTTCATTCCTTTTACTATTATGTGAGCTAACAGAGTGCTTTTTTAACCTAAAAGACCGATAGCTTCTTTGATCTTTATTTGCAAGTTTTTACTTATTATTAATATCAAAAACTCTACTATGTTCTCACTATCTTCTAGTTCTTTGTCTGACTAGATATTGATTAAATTTAACTCTTGAGAATTTTATACTCCTTTTAATATTTTTAGATTTTTAGCACTACTGCTGTTTTAATTGCTAATATTTTTAGTTAACACTTAACTATTATTCTTACTTAATATCTAGCTTAGATTATTTGATAAATTATTTTTTTTATTGCTTACATTATTATTCAATAAATTATTTATTTTATTTTCATTATTATTTAGTTTATTCTCATTATTATTGTTTATTATTTTATTTTCATTTTCATTATTATTTACTGAAGGTTTTAATTTTTATTGATTATTTTTTTTATGAATATCATTTAAAATATTTTGATTTTAATCGTTTTAATTTTTATTATCTTCTTAAGTATGAATAGCATTAAATTATGTAACAAGCTTTGACTATGAATTAGATTTTAATTTATTGAGATAAGAATTAGATTGTTACCGTGGATTTAATTACTAAGAAAGCAAATCAGATGATTCTTACAAACTAGAATCGAGGCTTTGATCATTATTAGTAACAATCTTAATATTATATTAATTGGTTTTATCTTTTCCTTAATATATTTACTTCAGAAAATCATCAATAATCATATTATCTCCACTCAAAATTAGTTACTTTAAATCATTGTCTAATATTATCTTGAGATACTTCTTATACATTTCTTAAACTAAATTCCAATTCAATAGTTTTGCAGAAGGAGTGTTATTATTTTTAATTTACTTTATTTCTAATATATTTCTATTGTTCAGAACTTCATATAATTTATTAGCTAATTGTCCAAAAATGAATCCGTTATAAAACTGATCACTTAATGGCGATATTATGTTTACTTATTGGTTATTTGTATGTAATAAAAGCTTAACTTAATTTTCCTTTATAATTTTTAGTTTTATCAGCCAAGTAACAAGTTCATTATCTATCAGGATAGACATTATAATTTTTAACAATTATATTTTATTTAATTTAAAACAATATACTAAATTTATAATATTAATCATTAATATAAGTAAAATTTAAATATAGTAAATATGAAGATGATTATGAATGATAAAATAGGTTGTATAATAGAAATAAGAATTATAAAGAGGATGAAGATGATCAAACTTGAATGAAATTGATTTTATTCTTAAGTATAGTAGAGAGGAAGAAAAGTTATAATAAAACAATAGCAATAACAACATACAACTTAATATATTACTTGGTTTTGATTTACTCAATAAGATCATCCAACGATGCAAATAATTCCAAATGATTACTTTTGGCAATATTAATATCCTAAATAAGTTCTTACATTTTGTCCTGATCATCTTTGATATCCTTAATAACTTCCTTCGTAATAGTCTTATCTAATACTCCCTCTAGATAATTCTGCTCCCATTTGTTCACTTGATCACTAATATACCAAAATACGTTCACCACTTTCTTCCTCGCTGTGATGCTCATGAAACATAAATCATATCTTCCCGATATTTCAAATTCATAGTTCAATTTTATTCCGTTCTCTATTTCTGTAAATTTCTACTTTTTTTTCCTTACTATTTCTTTATTTGGGCTTATAATCACTTGTTTGAATTCCTTTAGTATTTCTTTATCTCGGACTTGGTATTCTAAATGTAATGTGTCGTTTTGGTTACCTACTATTGTGAAGCAGTAATCTTAAATATTGTCTAAGTGGAAGTTGAAATTCTTTACACTTTTTAATTATAATAATGTTAATATTATCAATACTAAATATTACATTTTTAATTTTTATATTTATGTTTATTTTATATTTTTATTATTATTATCTATACTATCTTTTATTATAATTATAAATTATTAAATCATTATTCTAAACTATATTTATTTATTTTTTTATGTTTCTTATAATCATCTTTTTCTTGATTTTTTTTAATCTTTTTATTATTATTAACATATGTTTTTTTAAGCGTTTTTTATTCCTGATCCTTAGATTTATTTTATTCTTAACTTGTATCCTCTTTTTAATCATCATATTTATTTGATGTTTAATCAACAATTTAATCTAATCTTTAATAACATGTAAAAGTTGTATCACTATACTTTATTTTTAAATTAATGCAATGCTTTTAACACTTGATTTAGTTATTATTTTAATCTTAATCTGAAGTAAATCTAAATAAAAATAAAAAAAATACCTTTTATAAAAGTATGTGCCATCTGAATCCTCCTCAACATAATCATAATAATTATAATGAGGTTCTGGATGTGAACAAGTATTTAAGAAATACTTTTTTTCATTGCAATTTTATTTTTATAGATTTAATGATTAAAAGTAACATAGACAATCAATAAATAAATTAATAGTTAATTTAATCTTGCTATTATTATAATTCGCTTTATTATTTCTCCAGGCTACATCAATTGTGTTATTATCAAACTTTAATTAACATTCATCTGATTTAAGTCCTTATGTATCCATTAAATAGCTGTCATAATCATCATAATCATCTTATTTTCTTTACTTAAATTTCTTTTTAAATCTATTAGACTTTTATATTCTGTGTTTTTCTATCTAGTTTCTTTATTGTATTTGCTACTTTTCTATTATTTTTAATTGTTAGTTTTTGAAAATAAGAAATTGTAAAATAAATATAAATATTATTTTTTAATACATCATTATAATTAATATTAATAATATAGAGAATATTAATAAAGTATAAACTATATTCTAATCTAAAATATCAATAAATAATAAAATAATTATAAAATGAAAAGACAGATAAATTTTATGATATTAGTTATATTGATTTTAAGAATAAATAGTGAAGAAGCTTAAGAAGTAATAGAAAACAAATAAACTGAAATCTAAATAAAACAAAACGAGATGAAAGTATATAAATTTAAAGCTCAATCATCGATAGAAAATGAAATGCAAATTATGGCATAATAGATAAATAATAAGCATGGATTTGTGGAGTTTGAAATATATTTGAGTAGTCAAACATTTAAACCAGACTAAATAGAAAACCAAAAAACTTGCAAGAATCTTCATTTATTAGAACCATGTATTTACAATACTGAAAAATAACAGAAAGATGTTTATTTTTCAATAAAGTGCATGAAGAACTGTTGGTTTTACATCCAAATAGTATACAAAGACACAATAATAATAGATGAATCAAGAGAGAATCTAATACAAGTAGGAAGATAAAAGAATTCATTAGAACTAAAGATGCCATTAGCTAAAAAGGAAGACTACGATTACTTAATCTTGGATATAGAATTGAAGAAAGTAGAGAGTAGTTTTATTAATGAAAAATAATTGATGAGCGTAATATTCCCCGACTAAACCAAAGTGAAAGACTAGTTCATTTCCTAGATCAGAGTCATTTACATCATTAACAGATAAGATAATACTTTCTGTGAAAAGTGTTTTATGACTATCGAGGTAATGGTCAAGTTAGGATCCATCCTATCAATTCATTAGTATCGAAGATTCAATCACATTTAAATCATTCCTCCTAATTCTTACTTCCTGGACTATATCGACTCATAAAAGAAAGTGTTCAGATTATCTAATTAAATGAAGGACCTACATCTTTACCTTAATGTTATTAATGGACCTGCTAATGATCTATATCTCAATCCTAATTATTTGCCTTACTCTCTTGATAAGTTCTAATGGCATTCCACTAATTCTTCATCCCATTTCTCTTCTATTTTTGTCCCTTAACTATAATTAACATCCATTTAATTCACTACTACCTCTTATCTTTATGCTGCTGTTATTTCCAAAGCTTAAGGATTCTTTGTACTTTATCCTTAATTATAGTAACCTGATCAAACCAATGCTTTGTAAATTTAAATAGGATAATCTGTTGTTAGATCTATATATAAATCTGATCTACAAAACATGTAAATGTAATTATATTAGAATAACAATAATTTAAATTCATAATTATTGCTTATTCAATTGGGATTGCAAAAAGGAAGAGTAGATTTATATATAAGAAAGTGTGAATCATCTAATAATGAGTGCAAAGAAATATCAGATGAAGAAATATAAAGGAATATAAATATCGATAAGAAGTTCTTACAAATAAGCGGTTAACAAAGTATCGAACTTTCAAGTAATTGTAATAAATAAGGTCATGTATATTGTATATTTATTTTATGTATTCGAAACAATAACAATGATGAAACAAGTTAATACTTTTTAAGTGTGAATTATAAAGGAGGAGTATTGATATTAGATGAAGATAGAGCAGTAGAATTGAGGATGGATAGTGGATAGACAGAATTAGTAAAATATAGTTTGAAAAACAGAGGAATGGAGGAATTCAAATTAATGTTAAGTAGTGAGAATGTTATAATGAAGGTATATTTTGGCAATAAGTGTATTAAAAACAATTTAGAAGTCAGTGAAGGTAATTGCGAGGCTATTTAAGGAGATAATCTAAACCCTGTCATCATTGATACTAATAAGATAAACTTATATGATGATTACTACATAGAGCTAATTGCACTCATGGCCACTAATGTCAGATTAGAATTGGAAGTTAGAAGATTTAATTTTAATGACAATCATAATGCACCAGTATAATAACATATTCTCTATGAAGGATAATCATATAATTATGTCTTTACTCCTACTCTTAATAAACTTTTCTTTCTTATTAATGTCGATCTCTAAAAGCTATAAGAAATTTATGTTTAACTTTCAAATATCCATGATAATCTTATTAACATTAAAGCAAAACAGGCAAGTCCAGTAACATCCATAGATTACGATTGGTAATCCTAGTCAAATCTCCTTACTATTTCTTAAGCCACTAATCCTACTCAATTCAAACTTAAAACTACTTATTATATTTAAGTCCATTATTAAGCTATTATTAAACAAAATATTCCTTTCTCTATTAAGTATTTTCATAAGTCCACAATCTAACATATTATCTTCAATCATCTTTATTCATTTTCATTGCTACCTAATCATACTATAAGATATGCTATTAATTTGGAATTCAATGATAAAAACACTATTACCATCATGACTGCTATAGTTAATAATAAGTTAGCTAAACCACTAAACGTTTCTATTAGCAATTCTCCCTTTAATTCTACTTTTAGATTTGAGTTGAAATCATAACTAGAGTAGATTATTAGCTATAATTAAAATTAGAATTGGATGGATTCAATTATAAGTTAGGAAATAATAAATAAACTATGTGAATCTTAACTAGAATAGAAGTGCATAATATATTTGAAGATTCAAAACCCAAATATTATGGAAGTAAATGGTATTGTATAATATAAAAGAGAAATAAGCAGCAATTTGTTAATATAAGGATAGAAATAATACTTCACTTTAACGGAAAGTAATCCGTTGAAGATTTATTTAATTCCAAAAGACACTTCTTACAATATTGATATAATTGTCAAGTCAATATATCATGTTAAATTTAGTGCCACTGTTTAGATCTCTAGAGCTAATATTATTAACTAAGATTAAAAGAAAATGAAGACTTAATATTTAGATTAACATATTATTTAGATAAGCAAAACTTGGTTTGCTGCATGTGAACCTGATTGCAGAATTGCTATTTGGCTTGATTATTAGAACTCAAACGATGAAAGGGAAGTCAAACTTACTAAATACGTTTCTAATGTTGAAATTATTTGTCTATAGCCAGTCACTGATTTGGAGGCAGGTTAAAATTAGATATTTACTCTCAATTCTGAAGAGGTACTAATTAATAATAATTACATAATTATATAATTATAATAATATGATAATGTGATAATATGATTATATGATAATATGATTATATGATAATATGATATAATAGGGGAAATTCTTCCGTATCGACATATCTAGATATAAAGAAGATGATTAGGAAAAAGGAATCTAAGTAGACTTACATCGACATTTTGGAAATGGGTATATGGTTTACTCGATCTACAATGATGAAAACATAGAGCTTCCTTAACTGAATTCATGGAATACACGAAACTACATGCAAGTTAATGATGTTTCATTTGTGCTTACCAAATCTGAAATTGATAAATAATGGCATTCAAAGTCCTTCCTCAAACTTTACCTTTTAGTAGGAGTCTATCAATACTCTGACTATTATTATCTAAAGTCAAGTCAGACTCAAACTAATAACGGAATGTTCACTATTTCTTACAAAATGCATCAATAATCTATCACAGATTTATATTATAATACTTTACATAATGTTAACATTTCAACAACCCATTATTATTCAATCTCTTCTACCTTTAATTTTACTTCTCTTAAACTTCATTTTATTAAATCTTCTGGAACTTAATATATGATTTTCTATTAGATTTGCAAGAATGATATTACACTAATTGACTGTTAATCATAATTAGACTAATAAAATAAAAATTATAAATTTAATACTACTAATAAGTCACTCTTTGAAAGAGAAATAGTTAATGATTTATAAGAGTAGAATGTGAGAATCATGATTGGAATTTTTACATATAATAATATTTAAGGACAATTATATATAAACAAAGAAGATGACATAATAAATTTAATAGAAGGATATTAGATGATAGAGTAAAGAGAAAAAGGATAAAAGAAGGTTTACAAAATATATCAAACTAACTAAGATTAACTTTTGGATCTAAAGATAAATGTTTATAAAGGGGAAGTGAAGGTATGGGTGTCTGATTAAGAATATTCATAAATAAGTGAGAATCACAATACAATCAATGCTAGTGGCAATATATTAAATTAGGAATCAGCTATAGAACTTTTCCTTAAGGAAAAGACTAAAAAGGATGTATGGTGGTATTAAATGTTTTTCCCTCTTTATGTTAATGTGTATTCTTCTTAAAATTCATATTACTCGATCGGTTATTCCAACAGTTTCATGAATCTCTAAGTCCTCAATGTCAATCATCTATTCAAAGACTCTATCGATCCTCATTTTAATAAGACTCATAATGTCTTGTTGAGTTAACTTACTAATTTAGATGATCTTTATATTAATATTCACACTCTTAATGAAGTTAATATCAATACTCTTGATATTGTCATGCATGCTGTTCATTAGACTTTTCTTAATTAAAGACATTAATTTTTCGATTATGCTCTTGATATTGCTGTCCCTAATTTCCCTCATCTTAGAGGAGATAATTATTTGTAAATCAAAGTTAATACTACTAGTATTAAAAAGAAAAACATGCTTGAAATTTATATCAAAAACAATAATAATATTAAAGTGTAATATTAAATCATAGTAGAAAATAAAAATGAACTGTTAATAGGGCAGGACAGTTAACTAATAATATAAAAGAATAGTAAATACATCATGCAAATTGGAAACGAAGGAATATTAGCTGTTCAGCTATTAAATTGTAAAGATAATATGGTATTAATATAAGATTAAAAAAAGCATTTAGAAAATTAATACAGCACATAACAAGACATCCAATTAATAAATTCAAAAGAAGGGGAACTTCATTTAGCAGTAGAGAGTGAAAATGATAAAGGATAAGTATTATCACATTTAAAAACAAAATTTTACACATAAGAAGAATTCCAAAAGATATTGGGAATAATAATGGTGGACGATTTATACGATCTACAAATTGAGGCAATAAACAGACATGAAGCTAAAGTAATGATTGATTTTTAACCAATCTATTGCCAAGACTGCCATGATTTAATATCAAAATCAAATAAAAAAGATTACAATGTAATTTATAAATTGGCTGTAAGTAATAACAAAGACTATCTGCATTAAAGAACTAAGTGTAGTTCAATCAATGAGTCCTTCTTCTACCAAGAGTCAATACTGTCTGAATAGCAGATTAGGGACTTTCATGATGGACGCATATTGGCATAGGATAATAATAATGAGGATAACAAATATCTCATTATCCCTTTATTAGATGATGTTTAATACTATTTCGTCATCATCGCTGAGTTAAATAACTTCCCCAATCAATATAAAAATAAGTATTTTTATTCTTAGTAGGAATTTGCTAGACCTAAGTGGCATCATAGGTTTATTTTTAGGATCTTCTTCTTTTTTGTTATTATTTTAATTATTGTACTCACAGTTTTGTTATATTATAAGTTTAAGTAAAACTATCTTTTGAAACAGAGACTCAATTATGAAGTTTCTGATGTTAGGAACCTTTCCATAGTAGATAAGGTTGTTGGTCTTGATTCTAATGATAACGTCTAAATGGTTGAAATTTAAGGTTATGATAAAATTGTAGAGGATAAGTTGTGATCATTTTATATTTATATATATCAATCTTATTTATCATTTGTTATTAAAAGACCAGTTCGGAATATAATCCATATTATTCGATATTTAATTAGGAATTGTAGTGTTTGATTAATATTATTTCCCATTCAGGTTATTCATAAGATAAGGTGAAGGAGCTTACAGACTTTTTTTATTTAATTATTCAAATGAAAGTTCAGAGAAAAAAGGGTGTTGAATTATTTCATCTGCATCCATTGGACCACTCCCTAATCTAAGCTAGGGTTCAAACTATAGTAACTAAACATACAATTATAAATCATATTCAATTTTATATGCATGTATTGTTAGAATAATTACTTAAGAAATAAGAGTCTTGGCCTGTAATGATAGATCTTCGGGAATGTATATTTTCTGTTACTTCATCTAATCGTAAGTGGTGCACTCATTAAGATTGAGAAATGGAGTTCGTCCAGTAAGCATCTCATAAACTAGAATACCAAATAAAAACCAATCCATAGCTTTACCATAACCCTATCCCTTTAATACCTCTGGCGCAATATACTGAAATGATCCCAAAACAGTCTAAGTGCCTTCCGTGCTTTAACTCACTCCATCCTTAGATAATCCGAAGTCAGTCAATTTTGCATATCCATCTTTGTCTATCACGATGTTCTCTGGTTTTAAGTCTCGGTACACTATATTTATTTCGTGCAAATATTTTAAACAAACTAGAATACAGCCACTATAAAATCTGCATTTACTTTCTGAAAATCTATTATAATATATTTTATATTTACTTTCGTTCTTTTAGTAGATATTTGCGCAGATCTTAACCTGAACAGTATTCTAGAACCATGTATAATTATGAAGATGATTAGAATGCTGCGTGAAGTTTTACTATGAACATGTGGTCTAATGCTTTTAGGATATTTTTTTCTCAAATCATGTAGTTTTCCAAATTTTTTTCTATTTTTTTTTATTTATATTTACTTTTTATTTCTTTTTTATTTAATTATTTTATAGCATATTTTTCCTTACTTTCTTTGTGTTCTGCCAAATATACTTCTCCAAAACTTCCTCTTCCTATTAAACAAATTATATAAAAAGAATCTATATTCATTATTTACTCATATTATTATTTTTATTCAAGTTTATTTTAATTAATCAACATTTCATGTATATTTAAAGGTTTGTTTTTATTTTATATATTATAATCATCTAATTCTTGCAAATTTTATTTTTCTAGTATTTCTAATATTTATTAATTATTATTAATAAGAGCTAAATCTTATGCATTTTAACCTATTAAATTTTTATGATAAATATTGCAATTAAAATTCAATAAAAGTTTTACCATTTTTTTATAGTTTTTTTAAACTGAAATCATTAATAAGTTATTATTTTTTTTATCCATAATATTATTTATATCACAATTATTTTTTAATAATAATTCAGTAATTTCTAAATTATTTGTCATTACTGAATAATATATTCCTGTCATTTAATCATCATCCTTATAATTTACATCAATATTTTAAAATTGTAATATATCTTTAACTAAATCTGTATTATTATTTTTTATTGCATTTAAAAGTAATTCATTTTAATCTTTTGAATTTTTTTTTTATTTTTAATTACTATTTTACTTAATCTATTTAAAAATTTAGCAAGTTTTTTAATTTAGATCAAATAGTTTTTATTTATGTATATTTATAAATGGACTATTATTATCAATATTGTTATTAATATTATTATTACTATTATTATTACTACTTTTAGTATCTGAATCTTTTAAATAATTATTTTATAATTAATTATAATTGTTATTTATAATATGATTATTTATGTAATTAATATTATTATAAGAATTATGTTTTGCTTTGCTTTTAAGAAAATTTTCATCATTATTATCTTCTAAATTTTTATTAATTAAAGTTTCATCAGTTTTTAATTAACAATTTTATTACAAAGATTTAGCATTGCTTTCTTTTTTTTCTTTATATTTATTAATTATTTATCCAATTAAGTTTATTGATTCTTATTAAGATTATATTTTATTGTTAAGCTGTTAATTTTAAGAATTATTTTTTTTATTATATTTCATGATAATCTGATCTTTTTTTTCCAAATTTATCTGAATCATTTATTCTATTTAACTTAATTATTAGGAATGTTTATTTTATTTTAATTAGTATTCTAATATTGTATTTTATTATTGTCTATTTTAATCTTAAAGTTTTTACATTTTATTTTACTAATTAATCTAATTTTCTCTTTATTATTATTAGCTCAATTTTTAACTAAATAATTATTATTACAATTTTTCCTAATTTTATTATAACAATTATTATTAATTTTATTATTGTTTAACTTACTATAAATATTATAATTATTATTATGATTATCACTATTTTAATTCTAATTGCTGTTATTATATTTTTAATTCAGAATTTTATTGTTAGTTTTAGCTTTATTATTCACATTAGTTTTATAATTAATTTTATTAGACTTATAATAGTTCTTTTTATTAATTTTATAAAATTAATTATTTTGGGAGTTAATTAGAAACATTTTTATTCATGGATATAAATTATTAATACTCATCATCTTATTGCTGCCTTTATTGTTAATCTAATTAATAATTAATGTCTAAAAATATTTATAAGATAAATACATTTTTCATTAAAAACTTTACTATTTTTTAAAAAATTATTAAATTCTGATGTTTTAAGTTAATTAGAATTATAAAATTATTTTTTTAGATTTTTATTTGATTAAATAGAACTATCATTTTTATTTTTAAATTAATATTAATTTTTTAATTTTTATAAATTAAGTTTCTAACTATTATTATCAAACAATTCAAAATTGTTATATTTATTTTAACTATTACTTTCTTTTTTTATTAAGTTTTTATTAACTGGAGAATCCAAAATTTATTAAGAAATTTGAGGCTTGCTAATTAATTTTAAATGAGGAGTTGATGAGGTATTTACGCTTGCTAATTTATTATTAATTTCCATATTAATTTATATTTTTAATGAAATATCAGTTTATAATAATAATATATTTAATCTTATTAAAAAGTTTATATTTTAATAAATATTTTTAACATAATTAATTTAAACATTTTCCTAAATTTTAATTATTTTTATACAAAAATTTTCTTATAAATATAAAATTTTATATAAAATTTAGATTTAAAATATAATAATAAATTTTTAAATTAATATGATGTGATTTTTTATAAAAATTATTTTTTTTAATATTATTGAAGTTATTAATTTAAATTAAATAATATAATTAAATAATAATAATTTTAAGATAGGTTAATTGAATTCAATATTATTTAATAAATAAACTAAAAGGTAATTTTAAAAAGTTTTAATTAATTTTTAGAGGTTCGATCTCAAAAGATATTATTTGTTAAATTTTATGGTCATCTTCATAATTAATACTAAAAAATTTATTTTAATTTTTGAGTGAAATTTTATCTTTTTAATTTTTATCTTAATCTAATAGTTTTACTTGTAATTTTTTAATAATAACACTAGTTTTTAAACAATTAAGGGCTGTTTTAAAATTTTTTTTTTCTTATTAAAAATCTAAAAAATCTTAATTTTTATTATAACTATCAATCAACTTTTTATCAACAATTTCACTATATTCCATATAAAAATTATCAAATTAAGATTTTTAATAATCTGAAAGATAATTAGTTCTATGGGGTAGAGTTTAAATCTTTAAATATAAAAAATGAACATCTACTTCAGTTTTACTAATGAAATTATTATTAATGTCTGCTTCCTCACTTATTATTTTAAATTTATAATTTTCTTTTTCTGTCTAATTAATTTGCAATTATCCTATATAATAATAAACTTTCTAATTATTCTTATAATCAGTGGTAGTTAACTAGTTTACCTAGATATTAACATAATGTAATGAGTTTACTAAATAAAAATTAATGGATTATTTTATCAATTATGTTGGAAAATAATTTTTTTCTTTTTCATAGTCATTTTCTTAATCGCATATATCTTTTTAAGGAAAAATATGTTTTTCTTAATTTATTTAGTGATAAACATGTAATTTATATATTTAATCTTTTTTGCAGAGATATTATTATAAAGAATTTTTTTATTAACTTAATAAATACAATTTGAAGTCTTGAATTTTAATCTAAATATTATTGTTTTTTATTAATTTTTCTTATAAGTATTTGTTATTTATTAAAGTACTCACCAATTAGTTGATTTAATTAAATATGTCATGATTTTCTCCTTAAATTATTAATTTAAAAGGCTAATTATAAAACTCCATGTATTTTTCATTAATTTCTTTGCTAAATATAAATTATAATTATTTATCTAAACTTATCTAATTAGCTTCTTATTTGTTAATAACTTTATCTTTACCTTCTATATTTTCATTTATTATTAACTCAATATAATTAGGAAATGGAATTTTCAGATTACTTTTTTCAAAATTAATAAAATTTGTATTTTAATCCTCATCATTATTATAATTATAAATATTATTCTTTAATTTATTATTAGAAATTATTTAGTGAACTTCTTAACAAAAAGAAATGAGATATTTTTCTCTGTTATTATAACAGAAATTGATATCCTTAAATTAAATGATGGATATCATATATTCATTAAATTTCAAAAATTATTCAAAAAAATTGGCTTTAAGAATATTATATTAATCATTATTATAATTGAGTATATTATATTGGTTATTGTAAAAGTTATTTAGATATATTAAAAAATCTTTGTTTTAGTTTTCCCAATCATCTTAATTAAACTATTCAATAAATTCACTCAATTCCTTTTTAAAAGATTAGTTGAGTGTATCTTAAAGTTTAGTTTTTTGAGAAATAATAGAATAAGGATGAAATTTCTAGCAAATAAGTTCAAAATTACTGTCAGAATTATAAAGGAAATCACCAAATTAATTAGACTTAGAAAATTATTATTCCTATTTCCTAGAATTCATCATGAAATAATCATGAATAATTTTGACCCTCAAATAATTGGATTAATCGGAAATTATTTTTTAATATTAATTATTAGATTCTTAATCATCATAAAAGAAACTATTGTCTTAATCATTATTGAGAGTGTTTGTATTACTTTTTTATCAATTTTTTAAGATATTAATTATAAAATTTGATTGATTTGAATTCAGATAATAAGCATTAGTAATATTAATATTGTTAATGTAATTAATATAGAAAGGAATTTTTTCATTAAATTAATTAAAATTAATAATATTTTTAGGGTAACTCATTTCAATGAATGGACATAGTTATCTAATTTTAATAATAGAATTAAAGCCAGGGAAGCGTATTTCTCTTTGAATAATATTATATAATTCGAGACATGAATTCCTAATTAATGCAGGAAAATTATTAAAGAGTATTAAAACTTCAGAGGTTTCAAAGAGAATATTCATGTAAACGCTACACTTTTTATCTTCTTTATTCAGGTAGTCTTTAATGATATCTAGTTGAGTGTAGATATTGATTGGGTAATGTTGAATCATTAATTTCATAAAGTATAAAATACTCATTATTCCTTATGTTCCCATATTACCTATTAATCCACTTATCACAGCATATATTTTTAAGCATTTTAATAGGCAATAAAAAAAAAATAGTTGTCTTTCTTTCTTTTATAATATCCAACTATTTATTAGAAGTTTTAATTTCTTTATTTATTTAAGCTCTCTGTAGTGAAAGTGACTATTGGTATCTTAAATATGATTGTCATTTTTGTTCTTTTTAATTGTTTCATATATTAAATACAAGTTTCCTAATTCATTTATAAAGTTAATTTCTATTGGAAATTATATATCCTTTATAAAATAAAAAAAATCTTCTGCTTTTTATTCGATTCTCATAATGTTGTGAAAATCAAATGGAATATCTGCTGTTTGAACTGAAATAAAATCTATTAATATTTATTCTTCATCATCCAAAATACTATCTATCTAAAAATTCTATTGTTTATATTATTTTTGATTTTTTATGATTTTTACAAAAGTTTTAAGTAAAAATTAAAATAATTATTTATTTTTTTAAATATCAAATCCATGTTATATTATTTTTATTTTATTTTCAATAAAATCAATTTTTTAACTATCTTATTCTTTCTAAAATATATCTAAAATTCAAGGAAAAATTTGAATAAAAGTATTAAATTATTTGTAATATTAAGTATTCTTTTATTATTGAAACAATTATCTATATAAAGATATAAAATAACCTATTGTTTCATATTCATTTTGATGAAATAATTACCAAAATCTACTAAATAAATTATTATCTAATTATTCTTAAGCAAATTATTTATTATCCTCAAGTTATGAGGTTTTTTTTTAATTTTATTATTAGCTCATTTATAAATATATTTATTTTAAATAAAAACTATTTTTATAAATTATATATATATAAATATAAATTATATTAAAATCTTTTTTAATGGAAATTAAAAAAAATATTAAAAAAAACTATCTTAATAAATCGAAGCTTTAGAAACTATAATAAATGAAATAAAATTTAAAAGTAAATGATTAATAAGAAGAAGAAGAAAAAAAGGAATAAATAAAATAATAAGAAAATTATTATGAAATAATAGATAGTTTATTAAGAGAAGACGAAGAAAATAGAAAAAATAAGTCTAATTTAAACTAAACGCCATAATAAATTCTTAAAGAAAAAAAAATTAATAATTAAAAAAATATTTGGTATGATGAAGATGATGAAAAAATAACAATAAATTTAAATGAAAAATCAAGATTAAGAAAATTAAAATAGAATCCAAATGAAAATGCAATATCAGGAGCTGAGTATAAAGAAAGATTATAAGAATATTATTAGAATCAATTATATAAAAGTAGTTTTTTTGGTTGGGCAAATTAAAATAATAATAAAAATATAATTTATGAAAATAATAATCAAAATTAAAGCAATTAGAAAAATTTTGAACTACTTTTTAAAATAAAAAACCAACAATAATTTTATGAACATAAAAAATTCTAAGAAATATAAAGTAAAATATTGGATATACAAAAAACAGGATTTGTTAAATAAGAAGATTAACATAATGCTGTTGTAAAAGTAATAGATTTTTACTAAAATTCATAAATATTTCTAACTTCTTCGCTTGATAAGATAGTTAAAATCTTCTAAATCCAAGAAAATTAAGATGAATAAAAGGATAAAGCTGCCTAATTAACTAAAAGTATATATTTCCAAGGATTTCCTATAATAAATGCCAAGTTTATTAATAAAAATAATTAAATAATTGTAAATGGAATGAAAAATCATCTTTATTTGTACGATATATTCAAAAATAAATCTATTAAATTAAGTTAAGATTTAGTTTCCTAAAAGTTTGATAAATATATAGAAAATATGTCTTTGTCAAGGGATGAGTAATATATTTCATTATATAATAAAAAAGGTAATAAAAAATTATTATAACAAAATAATTTATTAAATTAATATTATAAAATAATTTAAATGATTAATATAATAAAACAAATATATTTAATTTAATAAAATCTTTATAAAATAATTATAACTAAAAAAATTAAATATAATAAAATATATGAATAGATATAAATATAAAAATAAAATATAAAAATAATAATAAATAGGAGATATAGTAGTGCTGGATTGTAATAACGGTTAGTTTTTATTTGATTTAAAAGTGAATGAAAGTATAAACCAAGTGAAAATTGATTAAAACACAAATGAAATATATGCAGCTACAGATCGTGGGAAGATATATATTTTTGATATCAGAGAAAGGAGAATAAAAGAATGCCTTAATGATAAAGGATCTTTACAAACAACTTGTTTAGATATTAGTGATTAACATATAGCCACGGGAAGCAGCTCAGGAATTATTAATATATACAACAAGAGTAATTTACAATAATAATATAATAATTTTTTAATAATTAAATTATAAAATAAAATAATTATTAATAATAATAATAAAATATGATAATAATATAATTATAATATAATTATATAATAATAAAATAATTAAAAATTATAATATAATATAAAATAATTAAATTATAAATTATAATTTGAATATTGATATTAGACCGAATTTTGATCAAAGAAGTACAGAACATCACTACGAAAGTGGATGATTTATGTTTTAACTATACTGGAGAAATACTGGCAGCTTATTCTTCTTGGAAAAGGAATGCTTTGAAACTTATCCACCTTAAAAGTCAGACTGTTTTTATGAATTGGCCCAATATTCAAACAAATCTGCAGAAAGTATCTGCAATTGCATTTTCCCCAAATTCAAAATTCTTATCAGTAGGAAATGATGAAGGCGCTCTTAATATTTATACTTTAAGCCATTATATATGATCAATAATTTATTATTTTTATTATTATTTATTCATAAGTTTTTTTTATTTTTATCATTTCAAAAAATTATTTGTTTATATTATTTTCATTTATAATATTATATCATCGTAATTTATTGTTATTTTTATAACTTTTAAATTTATTATTTTAAAGTATTATTATTTAAAAATGTTTTAATTTTTAGTTCCTCCCTTTAAATATATCAATGATTTTATTTTAAATGATGAATTTTCTGATCCTTAATATTAACTAAAATAGTTTTTTAAGTATATTTTTAATAATATTTAAAAGTAAGAAATGTAATGAAGTATAAATAAATTATGAATAATAAGGTTTTATCTAATCTATATTAAAATAAAAAGATAGTAGAAATTTAAAAGATTTAGATTAAATATTTAATTATTTGAAATAAACTAAATAAATAAGATAAATTTTAAAATATAATAATGAAAGTGTAAAATAAGAAATAATAAAAAATATTTGTAACAATATCTAAGTCAAATTATATAAATAAGGTGAATTTTTGATTAATGATACTGCTAAAGACAATAATTATTATATGATTATTGAAGGAGATGCTATTATGTTAGAATAAATTCCATAATAAATACTAAAAGAAAAAATAAAAAAATAAAAAGAATAAGTTTAAAAATCTTATAACTAAAATTAAAGCTGTGAAAATAATGTGTCGATGAATAAGCTTTTAAAAAAGAATAGCATAAACTAAATTTCTGAAGATTTTTAAAAAATTAATGATTAAAAGACTGAAAAATTTTAATCCTCAAAATTCGAATGATCAATGAATAATCTTACAAACTGTGTAAAATAATTTCTGTAAATGTAAATAGATAAATTTAATGAAGAATCATAAATGATAGGAATTTTACACGTAAAAGACTTGGAAATTACAATAAAAGAATAATTATTTTAATAAGGAGTTTTTAAGTAAAATAATATTAAATATTTAAAGATACTAGATTCTAAATAAAATAAATTAGAATACTTTTATAAATCAAATAAATAGATATCAAAAAATTATAGTAGAATATGATTGTATAGTATTCTATTTCGATGATTCTTAAAGACTCATTAGAACTTTAATAGAAAATTTAAAGATTCTAAAGAAAAATCGTTTTATTAATTTTATTCATCAAAATGCTTTTAAGGAAATCATTGATTAGCTTGAAATTAGATAATATCTGAAATATTTTCATAAAAAAAAGTATTACAAGAACTAATTTTTATTTAAATAAGGTGAAAAATTGGATCATATCTATATTATGTTTGAAGGAGATGTATTCTTACAAATAGAATATAAAATACCTGAAAATAATAAACATCATTAAATATTATAATAAAATAAAAAGACTTAATAAGATCTCTCCATAATTTCTAATCAGCAAATGATTAATGAAGAGACTCTTTTCATGAGCGAAATTTAATATTCAGCAGAAATTTTAAGTTAAAAATGCATTGTTTATTTTATTTCAAAAATAGATTTTCTAAAAATATTAGAAATTGAATAAAAGCTTAAGTTTTATTTGTTTAAAAAATCTCAAGAAAAACTATTATATTATGATTAAATAGTTGTTTAAAATAGTTCATAATTAAATGAAAATTTATAAGAATAGAAAAAAAATTCAAATGAATAATTTGAGAAATATCTTAATGTGAGTATATTGAATGATTAATAATTTTTATCGATTATGGACTCTTATTAAAAACTAATTGATAATTCAAATAAATCTTAAAATAATTATATTTTTAATGGGAAATTATCAAAAGCATTTTAAATAATTAATTTAAAAAATCAAGTGTTAATAAACAAAATAGATCCAAGTTGTTTTGATTACACTCAAACAGAATTATATTAGAACAATACTAAAAATTTTGAAAAATTAGCCAATAAATATAAAAGAGAAAACAAATAGGAAACCTTTGTGGGTAATAAAAAGCAACAAGCATATGAATAAATATTGTAAAATTTGTAATTTAAAATTGATCAAAGTAGTTTTCTTACAAATATTAATTAAATTAGTGATTAAACATTCATTAATTAATTATCAAGTAGACAAATTTATTTTAATTAAAATTCAGATTATGAATTTAACAAAGACAAAAATGGTGATACTAAATAAAATAGTAATTCTAAAGATAAAGTAATTCATGATTATTATAAGAATAATGCTTTATTACCTAAATTATAACAAAATACATCCTACAAACTATTTTCTAATACATTAACCACTAAATAAATAAATTAAAATTTCTTTAAAAAATCTAGTTAAATAACTAACGGAGAATATAAGCTTAATAATAAAATGTAATTATAAATTATAATTTTGAAATATTATAAGTTTAACAATATTATAATTATTATTAAATAAATTTTTTAAATATTATAGTCAATTATTTTATTTATTTTAGATTTTAATCTGTTAATAAAGTTGACTTAGCTGAAACATAATAAAAATTTAAATAATCTATATTATTTAGAAAATTAAAGCACTAAAAAATAAAATAATTTAAAAGCAAGAATCAAAATGAATGAATTTTAAAATAAAATTAAATATTATAATTATAATGATAATAAAAATATAATATTATTATTTTTAATATTAAGGTTTATTATATTCAGATTCATAAAATCAATATAAAAATTATTTATAAATGAAGAATCATCAAATTTATTTTTTAATGTTGTCTTTATTATTTTTATAAGTTAGAAATTAATAAAAAAATAATAAGACTCTATAAACTACAGTAATGTAGTTTGAATCGGAATAAAATAATAAATAGGTATCAGAATAAGATAAATATTTTGATTTAAAATTAAAAGAAGACAAAAATAATAATTATAATTAGTTTTTAAAATAGTTAAATGCTTTTTAGAGTACATTAAACAATCAGAAGGACAGCTTAATAAACTAATATATGCTTAATAAAAATTAAACTATAAATATTTAGTAACTTTAAAATTATTTAAATAAATCCTCTATTATAAGTTAGTAATTGTAAAAAATAGTTTTAAATCTTCCAAAAATTGATTATGATAATATAATTTAATAATCTTTAGATAAAATAGAATTTTTGAGTTAATAAAATGAAAATTACTTATATGAAAATAAAAAACTGAAATTACAAATAAAAATTTTGACAGAAAAATAATAAGGGAATAATTAATTAGAGAAGAAAAAAGAAGAAATCTTATCTAAATAAGATTAAATAATAATGAAAAATTAATAAATTTTGAAATAAAAACTATAAAATAATAATAATAATTAATCGATTTTAAAGGAAGATAATAAAATTGACAGTTAAAAGTATTAAAATTATACAAGATTGAAACATGTTTCATCAATAGTAAAATAATAATAATAACTAATTTTATAAAATAAAAAAGAAGAAAACCTATAATAAAAAATATAATTAAATAATTAAATATTATAGTAAATATAAGAATAGGAATAACCAAAATTCAATTAATACAATGTTTAGGAAGCAGATGTTGTGAATAATTTGAATGATTATAATGGAGTATTTGAAAAGAAATTTAATTTGAAAATAGAGAAATTTACTGGAGATAATAAAACAATTGTTCATAAAGCATATGATAATTATCATAATTTAAATCATAATTTCAACAATTATCATACAGTCTAATATTTGCCAGAAGGAACTCTTACTAACAAAACTATTAAAATGTAATAATAGATTCAAGACAAGAAAAATTTACCTGTTTAATAACTAGATTAATAAAAATAGTAATAATAATAATAATAATAATAATAATAATAATAATAATAATAATAATAATAATAATAATAATAATAAGTATAACAAAGCAATTAAATCAACAATTAATATTAATATCTTATTGATCAATACTAATATCTTTAACAGTAATAATAATAGATAATAAATTAATTACCAAAATATTAAATAAGAAAAAATAATAATATTCCTAGCGAGAATTAAATCTACGATTAATTCTAAAATTAATAATAAAATATTTAACAATAAATAGATTATAATATGAATCAATAAAATTTATTAAGATAATAAATATTATAAGTTTAATAACCATAATAACAAAATTTATCGTATTAAAAAAATAATTAATACAATAATTAATATATTAATAACAACTAATAATAATAATAAATTTATTAGTAATAAGAATCTTAATATAATGATTAAAATAATAATTATTAATAAATTAATTAGTAAGAATATCAGTAAAATAATGAATAATATGGAGAAGAACAATTACCTTAAATTCATTAACCCGATGACGATACTGATTTAATTGGATTAGATATTTGATCATTGTTGTTTTATTTTATAATAATTTATCTTTTTGAAGTTTAAATTAAAAATAATTATAAAAATATATAAGTAAAATTTTAAATATTTGAATCATAATAGATAATTATTACTCAAAGATTTTTATTTATTATTCTAAATATTATAGTAAATATTATGATCTTATTCACTTTATAAATTTTCTGTTTATAACCTCTATTCTAAATTTAAGTTATTTTCTTAAAATAATTTATTAATGAATTTTTTTTAAGAATACACTAAATGACTAGAACTACTTCTATTTTATTTTTTTATTATAAATTTATTAGAGTTAGTATTTATTTATTAATTGCTTACATAAGTATTGCAACTGTTAAAATAATTATTTAATTTTTCTTTTTTTTAATCATTTTATTAAATAGAATCTTACATTATTTTATTTTCAAGTTATAATTATTATTTTATTAAGTGATTTTGAGCATTTTTTTGGGATTTTATAATTATTGTTGGTAATATTCTTTTTGTATTTTAGTTTTTTAAAAAAGAACTTCCAGTCCCAAATTTTGCTGTTTATTCCATAATATTTTATTTTTTAAAAGAATCTTTACTAGGTGTTATAGCAAAGTATCCAAAAATATTTTTTTCAGTTTTTTCATTATTATTTAACTAAATTTTTTTATTTTCTTGTATTTATTTGTATTTCATTGCATTTTTAACATATTCTTTCATTTTATTTTAATTATTTTAATTCTTAGCTAAAATTTATTCAGGTTTTAAATTAGTCTTTAATTAAAAATTATTTTTTAATAATTTTTAAGAAGAAAGTTAGTTATTCTTAATAAATATATTGGTATATGAATTTTCCATATTATATATAAAAATCTATATTATATAAATATTAATTGATAAAAAAAATATTTTTAATCATTTTTTAAAATTAAGAATATTAAATTTAATATGAGAATTTACGTTTTTAAATATATATGTAAGGATTCTTAACTGATTTTATGATTTTTTTAGTTGAATTTTAAATATATTTTATTCATTTAATATTTTGATATGTTTATCTGATTTTTATGTCTGTAAATATATAGATAAATCAGATTAATTATCAATATATATAATGATAGCGTACAATTAAAATTCATAATTATTTTAATTTAATTTGATTTCAAAAATATTAAAATTCTATAATTCAAATATTTATCTTATTTTATTTTAATATTCTGGTTTTTTGAACAAATTGAATATGTATTATTAATCCAAATTCGTTTCTTGGTTATCTTTTATTTATAATTAAATTTACTAATTTGAATTAAATTATAATTAAAAAGGAAAATAACCAGTTCTTTCAAAATTGTTATTAAATCCAAAATTTTATAACAATTTTTCTTTAGATAACTTTTTACTTTAATAATAATAAGTTTACTTATTTTAGTTAACCCATTAGTTAAGTCATAAAATTTATAAATTTTTCTTAATCTAATCCTAGAACTTCTTTATTTTATTAAAAAGGTTTGATTACAAGCTCAAATATATTTTAATCAACTATTTTATCAAATAAAATTCTAATATCTTAAAATTTCAATATATTTAAATATTCATCTTAAAATCTAAGAAAAATTATTTTGTAAATATCTTTTTAAATATATCTTTTTTAATTAATATTAATGAATATTCCAGTAGTTTAAGGTAAAATTTAATATTTTCCAGGTTCTAAAATCATAAACATTTGATATTTATTTTCAATTTAAAATTCATTTGTTTGTATTATATTAAATTAATTATCTTTTGTTTTAAAAACACTAATATTTAAATCTATTTTTTCTGAATAAGGATTTAAAATTATAAATAATTAAGTTTTTTTATCTAAAGTTATTTCATAATAAAATCATGATATATAGTAACTATTTTCTTCTGAGATAATATTTGTTACAGAAATAAATTCTCCATTTAGTTAATAGAAATTTTATTAATCTTATAAACTAATATTTAAAAAATCAAATTGTACTAATTATTATAACTTAATTTATATAATTTTTTATTTAACTATCAGCTAATCCATATAAAATTATTACAACTCTAAAATTTATTATAATTTATTATTATTATCATCATTATTATTAATGTAATTATCATCATTAAAATTAATTTATGAAGTCATATTTTAATTTAAATTTTATTACTATTTCTAATTAAAACTCAAAACTCTATAAACATTTTATGATTAATCATTCAGAAATATAATATTAGTTTAGAAATCAATATTAGATAATAAATAATTAAACTAAGTATAATTAAATGAAGTTAAATCAAAAGATAATATTGTATTAGAAGTAAAAATTTACAAGAGCTCTTTAATAGTGAAAGGTTAACAATAAAGTTTTTAATAAGATCCTTTCAATTTAGCCAATAATTTAATAATAAGGTAAGGAAATATTTGACAACCCATTCCTGAAATGAAAGGAGACATTCCTTGAAAAATACAAGGAATATAATCATCTATAATTACAGTCCTTACACTCTTGTTACTGTAATATTCTATTTCATAAATTCCCTTCTCAATATCATACTATTTTATCATATCTCCTATTTGTATATTATCTTACACTATTATTAATATAAACTCGTATATTTATTTCATCTCTATTTTACCATTAATAAAATCATTTTATTCTAATTTACTTAAATATAATTCTAATTTTTAATCGTTTATTAATATTTCACTTAGCATGTTCTTTGCTCTTTTGAAATATATTTGATCTTTTATATTCAATTTTTAATTAAAAAAATCTTACTCTTCACTAATATTTTATTGTAAAGGTAAAAAATTTTAATCTATAAAAGTATTCAAATTATTTTTATTCATACAATCAATTATTTCTTAAAAAGAATTATTTTTATTTATAATTTTTTTGTTTAAATTTATTATTTACTATATATTTTTTTCTTCCTAATTTATTTATGATAATTAGTATTGAATAGGAATATCCTTTAATTGATATTAATAGTTGAATTATATATCATATTTTAATTACAACTAAAAAATAGTAATTAATTAAACTTATTCAGGAAAAATGGAATCAAAATTTAAATTATTATTAGAATTATAATCTCTAAATTAAGCATTTTCAATTTTTTCAAAATTAAATTGAATTTATAAAACATTTTAACAAATATTTAATATATGAATAATCATGATGAAATCTTAGCTATTACTTTTATTAATACATATTGTTTTTTGAATTTAAAAGCTTTCATCAATATTTTCTATTTCATTTTTAAATATATCATATTAATTTAAATTTTATTCTATATATTCTTTTATTATCTCCATTTAAAAATATAATATTAATATTATGCTTTATAAAATACTAATTTTGATAATTAATGAAGATTATTATATTTATATTATTTTTATTTTTCTTAAAGAAGAATTATAAGAGCTATGTAGTCACAAATAAATTTTTTCAACAAAAATAAAATAGAAGAGGAAAAAATTATTTTAAATAAAATAAAAATTAAGATTAATAAAATCTTGAAAGGTTTAATCAATTAAATAAATTATTATAGTAATAAAATCAAAAATAAAATTAATTGAGATAAAATTATTAATATCCTAAGGTAAATAAAAATTTTTCCAAATAAAATGCAAGAAAAAATATGAAAATAATTAGTAATAAGTTATTAAATAAAGATATAATTAATTTTTCAAATACAGTTGGTATTAATGTATAAAGATAATAATATAAGTAAAAAATACAAGAATAACAAATGATAGAACAACAAAAATATCATTAAATAAGATAAAAATATCCTTAAAAAAACAATTAGTAAAATAATGATTTTAATAAAATGAGTGATGTAATGAAAGTAGGACATTTGATAGAAAAATAATATGAGATGTAAAATTAAATAAAAAAATTAAAAGGATTATTAGGTAATAATTATGTTGATTAAGAATAAAAAAGTTTGATTTTAAATAAAGAATAAACAAAAAATAATAAATCTGATAAAATAATAAATTAGCAACAAGAAAAATCATAAGAAAATAATGAAAATGTTAATGAAGATAAATAATAATAATAATTATAAAATGATGATAAATTAATATATAAAGTGATAGATGCTCAAAAAAATAATTAAAATAAATAAAATTTATAAGAAAATGAATAAAATTTATTATAAAAAAACTAATAATAAGATTAAAATAAAACATAATAATATGGAAATAAATAAAATTTATAAGAAAATGAATAAAATTTATTATAAAAAAACTAATAATAAGATTAAAATAAAACATAATAATATGGAAATAAATAAAATTTATAAGAAAATGAATAAAATTTATTATAAAAAAACTAATAATAAGATAAAAATGTATAATAATAAGAAGAAGAAAAAAAATAAATTGTAGAAATTTAAGAAAATATATTTTATAATAATATTTCAGTAAATAATACATAAGTTTAAAAAAAAAATTAATCTGATTAATAAAAAAAATTGACAGATATTGAAAATGAACTTTAATAAAAAATAGTTTAAAACTAAGAAAATACTACATTATTAAATTAATAAGATATAACTGATTAAGAAAAAATCGATGTTTAGAAATAAGAATATAATGAAAATAAATAAAAATCGGAAAAAAATTATAAATAAAAAATTGAGAATGAGGAAAAAATTAATTAATTCCTAAATAAATAAAACTAATCTTTTATATAGAATACAAATAAATAATAATCTTAAAGTAATGAAATAGAACAAAAAAATATTACATCTAATATTTAATTAATAATAAATCAATAGATACCTTAATAAAACAATTAATTATTATAAAATGATTTTAATCTTTCTTAAAATAATCAATAAGAAAATTAAATGTCTTTACTAAAAAATGAAATAATAAAAAAATTATTATAAATTAATGAATAAGTTGGATTAAAAAAAAATAACTTAATTTAATATGTAAAATAAAATTAATAATAGTTAATTGAAGAAAACTAATTTGATGATGATTTTTTATTAATATAAAATGAAATATAAAATTTATAAAAAGAAATAAATCTAACTATTAATCATTTAGAATAAAAAGAATAAAAAAAAAACATTTAAATTTTAAAAGAGGATTTATAAAAATAAGATAAAAATATAGATGGTTAAAAAAATAAATAATAAATAAATTAAAATATTTTATCTGATTCACAAGTTTCAAATTAATTAAAAAGTGATTAAATTTAATCAGAATTGAATAAAATAGATGTTTATAATTTAAAAAATTAGTAACAAATTTAGTAAGATAATGAAAAGGAAATAAATCAATAATAATAAATAGATGAATAAAATATATAAAACAAAGATAATGATTTTCATTATACCACTATAAGTAGTAATAAATAATAATTTGGAGATACAATTCATGTTTTTACAAATTCTAGAAAACTTTAAGATAATTACGAATAAGTTCAATACTATAATTAAATTTATGATTATCCTTTATAATAAGACAGATAATTTTAAGAAAAATGTATTTTTTTATTTTAATATATATAGTATCAGATCATAAGTTTTATAGATAATTTAGTCCAGTATAATGAAAAAATATATTAAAATATTATAATGTTAATTTATTTAATTTAATCCTTTTTTTTTTAAATTTAAAAATTTTAAAATTAAAATAATTTTTATAATATTTATTGTTACTGTTTTAAAAATATGCCAATTTAATATTTATATTAATATTGTAAATAAATATATTATTTAATAAAATTAAAAATGAAAATAGAATAATCCTTATAATTTTTATTAGAAGTTGATAAATAACTTGGAGGAAATCAATAATTTGATTTTACAAAAGCTGAAGAATAAGATGATTTTAAAGATTAATATAAAGTTATATAAAAACTATTGAAAGTTCTTTTAGATAAAATTGAAAATAAAGAATTAATATTAAAAGAAAAAGGTAAATGTGCTGATACAATTAGATTAGAAGTAGAATTAAGAGGAATTTTTGAAGAATTAGATTAAGAAATGAGAAAAATAAATGATATTTTGAGAAAATAAAATAAAATTTTAAAAAAGTTTTAATACGATTAAAAAGAGAAAGTAAATTTATTTTTTTATAAATAATTTGATATATATAAAAAATTCCGATTAAATTTAAGATTTATCTTGGTTTAAAAGATTAATGGTAAGATTTAAAATCTTATGACAGCTAAATTTCATAACAATAAAAATTTAAAAATTCAAAATAAAAAACATTAACTGAAATGAAAGCTATATAGCTAGATAGTGAAATTCAATAAAATCGATAATCTAGAACTAAGAATTACAATAAATTTGAAAATGAATCTCCAGACTAATAGGAATTAGATTTTTATAATAAAGTAAAAGAAAATGATGCAATAATGGATGAAAAGGCAGCTAAAATAGCAGAAGGAGCATAAATATTAAAAGATTAAGCCATAATGATTGGATAAAAATAAGATATTGTTATAGATAAAGTTAAAAAATTAGAAAAAACTGTTATTATAGCAAATAATACAATTTTAACTTAAAATACAAAATTAAAATCAATAATAAGAAAATATAGATCTCCAGGAAAATTTTGTGGTGATGTTTGTCTAATATTAACATTAATCATTTTGATAGGAATTCTATCTAAATTTTTATGAATAAAAATTATTAAAAATAAATAATTTTAAATTATGCCCAATTTTTTACTTAACTTTGGATATATTTTTTAAAAAAAATAAAATTTTATAGAATATATTTATAATTAAATGCCTAAATATTTTATTTTAAATAAATAACTAATTTTATAATAAAAAATCATTAATATTTATAAATTTTATTTACTATTGTTTTATAATCTAAAAATAGATTATTTATTTTTGAAATATTAAATATTAATATAAATATTAATATAGATATTAATATTTTAATAAATTAATAATATATATTAAATATAATTGTTAAATAATCTACTTATATTAAATAATAAAAAAATCATAACAAACTTTTTTATAAAAATAATTTTTAAAAGATTTCTTTATCATTTTAAAGTTTTTCAGAAGCATATTATAATGAATTTTCATTCTGTTTAAAAGCTTCTATTACAACTTCTTTATTATTTTATAGATTTTCGGAAGCAAATTCTAA
>Ga0315908_10000507_pt1 | contig 30884 bp, 28 predicted proteins | sample LakEriMetagenome_12_FD_203520 | JGI IMG/M metagenome (GOLD analysis project Ga0315908, IMG submission 203520) | Freshwater fungal communities from buoy surface, Lake Erie, Ohio, United States - Buoy 4 MA124 | ecosystem: Environmental > Aquatic > Freshwater > Lake > Lake biofilm | place: USA...
GGTCCACCGTGAGCCCCTGCTCCTCAGCGATCTCCTCGGTGAGCTCCAGCGGGAAGCCGTAGGTGTCGTAGAGCTCGAAGGCCTGCTCGCCGCTGATCTGGGTTGGCTTGGCTGCCAGCACCTCAGCCAGTAGCTTCTCGCCCCGCTCCAGGGTTTCCAGGAAGCGGGCCTCCTCGCGGGCGAGCTCGGCCAGGATCACCTCACGGCGCTCCAGCAGCTGGGGGTAGGCGACCTGCATCAAGGCGATCGACGCCTCACCCATCACCGTCAGGAAAGGCTTGTCGATGCCGAGGAGTCGTCCGTGGCGCACGACGCGGCGCAGGAGGCGCCTGAGGATGTAGCCGCGGCCCAGGTTGGAGGCCGTCACGCCATCGCAGATCAGCTGGGTGATGGCACGGCTGTGGTCGCCGATCACCTTGAGCGATGTCTGGCCCTTGGCGTCGAGGCCGCGGTAGTCGACCCCAGCTAGGCCCGCCGCCGTTTCAATCAGCGGGTAGATCAGATCGGTTTCGTAGTTGTTCGGCACCGCCTGCAGAATCTGAGCCATGCGCTCAAGCCCCAAGCCCGTATCGATGTTGCGGTTGGCCAGCGGAGTGAGGATGCCCTCCGCGTCGCGGTTGTACTGCATAAACACCAGGTTGTAGAACTCGATGAAGCGCGAGTCGTCTTCCAGGTCGATGCCGTCGTCGCCGAGTTCGGGCTTGAAGTCGTAATAGATCTCCGAGCAGGGGCCGCAGGGGCCAGTAGGGCCTGAGGCCCAGAAGTTGTCGGCCTCATCCATGCGAATGATCCGCTTGGGGTTCACCCCCACCACGTCGCGCCAGATAGCGCCTGCCTCATCGTCTTCGCGGAAGACGCTCACCACCAGATTCTGCGGCGAAAGCCCGAATACCCCGGTGCTCAGCTCCCAGGCCCACTGGATCGCCTGCTCCTTGAAGTAGTCGCCGAAGGAGAAGTTGCCGAGCATCTCAAAAAACGTGTGATGCCGGGCCGTGCGGCCCACGTTCTCGATGTCGTTGGTGCGGATGCACTTCTGGGAGCTGGTGGCCCGCGGCGACGGCCGCTCCTGCTGACCCAGAAACACCGGCTTGAACGGCAGCATGCCGGCGATGGTGAGCAGCACCGTGGGGTCGTCCGGGATCAGCGAGGCGCTGGCCATCGGTTTGTGGCCCCGCTGCTCGTAAAAGTCGAGGAAGGCGGCGCGAATCTCAGCACCGGTGCGAGGACGACCGGTATGTGCTGTGACGGCCATGGCGAAGCATTACAACCCTTAGCAGGCCATGATCGCCCAGCAAAGGACCTCACCCGACCCCCGTGTCTGTGGCCGAAAGCGAGCCCCGCGACCAGCTGAGGTTGCAATCGATCGGTTGGGCCCTGGCCGCCGGTGCCGTCGCGGGCCTGCCAGAGCTGGTGGCAGCAGGGCTGGATCCGGCCCTGCGCTCGGCGGGCTGCGGCTTTTTCTATGGCCTGCTGGCCTTTCACCTGCAACGAGTCGACCCCGACGACAGCCACCTACAGGCGGGGTTGGTGGGTGCGGTGTGTGGAATTCGCAGCCTCGGCAGTCCCCTAGAGCTGACATCGGGCCTACCAGCTGTGATGATGGCGCTGATCCGCGGGTGGCTGCCGCTCTGGCTGCCGCTGATCGGCAGCGCTTTGGTGCTGCATTCAGCGCAGCGCTTGGCACCACGCCTCCTGCCCGCCCGACGGCCGTAAGGCCGGGTTCATGAGCCTGCTGCACGCCACCTGGCTGTTTCCCCCCGAGGGTTCGGGCGGCCGCCTATTCCTGTGGGCCGACACCTGGCGGGTGGCGACCCCTGCCGTGCCAAAGCTGGAGGCCCCAGAGCACCCACTGGCCCTCAACGAAGACGACCTGGCCACCTGGCTCGACGACAACGGGCTGTGGTCGGAGGCCCTGCGCCCAGCCCGGGCCACCCTGACCCTGCCCAGCCGTAACCAAGCCGCCAAGGGCCGCCGCACCAGTGCCAGCACCTGGAGCGGCCTGCCCCTGCAGGCCGGCGAACCGATTCCCAAACAGCTCGAATGGTGGCCCTGGCAGGTGGAGGGCTGGGCCCTCGATGCTGCCAACGCGGGCGAATGGCTCAGCCAGATACCCCTGGCTGGTGAGCACCCGGAGATGGCCGATGAGCTGCGCTGGTGGAGTCACCTACAGCGCTGGGCCCTGAGCCTGATCGCCCGGGGCCGCTGGCTGCCCCAGATCGCCGAGGGCAAGGCCCGCTGGCTGCCCCTCCTCAACCGCGAAGACGACCGCCGCCGCCTCGAAGACCTGGCCAGCGGCCTGCCCCAGGTGGCCACCTGCGCCCTGGCCGCAGGCCCCAGCGGTGACCCCTCCCTGGCCTGCCGCCGCCCCGGCAGCGGGCGCCTGCGGGTGGCCAGCCTGCTGGAAGCCCTGCTCGATGGCCAGCTGCGGGTGGGCTTCAGTGCCAGCGCAGGCGGGCTCGATCCCTTGCTGGCGGCCTGGCAGAAGGCCCTGGGCAAAGGCGATGGCAGCCTCAGCCTGGGCGAGGAGGAGCTGGAGCGTCTCAGCATCGCCACCCACCACTGGCGTGAAGGGGTGGCGGGCAAGGTGGAGCCAGCCCGCACCTGCCTGGAGCTGTTCACCCCCGCCGAGGGCGAGGAGCTCTGGGAGCTGCGCTTCGGGCTGCAGGCGGAAGCCGACCCGAGCCTGCGGGTGCCCGCCGCCGCCGTCTGGGCCGCCGGCGATCGGGGCCTGCAGATGGGCGAAGTGGCCGTGCCCCAACCGAGCGAGCTGCTGCTTGAAGGCATGGGCCGCGCCCTGACGGTGTTTGAACCGATCGTGCGGGGGCTGGATTCGGCCACCCCGGAAACGATGCAGCTCACGCCAGCCGAGGCGTTTGTGCTGGTGCGCACCGGCGCCCACCAGCTGCGCGATGTGGGCGTGGGTGTGCTGCTGCCGGCCAGCCTCGCAGGGGGCCTGGCCAGCCGGTTGGGCCTGTCGATCAAGGCCGAGCTGCCTGAGAAATCGCGCGGCTTCACCTTGGGCGAAACGCTCACCTGGGAATGGGAATTCATGATCGGCGGCGTCACCCTGACCCTGCGGGACCTGGAGCGCCTGCAGGCCAAGCGCAGCCCGCTTGTGCAGCACAAGGGGGCCTGGATCGAGTTGCGTCCCGCCGACCTGCGCAACGCCGAGCGTTTCAGCGTTGCCGATCCGGGCCTGAGCCTCGACGACGCCCTGCGGCTCACCGCCAGCGACGGCGACACCTTCCATCGGCTGCCGGTGCACCGCTTCGATGCCGGCCCCCGGCTGCAGGCCGTGCTGGAGCAGTACCACCAGCAGAAAGCCCCCGACCCCCTGCCCGCCCCACCTGGCTTCTCCGGCCAGCTGCGGCCCTATCAGGAGCGGGGCCTGGGCTGGCTGGCCTTCCTGCACCGTTTCGACCAAGGCGCCTGCCTAGCCGACGACATGGGCCTGGGCAAAACGATCCAGCTGCTGGCCTTCCTGCAGCACCTCAAGGCCGAAGACGAACTCAAACGACCGGTGCTGCTGGTGGCGCCCACCTCGGTGCTCACCAACTGGAAGCGCGAAGCCCACGGCTTCACCCCCGAACTGGGCGTGAGGGAGCACTACGGCCCGCGGCGACCGAGCAGCCCCGAGGCTCTCAAAAAAGCCCTTAAGGGCGTGGATCTGGTGCTCACCAGCTACGGCCTGCTGCAGCGCGACAGCGAGCTGCTCGAAAGCATCGACTGGCAGGGGGTGGTGATCGACGAAGCCCAGGCGATCAAAAACCACACCGCCAAACAAAGCCAAGCGGCCCGGGACCTGGCCCGCCCCAGCCGCGGCGGCAAAGGTGGCAGCCGCTTCCGGATTGCCCTCACCGGCACGCCGGTGGAAAACCGCGTCAGCGAGCTGTGGGCGCTGATGGATTTCCTCAACCCCAAGGTGCTCGGCGATGAGCCCTTCTTCCGCCAGCGCTACCGGTTGCCGATCGAGCGGTACGGCGACATGTCGTCGCTGCGGGATCTCAAAAGCCGGGTGGGGCCGTTCATCCTGCGGCGCCTCAAAACCGACAAGTCGATCATTTCCGACCTGCCGGAGAAGGTGGAGCTCAATGAATGGGTGGGCCTGGCTCCCGAGCAGAAGAAGCTCTACAACAAGACAGTCGACGAAAGCCTCGATGCCATCGCCCGGGCACCGCTGGGCCAGAAGCACGGCCAGGTGCTGGCCCTGCTCACCAAGCTCAAGCAGATCTGCAACCACCCGGCCCTGGCCCTGAAGGAAAACGCCGAGGCCGTGCTGGCCAGCGGCAACGGCAGCTTCAGCAGCCGCAGCGGCAAGCTGCAGCGGCTCGAGGAGATCCTCGAGGAGGTAATCGAAGCGGGCGACCGAGCGTTGCTGTTCACCCAGTTCGCCGAATGGGGGCTACTGCTCAAGGCCCACCTGGAGCGCAAATGGCGCCAGGAGGTGCCGTTCCTCTACGGCAGTACCAGCAAAACCGAGCGCCAGGCGATGGTCGATCGCTTCCAGGACGACCCCCGCGGCCCCCAGCTGTTTTTGCTGTCGCTCAAGGCCGGTGGTGTGGGCCTCAACCTCACCCGGGCCAGCCACGTCTTCCACATCGACCGCTGGTGGAACCCGGCCGTGGAAAACCAGGCCACCGACCGGGCCTACCGGATCGGCCAACAAAACCGGGTGCTGGTGCACAAGTTCATCACCAGCGGCTCGGTGGAAGAAAAGATCGACCGCATGATCAAGGAGAAGTCAAAAATGGCTGCAGAAATCGTCGGCTCCGGTGAAGACTGGCTCGGCGGCTTTGATGTGGGCCAGCTCAAAGATCTAGTGGCCCTGAGCGAAGAGGATTGAAACCATGACCCTCACCCCCACTACCTACGCCAGCGCCATCAACACCCAGCTCGGCGACCAGGGCCTGGCCCAGCAGCCCTGGTGGGTGGAGCAGTGGATGGAGCTGATCAACTCCTACCGCTTCAAAAAGCGCCTGGAGCGCGCCTGGGAGTATGCCCGCAGCGGCAATGTCACCTCGATCCGCTTTGAGGGGCGGCGAGTGCATGCCCGGGTGCAGGGCACCGACGAGGAGCCCTACAAGGTGAAGCTCTGGCTCGACGTGCTCCACGACGACGACTGGAACTACGTGCTCGACGCCCTCACCCAGAAGGCGCGCTGGTCGGCCCAGCTGCTAGCCGGCGTCATGCCCCAGGACATCGAGCGCGCCTTCGCGGCCAGCGGCAAGCGCCTGTTTCCGTTCAAGTTGCAGGAGGTGCGCAGCGAGTGCAGCTGCCCTGATAAGGCCAACCCCTGCAAGCACGTCAGCGCCGTTTACTACCTGATGGGCGATCGCTTCAGCGAAGACCCCTTCGTGTTGTTCCAGCTGCGCGGCCGCACCCGGGCCCAGCTGCTGGCCGACCTGGCCAAGCGGCGGCGCAAGGCGCTGGCAAAACAGGCCAGACAGGCTGCAGCCAAACAGGGCTCCCAGCCGGTCGCCGCAGTGGCGCTGCAGCCGGTGCATCCAGCCATCAAGGACCCAAACCGCTGGTGGCGCTACGGCGCAGCCCTCGATTCGGATCTGGTCGTGATCACACCAGCCCTGGAGGGCGACACCGGCCTCGATGCCGCCGGTCCCCTGCCCCTGGCAGAAGAACCCCGCTTCCCCGAGGCCAATCTCCACTTCCTGGAGCACCTCAAGGCCCACGGCCAGCAGCTGGCGGCCCTGGCCATGGCCAAGGCCATGGGTCCGGCCAACGGTGATGACAGCTGAGCCCCTAAGTCCGCCCCCCTGGCTGACGCCGGCGGCCCAAAGCCTGGCCCTGTGCCTGCTCAGCAATTACCAGCGCGCCTTCGGCACCCCCCTGATCGCCGGCCTAGCCGCCGACGCCTCGCCCCTGCTGGTGGCCCAGGAGCTGTTTGCCGCCGAGCTGGTGCTGCTGGCCCATGACGGCGCCGATCCCAGCAGCGAGCCAGGGCCAAGGCTGATCTATGCCAACCGGGCGGCCCTGCGCCTGTGGCAGCGCCCCTGGCCCGAGATGGTGGGCATGCCGTCGCGGCTCACCGCCGAGCCAGCCGAGCGGGCCAGCCGCCGCCAGGCGTTGGTGGCAGCCCAAGCCAAAGAAGCGATCTCGGGCTACCGGGGCATCCGCATCGACAGCCGCGGCCGCCGCTTTGCCATCGAAGCCGCCCGCCTCTGGACCCTCCGGGATAGCTCAGGCCAACCCTGCGGCCAAGCCGCCCGCTTCAGCCGCTGGTGGCTGTTGTGATGCGCCCAGCTGTTGTGAGGGCATACCTGTTGTGATCGCCACCATCCCAGCGCCACCGCCCCAACTACCCGCCGAGCTGAGGCCCCTGCTCACAACCCTGCAGCAGCGGGGTTTTCAGGTGCGGCTGGCCCCGCCGCCAGTGCCCGGCAGCTACGGGCTGTTCCAAGCCAAAACGCGCACCCTCTGGATCGCGCCGGTGGCCTTCGAGCTGGGCATCGGCCGCCAGGTGTTCCTGCATGAGGCCATTCACGCAGCCCAGAGCTGTCCCACCGGCGTGCTCCAGCCCTTGGGCTGGAGCGTGCGGCTCAACCCGGTGGTGGAGCAGGAGATCAGCGGCATCCTCACCACCCGCTACCACCACGGCAACCGGCAACTGGAGCGGGAAGCCTTCAGCGTGCAGGGCCATCCCGACGCCATCGGCCGGGTGATCGCCGCCTTAAAGCAGCGCTGCCGGTTGCCCCTACCTGCCAGTGGTGCCAACCGAACGGGGCCGTAAGGGCCGAACCAAAACGGGCGGTCTGCCCCCTGCCATCGCCCGGCTGGCCGCAGCACATTGGCTGTGTCCCGGAGAACATCCGATGCTCACCCTGCACCAACATCCCTTCGAGTTACTCGAGCAACAACTGCGCGCTGCCGAGCGTCCCGCCGCCGAACGAGTGCCGGCCGCCGAGGTGCACGAAACCGATGCCGCCTACGTAATCGCCCTGGAGCTTCCCGGTGTCGATAAGACCTCGATCGACGTCAAGGCCACAGACCGCAGCCTGGTGATCAACGCCGAGCGCCGCCAGCCGAGCCCCGATGGCTCTTCCCCGGTCGCCAAACAGGCCTCCTTGATCAGCGAATTCCGCTACGGCACCTGGAGCCGCAGCTTCCGCTTTCCCGGTGGCATCAACCGTGAAAGCCTGCAAGCCCACTACCGCGACGGCCTGCTCACCGTGACGGCACCTAAGGCCCAGAACCTCACCACCGTGCAGGTGCAGGTGGAGGGCTGATCAGGGCCGAGCGGACACGAGAGAAGAGACCCCTCCCAGGCCCGGCCCACCCGCCGGGCCTTTTTTGTGGGCGGGCTTCCTAAAGTTGGGCAAATTGCGGATCGATCCATGGTTGGTGCCGTCGCAACCGCAGCCCGGCTGAGCCTGCAATGCGAGCCGATCGGACCGGACACCACCACAATCCGCTCGCTCGACTGGGACCGCAGCCGCTTCGATATTGAGTTTGGCCTGCGCAACGGCACCACCTACAACAGCTTCCTGGTGCGGGGCGCGCGCACAGCCCTGATCGACACCAGCCACCTCAAGTTTGAGGACACCTGGCTGCCGCTGCTGGAGCAGCAGATCGACCCGCTGGCGATCGATCACCTGATCGTGAGCCACACCGAGCCCGACCACTCGGGACTGATTGGCCACTTGCTCGACCTCAACCCCGAGATCGAGATCTTGGGCTCCAAGGTGGCGATCCAGTTTCTTGAGAATCAGGTGCACCGGCCCTTCAAAAGCCGGGCGGTAAAAAGCGGCGAAGAGCTCGATCTGGGCACCAACCCCACCAGTGGCGTGGCCCACCGCTTCGAGTTTCTCAGCGCTCCAAACCTGCACTGGCCCGACACGATCTTTTCCTTCGACCACGGCACCGGCATCCTCTACACCTGCGATGCCTTCGGCCTGCACTACTGCTCCAAGGAGCTGTTCGACACCGATCCCGGCGCCATAGCCCCCGATTTTCGCTTCTATTACGACTGCCTGATGGGCCCCAACGCCCGCAGCGTGCTGCAGGCGTTGAAGCGCATGGATGGCCTGCCCGAGATCAGCACAGTGGCTGTGGGCCATGGGCCCCTGCTGCGCCACCACCTCGGCCTGTGGTTGGGCGACTACCGCGAGTGGAGTTCTGAACGCAGCAGCGGCGAGGACTATGCGGCGGTTTGCTATCTGAGCCAATACGGCTTCTGTGACCGGCTCAGCCAGGCGATTGCCCGCGGCATCGGCAAGGCCGGCGCCGCAGTGCAGCTGGTGGATCTGCGCGCCACCGACGCCCAGGAGCTCAGTGCCCTGATCGGTGAAGCCAGCGCCGTGGTGGTGCCCACCTGGCCAGCCCGGCCCGATGCCGAGCTGCAAGCTTCGATCGGCACATTGTTAGCGGCCCTCAAACCGAAACAGTGGGTGGGCAGCTACGACGCCTTCGGCGGTGACGACGAGCCAATCGACACCGTGGCCAGCCAGCTGCGCAGCCTCGGCCAGAAGACCGCCTTTGATCCGCTGCGGGTGCGCCAGGTGCCTGGCGGCAACGACTATCAGCGCTGCGAGGAAGCCGGCACCGACCTAGGCCAGCTGCTCACCAAGGAGAAGACAATCGCCGCGATGAAGTCTCTCGATGCCGATCTCGACAAAGCCCTGGGTCGCCTATCCGGGGGGTTGTATGTGGTGACGGCGCGGCAGGAGACACCGGAGGGCACGCGCAGCTCAGCGATGGTGGCCAGCTGGGTGAGCCAGGCAAGTTTCGAGCCCCCTGGCCTCACGGTGGCGGTAGCCAAAGACCGGGCCATCGAGGCGCTGCTGCAGGTGGACGATCGCTTCGTGCTCAACATCCTGCGGGAGGACAACCACCAGGAGCTGCTGCGCCATTTCCTCAAGCGCTTCCCGCCCGGAGCCGACCGCTTCGCCGGGGTAAGCACCCTCGAGGGCGCCGCCACGGGCGGCCCGGTGCTCGGTGATGCCCTGGCCTACCTGGGCTGTCGCGTGGTGCAACGCCTCGAAGGCCCCGACCACTGGATCATTTACGCCGAGGTGGAGCAGGGGAACGTGGCCGACACCGAAGCCAGCACCGCCGTGCACCACCGCAAAGTCGGGAACCACTACTGATGGCCCGCAGCGTCATCCAGCTCCCCATCGAGCCCGGGCTGATCTGCCTCAAGGGGCTGAGCCCCAACCGGCTGCGCTTCGAGGTGGAATACGGCCTGGAGCGCGGCACCACTGCCAACAGCTTCCTGTTCCAGGAGGTGCCCCTGCTGGTCCATCCCCCCGGGGCCTCCTTTGCCGAGCCCTTCCTGGCGGAGCTGGCGAAGCTGGTACCGGCCGAGGCCCCCTTGAAGGTGGTGGTGGGTCACGTCAACCCCAATCGGGTAGCCCTGTTGCACCAACTGGCGGCCCGCTGGCCCAACCAGCTGCTGGTGAGCTCCAACACCGGCGCCAAGCTGCTCGCAGAGCTTTGGAACCTGCAGAAACCGGTCGCCCCCGGCAGCGAGACAACCCCCGAGCCGATCCCAGCGCTACCTCGGATCGATGTGGTGAAGCAGGAGGCCAGCCGCAACCTCGTCGACGGCCACGTGCTGCACCTGATTCCCACCCCCACCCCCCGCTGGCCCGGGGCGCTGATGGCCTTCGAGGAGACCAGCGGCCTGCTGATGAGTGGCAAGTTTTTCGCGGCCCACCTCTGCAGCGAAAGCTTCGCTGAGGCAAACCGCAGCAGCAGTGAGGAAGACCGCCGCTACTTCTACGACTGCCTGATGGCACCGATGGCGCGCCAGGTGGAGTCGGTGGTGGAGCGGCTCGAAGCCCTCGACATCCGCACCATTGCGCCCGGCCACGGGCCGGCGATCAGCGAGAGCTGGCGCAGCCTCCTCAACGATTACCACCGCTGGGGCGCAACCCAGGAGCGGGCGCGCCTTTCGGTGGCACTGCTGTTTGCCAGCGCCTACGGCAACACGGCCGCCATCGCCGATGCCCTCGCCCAGGGGGTCGCCCGCACCGGCGTGCGGGTGGAGAGCATCAACTGCGAGTTCACGCCACCTGAGCAGCTGCTGGCGGCGATCCGCAGCTGCGATGCGATTTTGATCGGCTCTCCCACCCTCGGCGGCCATGCCCCCACACCGATCGTGTCAGCCCTGGGCACGGTGCTAGCTGAGGGCGACCGCAGCAAGCCGGTTGGGGTCTTTGGCAGCTTTGGCTGGAGCGGTGAAGCCCTGGATCTGCTGGAGAGCAAGCTGCGCGATGGCGGCTTCCACTTCGCCTTTGAACCGATCAAGGTGAAGTTCAGCCCCGATGCGGCCAGCCTCAAAGCCATCGAGGAAACCGGCACCGCCCTTGGCCGCCAACTGCAGAGCGAACAGCGCAAGGCGCAGCGCCGAACCGCCAGTGGCGGACTCAGCGAGAGCCGCAGCAATCCAGCAGTGCAGGCCCTGGGCCGGGTGGTGGGCTCCCTTTGCGTACTCACCACCAGCAAAGGGGAGGGCGGCAACCGCCTCAGCAGCGCCATGGTGGCCAGCTGGGTGAGCCAGGCCAGCTTCTCACCGCCTGGCTTCACTGTGGCCGTAGCGAAAGACCGGGCGGTGGAGGCCCTGCTGCACGTCGGCGATCGCTTTGCTCTCAACGTGCTGGCCGCAGGGCGTGAAAACGGTCCGATGAAGCAGTTTTTGCAGCCGTTTGCCCCAGGCGCCGACCGCTTCGCCGGCCTGGAGCTGGAGCACAGCCCCAGCGGCCAACCGCTTCTACCGGAGGCCCTGGCCTGGCTGGAAGCCACGGTGCAGCAGCGCATGGAATGCGGCGACCACTGGCTGCTGTATGCCCAGGTGAGCCAGGGCGGCGTGCTCGACGCCAGCGCCACCACGGCCGTGCACCAGCGCCGCAGCGGCGCCAACTACTGAGAGCCGCAAAGCCCGTGGCCCCGGAGTCACGGGGCCACGCAAACACAGCTAACTCATAGTCGTATCGGCTACGGGCAAGCTAAACTCCCCATCAATTGCTACACCTGCCAAGCAATGGATATCGCCAAGCCCAGCACCAAGGCCAATCTTGAAGCCGCTTTTGGCGGCGAGAGCATGGCCAATCGCAAATACCTATTTTTCGCGGAGGTGGCCAAGCAGGTCGGCAACCCCGAGCTGGCCAAGCTGTTTCGCGACACCGCCGCCCAGGAAACCGAGCACGCCTTCGCCCACTTCCGGCTGCTCCATCCCGAACTCGTCATCGACGATCCCGCCAACCTCTCCGGCGAGCAGAAGCAGGCCCTGCTCAGCCGCTGCCTGGAGCTGGCGATCGAGGGCGAAACCTACGAATACACGACCATGTATCCGGAGTTTGCCGCCCAGGCCCGCACCGATCGCGATGGCGAAGCCGCAGCTGAATTCCAGGAGCAGATCGACGAATCACAGCAGCACGCCGGCATCTTTCGCACCGCCGCCAAAAACTTCGGCCTGCTGACGCCGATCGAGCAGCACCACGCCGAGCGCTATGGCATCGCCCTCGAAGCCCTGCAGGGCAAGGGGGTGGCAGGAGAGGCAGATGAGCCCGTAGCGGGCAAGTGGATCTGCAAACTGTGCTCGATGATTTACGACCCCACAGCAGGCGACCCCGATTCCGGCATCGCTCCGGGCACCCCCTTTGAGGCGATCCCCGACGACTGGCGTTGCCCGATCTGCGGCGCCCGCAAGGCCAGCTTCGTGCCCTACCGGGAGCCCCAACTTCTGGGTGCTTGATACCCCAACTGGGCTGCAATTTTTGTAGCCCAGAACACTATCTCAACCAATTGCTACGCCGAAAAGTTCAGAGCAAAAACCCAGTTAAGCAATGGGGTTTCAGGGTCTAGGACTAGATCCGCGCAGACCTTTTGCAGGGTGTAAAGGCAATCCCAAAGTAATTCAGTAAACGGCCGCGAATTTGCCGCCAGCCCGCTGCAATAGCTGCAGTTTTGACTCCAAGAATGGCCAGCGCCAGCACCGCTATCGCCTCAACTAGCAACTATCCCCTCGGGGTGCGGGCAACGGTGCGTTATCGGGGGTTCGTGCTGATCCCTCAGGCCGATTTCACCTGGCTGGTGCGCCCCGAGCGAAGTCCCATGCATCTGCTGCCATTTAGGGCACCGGCCAGCTCCCTAGCTGACGTCAAAGCCCTAGTTGATTGGCGCTTGGGCGAAGCAATTTAAGCGGCTTGATTTAGCCCAACCCGACTTCAAGCTGCCTGGGGAGGTGGCGTTGGATCGTGGTGGATGTGAAAAGGCAGCACCAGGGTGGCCCAGTGATCGGGGCGCTCGGGACGGGGGCGGCGGGAGCGACGCACACCAAAAGGAACACGCACTACGTTTGTGCCCTCCACCCGCAGCACCTGGCCCGTTCCTGTATCAGTTCCGTCGTTGCTGCCCTTCATGGTCCCGAGAATGAATGGCTTAAGCGCTGATTGTGCCTGTTAACAGGCGTCAAGCCCGCACAGTGTGCGCCATGACGGCACTAATGAACAGTGGCAGCTGGTACCACTTGGGCCAGTTCCTGCTCTGCCAGCTCCTGCCCTGCCAGCTCCTCCATGCTCGGGCAGGTGCACACCAGGTTGCGATCGCCGTAGGCGTTGTCGATCCGGGCCACCGCCGGCCAAAACTTCGCTTGGCGCTGATCCTCACCAGCCGGAAATGCCGCCTGCTGGCGGGTATAGGGCCGATCCCAGTGGTCAGCAGTCACGGCAGCCAGGGTGTGGGGGGCTCGCTTGAGGGGGTTGTTGAGGGGATCGGCGCTGCCGGCCTCCAGCGCCGCGGCCTCCTGGCGGATCGCCACCATGGCCGCGCAGAAGCGGTCGAGCTCAGCGAGCGACTCGCTTTCCGTGGGTTCCACCATCACCGTGCCCGCCACTGGCCAGCTCACCGTGGGGGCATGGAAGCCGTAGTCCATCAGGCGCTTGGCCAGGTCATCGACCTCCAGGCCGCAGCTGCGCTTGAGCGGCCGCAGATCGAGGATGCACTCGTGGGCCACACGCCCGCCAGCGCCCCGGTAAAGCACGGGGAAATGGGGCTCCAGGCGCTCGGCCAGCAGGTTGGCGGCCAGCAGGGCAACCTGGCTGGCCTGGCGCAGGCCCGCACCTCCCATCATGCGGATATACATCCAGCTGATTGCCAGAATCGAAGCACTGCCCAGGGGTGCCGCAGCCACGGGCCCCACCCCGCCAGCCTGGCCAGGGGCACCCGGCAAGAAGGGCAGTAGGTGGGATGCCACCGCAATGGGGCCCACACCGGGGCCGCCGCCGCCGTGGGGAATGCAGAAGGTCTTGTGCAGGTTGAGGTGGCAGACATCGGCGCCGTAGAGACCCGGCTTGCACAGGCCCACCTGGGCGTTGAGGTTGGCGCCATCGAGGTACACCTGGCCGCCGCGGGCGTGCACCGTCTCGCAGATACGGCGAATAGCCGGCTCAAACACGCCGTGGGTGGAGGGATAGGTGACCATCAGCGCCGCCAGCTGCTCGGCGTGGGCAGCTGCCTTGGCCTCCAGGTCGGCGAGATCAATGTTGCCGGCCTCATCGCAGGCCACCGCCACCACCTGCAGGCCGGCCATCACGGCGCTGGCTGGGTTTGTGCCATGGGCACTGGTGGGAATCAAGCAAACGGTGCGATGGGCGTCCCCTTGGCTGCGGTGCCAGGCCCGGATCGCCAGCAGGCCGGCATATTCCCCCTGGGAGCCGGCATTGGGCTGCAGCGACACACCGGCAAAACCGGTGATCAGCGCCAGCCAGCGCTCTAGATCCGCTGCCAGAAGCTGGTATCCGGCGGCCTGCTCAGCCGGGGCGAAGGGGTGCAGCTGGCTGAAGGCCGGCCAGCTCACCGGCGCCAGCTCGGCGGCGGCATTGAGCTTCATGGTGCAGCTACCCAGCGGGATCATCCCGTGCACCAGCGATAAATCCTTAGCAGAAAGGCGCTGGATGTAGCGCAAAAGCTCGGTTTCACTGCGGTAGCGATGGAAGACGCTCTGCCGCAACCAAGGCTGCTGGCGCAGGGGCATGGCCCTACCAGCAGGAGGGCTGTTGCCCAGCTCATGCCAAGGCCCAGCGCACCCGGCCAGCGCCCGCAGCAGCCGCTCCAGCTCCTCGGCGCTGCTCAGCTCATCAAGGCTGATGCCAACGCCATCTTCTGCCTGGTGCAGGTTGAAGCCAGCCGCCAGGGCAGCGGCCACCAGCACCTCGGCCTGATCCGGCGGCAGGGGCAGCCACACGGTGTCAAAACCCTGGCCCGACAACACCGGCAGAGCCAGGGCCTCCAAGCCAGCCACAAGGGCCGCGCGCAGGCTGAGCAAGCGCCGGGCGATCGCCTCCAGGCCATCGGGGCCATGGTGCACCGCATAAAAGCCAGCCATCACTGCCAGCAGCACCTGAGCGGTGCAGATGTTGCTGGTGGCCTTGTCGCGGCGGATGTGTTGTTCGCGGGTCTGCAGGGCCAGGCGCAGGGCCGGCTGGCCTGCCGCATCCAGCGAGCGCCCCACCAGGCGGCCGGGGATCTGGCGCTTGAACTGCTCGCCCGTGGCAAAAAAAGCGGCATGGGGACCACCAAAACCCAGCGGCACCCCCAGGCGCTGGGCGCTACCGACGGCGATATCAGCGCCGAGGTGGCCCACCGGCTCCAGCAGCACCTGGGCCAGGGGATCGATCGCCACAGCCGTGATCACCCCGGCCTGGCGGGCGCTAGACAGCAGCTCGCTGGGATCCCAGAGCCGGCCCTGGCGGCCAGGCAGCTGGATCAGCAAACCAAAAGCATCCGCTGGCAGGGTGGCCCCAGACAGCGACTCGGCTGCCACCAGCTCGAGCTGGATGCCCAAGGGCTCGGCCCTGGTTTGCAGCACCGCCAGGGTCTGGGGGAACACGGCCCGATCCACCAGAAAGCGGCCGGCCCCGGTGCGCTTGCAGACAGCGCTAGCCATGGCCATGGCCTCAGCGGCGGCGGTGGCCTCATCTAATAAGGAGGCATTGGCGATCGGCAGGCCGGTGAGCTCACTGATCAGGGTCTGAAAATTCAGCAGGGCCTCAAGCCGGCCCTGGGCAATTTCGGCCTGATAGGGGGTGTAGGCGGTGTACCAGGCGGGGTTTTCAAACACCTGGCGCTGGATCAGCGCCGGCGTGGCGGTGCCGTAGTAGCCCTGGCCGATCAAGCTGCGCTGCAGCTGGTTGGCCGCAGCGATCTCGGCAAGTTCAGCCAGGGCCTGGGCCTCACTGCAGGGCTCGGGCAAACCCGCAGCCGAGGCCGCCGGATCTAGAAGCAAATCGGCGGGCACCACCTGGGCGGCCAGGGCCTCGAGGCTGGACGCTCCGAGTTCCGCCAACATCCGCTGCTGCTCAGCGGCGCTCGGACCGATGTGGCGCCCAATAAAGGAAAGGGCTGGTGAGTCCGCAGTGCCCATCAGGCGCCCTGCACCTTGGCGGAGTAGGTGGCCGCATCCAGCAGTCCAGCGAGCTGGGCCGGATCAGCTGGCTGGAGCACCAGCAGCCAACCCTCGCCGTAGGGATCGTTCTGCAGCTCCTCCGGGCTAGCTAGCACCGCCTCATTGCGGGCCAGCACCACACCGCTCACCGGCGCCAGCAGATCTTCCACCGCCTTCACCGATTCAACGCTGCCAAAACTGGCGCCCTGAACAAGGCTGGCGCCCACTGCGGGCAGCTCCACAAACACGATGTCGCCGAGCTGGTCGATGGCGAAGGCACTCAGGCCCAGCCGCAGCCTCTCGCCCTCAGGGCGCACGTATTCGTGGCTGTCGGCGTAGCGGCAATCACCGGGAATGGGGAGCGCCATTGCAGAGCAACAAGTACGCGCCATTCTGTCGGAAGTGGGGCGATAAACGGCGGTGAGATCGGCGGAATCAGACTTGGTGACCTGCCTGAGCCAGTGCCACCAGAGCCCGCTCCAGGGCGATCTGGGCATGGGCGCGGTGGGTGCCGCCCTGGGCAAACAGCACGTAGGGCTCCCGCAGCGGCGCATCGGCGGAAAACTCGCTGGTGCTGCCGTCGATGAAGGTGCCGCCCGCCATCACCAGGGCACTGGCGTAGCCGGGCATCGGCGCCGGCACCGGATCGAGGTAGGCGCCCACCGGTGATGCGGCCTGGAAGGCGCGGCAAACGATTTTGAGCCGCTCGGGATCGCCGAGCCGCACCGCCTGGATTACGTCGCTGCGGGGGGCACCGGGCAGGGGCTGCACCGCGTAGCCCAGATCCGAGAAGACCGCCGCCACCAGCTCGCTGCAGATCAGGGCCTCAGCCACCATCTGGGGAGCCAGGAAAAGTCCCTGGGCCAGCAGGCGGTTGAGGTCGAAGCTGGTGCCCCCCTCGCCGCCGATACCCGGCGCCGTGAGCCGGCAGCAGGCCTGCTCCACCAACTCAGCCCGGCCAGCCACGTAACCGCCGGTGGGGGCGATGGTGCCGCCGAGGTTTTTGATCAAGGAGCCGGCAATCAGATCGGCCCCCACCGCCGTGGGCTCCTGGGCCTCCACCAGCTCGCCGTAGCAGTTGTCGACAAACACCACGCAGCCGGGCTGGAGCGCTTTTACCCGCTCGCAGAGCAGGCCAATCTGGGCCACCGACAGGGACGGCCGCCAGCTATAGCCACAACTGCGCTGGATCAGCACCATGCGGGTAGGAATAGCCAGGGCGTCCTCCAGGCCGTCGAAATCGACACGGCCGGCGGCGGTGAGCGCCAGCTCGGCGTAGGCGATGCCGAATTCCGCCAGGGAGCCCTGGCCGCTGCCGCGGATGCCAATCACCTCTTCGAGGGTGTCGTAGGGGCGGCCGGTGAGGGCAAGCAGGCGGTCGCCAGGGCGCAGCACACCAAACAACGCCGCTGCTATGGCGTGGGTACCGCTGACAAATTGCAGGCGCACGGCCGCCGCCTCGGCCTGCAGCACCCGGGCAAACACCCGATCCAGCAGCTCCCGGCCCTGATCGCCATGGCCGTAGCCGCTCACCGAAGCGAAGTGCTGGCTGCCGAGCCGCTCGGCGGCGAAAGCCTCAAGCACCCGGGCCAGCCGCGGCTGCACCTGGCTGGTGTGGTGGGCGGCGGCAGCGGCGGTTGAGGCCACTGCAGCGGCCACCCGCTCGGCGGCCCGACGGGCCAAGGCCTCCGCTGCATCCGCCATCTGCCTAGCCCTCAGGGAGTCCCATGTTGCCGGGTGACGCCTAGCTAGATTTGCGCCGCTGCCCAGGCGTGAATCGGGCGAGCACCACCCGGAGAGTTCCTTGGTAGTCAGCACCGATTCGGCCCAAGTTTTGGGTGCGGCCACACCCAGCGCGCTTGAGGATCAGCGCATCCGCGCTGCCGTATCCGAAAGCCGCCAACCCCTGCCGGGCCGCCAGCGCAAATTCAAGGGGGGCACCACCAGTTTCATGCTGGTGATGCACGTGGGGGCGGTGTTTGCCCTGCTGCCGCGCTTCTGGAGCTGGCAGGCCGTGGTGGTGCTGGCGGTGCTCTATTGGACCACCGTGCTGGGGGTGACCCTGGGGCTGCACCGGATGCTGACCCACCGCAGCTTCAGTGCCCCCCTGTGGCTGGAGCACCTCCTAGTGCTGATGGGAGCCCTGGCCTGCCAGAGCGGCCCGATCGAATGGGTGGGACTGCACCGCCACCACCACAAGTATTCCGACCAACCCAACGACCACCACGACGCGGCCCGGGGCCTGTGGTGGGCCCACAGCGACTGGATGCTGCACGAAATCCCGGCCCTGCAACACGTGGGCCGGCTCACCGGCGACCTGCAGCGCGACCCCTTCTACCGCTGGCTGGATCGCTGGTTTCTGCTGCTGCAGCTGCCGCTCGGCGTCGCTCTCTACTGGTATGGCGAGCTGGCCGGAGTCCATGGCGGCGGCTTAGGCCTGGTGCTCTGGGCGATCCCCCTGCGCCTGGTGATCGTCTATCACGTCACCTGGCTGGTGAATTCCGCTACCCACTTCTGCGGCTACCGCAACTTCAATTCCCCCGACCTCTCGCGCAATTGCTGGTGGGTGGCAATCTTGAGCTTCGGCGAGGGCTGGCACAACAACCACCACGCCTTCCCCCATTCAGCGCGCCACGGCCTGCGCTGGTTTGAGTTCGACATCACCTGGCAGCACATCAAGCTGCTGCGCGCCCTTGGCTGGGCCAAGCGAGTGCGGGAAGCGAGCTACAACCCCTCCTGAGGGCTGGCTGGCGGAGCCTGGATCTGCTGCCTAATTGCAGCTGCTAGATCCAGTTTTGCCATGGCGCCGGTGGCCGTTAAGCCCATCGCTTTGGCCTGCTGGCGCAGCAGCTCAAGAAACTGATCCGGCTCCAGCTCCGCCTCGCCCGTCGCCCCCAGCCGAGCCAGGGTGCGGCGCATATCAGGGAGTTCGCTGTCGAGCTCAGCTGCGGAAAAATCGCGCTGGCCCGCCATCACCTCGGCAAACCGCTCCCGCCGCTGCCGCTTCTCGACCGGATAGGCAGCCAGCACCGGCTCGCGGCACAAACGCCAGGGCCGCCCCGCCGTGAACAACTGAGCCAAAGCCGCACTCAAGGGCACAGCTTCGGCCGCATCGATCCGCAGATCAAAGGCCACCGGCGGCTGGCGCAGGCCCACAAACACCTCCAGCAGCTCGCCGGGCCCCAGCACCGGAGCGCCCTCGTCCTGCACGGGCAGGGCAGAGGTTTCCAGGGCCGCTACCAGCTCGGGGCTGTCGGCCAGGCGCTGGCGCAGGCCGTCGCCCAGGCTGCCGCCACGCACCTCGCGGGCCAGCAGCTGATTGATACGACCAAGGGCCAAGAACACCTCCGGGCCGGGGGAGGCCAGCTTGCCGTTGCGCAGCATCGAGAGCTGGGAGTTGTGGACCCGGCCCAGATCAAGGGCCTCAGCCAGGGCCGGCAACACCCGGTGCGACCAGCCGTTGCGCTCATGCCACACCTTGATGAGATGGGCAAAAGCGACCCGACCCGATAGGAGATCTTCCCGGTACCCCACGCGATATGGATCCGTATTGCTACCATTCTACCGATCAGTACGGAGTCGGTCCGTTATGGCCGCACCAGTTAGTCCCAGCGCACCAGCCACCCAGCGCCTTGCCACCCGCAAGCCCGCCTTCATCAACCAAGGCGTCAGCGGCGAGCGCCGCGCCGAGGCCCTGCACCGGCCGCGCCATGGCAAGGCCGCTAGCGCCAAGGGATCGAAAACCACCCCCTGGGTCACCATCGGCTTCATGGCCGTCATCCATGTGCTGGCGCTGGTTGCCCTGCTGCCCCAGTTCTGGAGCGTGCCCGCCGTGGCCAGCTTCCTAGTGCTCTATTGGGTCACCGCCTGCCTGGGCGTGACGATTGGCTACCACCGCATGCTCAGCCACCGCGCCTTCCGGGTGCCCCAGTGGCTGGAGCGTTTCTTCGCCACCTGCGGCGCCCTCAGCTGCCAGCACGGCCCGATCGATTGGGTGGGCCTGCACCGCCACCACCACAAGTTTTCCGATACGGAAGTGGATCACCACACCAGCCTCAAGGGCTTCTGGTGGAGCCACATGGCCTGGATGCTCCAGGCCATCCCCGCCATGGCTGCCGTGCCCCGGCTCACCGGCGATATCGCCAAAGATCCCTACTACCGCTGGTTGAACACCAATTTCCTGTTGCTGCAGGCGCCCCTAGCGGCCCTGCTGTTTTGGATCGGCACCGCCACGGGCGCTGGTGGCTGGGCCCTGGTGCTCTGGGGCATTCCCCTGCGCCTGGTCGTTGTGTACCACTGCACCTGGCTGGTGAATTCGGCCACCCACCTTTGGGGCAGCGTTGCCCACGACAGCGGTGATGGCTCCAAGAACAACTGGTGGGTCGCGGCGCTCACCTTCGGCGAGGGCTGGCACAACAACCACCACGCCTTTCCCCACTCGGCTCGCCACGGCTTTGGCCCCCAAATTGATCTCACCTGGCAGCACATCCGCCTGATGCGCTTCCTGGGCCTGGCCAAGCACGTACGCCTGCCCGCAGCTGCTGAGCCTCAGCGGACCTGAGGCCTGATCACCCCCTGATTTAGGGTGTTGGATCGGGTCTTGATCAATCTCCTACTTATTTGCCATGGCTAAGCGCGTTCAAGTCGTCCTCAACGCAGACGTTCTCAGCCTGGGCAAGAACGGTGATCTGGTGGAGGTAGCCCCCGGCTACGCCCGCAACTTCCTGGTTCCCACCGGCAAGGCCCAGCCCGTCACTGCAGCTGTGCTGCGCCAGGTGGAAGCGCGCCGCGCTAAGGAGGCGGAGCGTCAGGCTGCCCTCAAGGCTGAGGCGATCGCCTTCCGCACCGCCCTCGACACGATCGGCCGCTTCACGGTCAAGAAGCAAACCGGCGGCGACGACGTGCTGTTTGGCACCGTCACCAACGGTGACGTGGCCGAAGCGATCGAAGCTGCCACCAAGAAAGAAGTGGATCGCCGCGACATCACGGTGCCCGAAATCCACCGCACCGGCTCCTACAAGGTGCAGGTGAAGCTCCACCCCGAAGTCACCGCCGAGCTCAACCTGGAAGTCGCCAGCTTCTGAGTCCCGAGCCCCCGGTTGAAACCCCAGGGATAGGGCAGCTTGTGTGTTGAACCCCCACCGGTAGGGCCCGTGGGGTGGCCAAATGGCGCCGCCGCGCTCAAGATTGCCCTCCTGGCTAAGCGCCCCCAAGATCATGGTGAGCGTTCCCCTAAACCAATCCAGCAGCCGCGAATCCCGTTCAGACGGGCGCTCGGAAGCCCGTTTTGAGGCCCTGCCCGATTCGGTGCCGCCCCAGAACCTGGAGGCAGAAGAGGCCGTGCTGGGCGGCATCCTGCTCGACCCAGACGCCATCGGCCGCATCGCCGACGTGCTGCAGGCAGAGGCCTTTTATCTCGGCGCCCACCGCGAGATCTACCGCACGGCGGTGATGTTGCACAGCCAGGGCAAACCCACCGACCTCACGGCGATGTGCGCCTGGTTGGCGGACACCGGCGCCCTGGAGAAGGTGGGCGGTCAGGGCCGGCTGGTGGAGCTGGTGGAGCGCATCACCTCAACGGCCTCGATCGACCAGGTGGCTCGCCTGGTGATGGACAAGTTTTTGCGGCGCCAGTTGATTCGCTCCGGCAATGAGGTGATTGCCCTGGGCTTTGACCAGAGCAAGCCGATGGAGCAGGTGCTCGATGAGGCCGAGCAAAAGATCTTCGCGATTAGCCAGGAGAAGCCCAGCACCGGCCTCACCCCCACCGCCGAGATCCTCACCAGCACCTTCAACGAAATCGAGAGCCGCTCGCTGGGCACCGCCGTGGCCGGCATCCCCTGCAACTTCTACGACCTCGATGCCATCACCCAGGGCCTGCAGCGCAGCGACCTGATCATCGTGGCCGGCCGGCCAGCGATGGGCAAAACCTCAATCGTGCTCAACATCGCCAAAAACGTAGCCCAGCTGCACCAGCTGCCGGTGTGTGTGTTCTCCCTGGAGATGAGCAAGGAGCAGCTCACCTACCGCCTGCTGTCGATGGAGGTGGGCATCGAAAGCGGACGGCTGCGCACCGGCCGGCTGCAGCAGGAGGAGTGGCCCCTGCTGGGCCAGGGCATCAATAGCCTGGGCCAGCTGCCCCTTTTCCTCGACGACAAACCCAATTCAGGCGTGCTGGAGATGCGCTCCCTCTGCCGCCGGCTCATGGCCGAAACCGGCAAGGAGCTGGGCCTGATCGTGATCGACTACCTGCAGCTGATGGAGGGCTCCACCCCCGACAACCGGGTGCAGGAGCTCAGCCGCATCACCCGGGGCCTCAAGGGCATGGCCCGCGAGCTCAACGTGCCGGTGATCGCCCTATCCCAGCTGAGCCGCGGCGTCGAATCGCGCACCAACAAGCGGCCGATGCTCAGTGACCTGCGCGAATCGGGCTCAATCGAGCAGGACGCCGATTTGGTGTTGATGATCTACCGAGACGAGTACTACAACCCGGAAACCCCCGACCGGGGCATTACGGAGGTGATCGTGACCAAGCACCGCAACGGCCCGGTGGGCACGGTCAAGCTGTTGTTTGAGCCCCAGTTCACCCGCTTCCGCAACCTGGCGGCTTGAGCGGTGGCGCCTACGCAAGCACCCCTCAAAGTAGTGACGGTGCAAACCGGCCACCGCTACCCCGATCTCTGGGTGAGCCGGCTGGCGGCAATGGTGGCCCGGCAGCTGGGCGAACCCCATCGCTTCGTCGTCTACACCGACAGACCTGAACCAGGTCGCTTTGGCGAACCAATCGCCAGCCATCAACAGCTGGTGCAACAGGACCTAGAGGCCGGCAGCCTGCGGGGCTATTTCAGCAAACTGCGCCTGTTTGATCAGGCCCTCACGGGCAGCGATCCCTTCCTGTTTCTCGACTCCACACTGGTGATCAGGGCCGACCTAGCCCCCCTGGTGGAGCTCGGCCGCAACGCAAGCGCCAGCTTGATGGGCGTGCGCGACTGGAACTATCCGATCCTCAATTCCTCGGTGCTGTGGTGCCGTCCCGACGCCCACACCCAGGCGGTGTGGCAGTGCTGGCAGGAGGGTCGCTACGCCGGAGAACATTTTGCTGGCGACCAGAACTTCATCTTCCGTGTCTTCCAGGAGCTGGCGCCGGCAGCTCTTGCCTATTGGCCTGCGGAGCTGGTGCGCTCTTACAAGGTCCTGCGCAAGCTCGCCAGCCGCGATGCCGCCGCTGCCCAAAGCCAGCTGGAAGCCTGCACCATCCTCAAATTCCACGGCCGACCCAAGCCCGAGGAAGTGCTGCACCCCTGGCGCCATCCCCGGCGCACGATCCTGCGCCATCCACTGCAGCCCAGGCTCTGGGGCTATCTCGCCGGCGAGATCCGCAACCACTGGCACTGAGTCGTCTGGAGCCAGGATGATTCAAGGCAGCCGCCGCAGATCCTCTGCCGCCGTGCAGCCAAACTCCCCGCGGTAATCCCGGCAGAAAGAGGAAAAACTGATGTAACCGCAGGCGATGCTCACCTGCTGCACCTTGGTATTGGCAGGCAAGGCCTCCAGCAGCAACTGACGAGCCTTGTGCAACCGCCGCCGCCGAAGCCACTGCATGGGCCCGCAGCCAAAACGCTCCTTAAAGGCATGCTGCAGCGATCGGCGTCCGTAACTGCTGCGCTCTTCCAGTTCACTGAGGCTGAGGGCGCGGTGACAGTTGGCGTCCATCCAATCGAGCAACTGCCCAAACCACGACTCTTGCGTAGACGGGGAGAGGGCAAACCTGGATCCTTCTGCCAGCCCAGGGATCATCAGCAGCAACAGCTGCCGCACCAAAAGATCGTCGAGGCGCAGGATCTCCGGCACCGTTGCCTGGAGCTGCAACACCGATTCCACGAAGCCAAAGAAACGAAACAGGGCATCGAGAATGGCGCTGCCGCGGGAATCATCGGTGCGCAGTTCCGCCGTGTTGGCCAACGCTGCCGACAAGGAATCCAGCGAAATGCTGCCGGCACCCATCGCCTGGGCCGTGCTCTGCAACTGAGCTGTCGGAATCAACAGAGACAGCCCCGCCAAAAGAGGGGTGTGGCATTGAAGGCGCCAGGGCACCGGCGGGATGTATTGAACATTGCTGCGGTAGTGATTGGTGAAGTCTTGACCCTCTATGCGGTAGCCACCCCCGCAATCGAAATAGGGCAGCATGAAGGTGGCCTGCTGCACCGCGTCGGCCACCACCACCACCGCCGAACCACTGGAAGCCAGCACGGACACCTGGCCCAGGGGGACCACACTGGTCTCGCTCCAAAAGCCTGCGGGACTGTGGAGCGAGTCACAATCGCGGACCCGCAACATCAGGTTCAGCGTCTCGGCGAACGTCTGTGAATCACGGCCGGACACGATGGAATCCGGCGACGAGAGGAATGGAACCCTTCTCACAGCGTGATCAGTGAATAACCTGACCTTAATTGGCGCTCCAGCGCCAGCCACCAGCCCCAATTCAATGGGAGCGTGATCCATCGCTAACTGCACCTCCCTCAGCGAACCCTGCACCGAGCACTTCGACTTGATCGTGGTGGGCGGCGGCCACGCCGGCTGTGAGGCCGCCATCACCGCCGCTCGGCTAGGGCTAAACACGGCCCTGTTTTCACTCAACCTCGATCGCATCGCCTGGCAGCCCTGCAACCCGGCAGTGGGCGGTCCGGCCAAGAGCCAGCTGGTGCATGAGGTGGATGCCCTCGGAGGCGTGATCGGCCGGCTGGCCGATGCCACAGCCCTGCAGAAGCGGGTGCTCAATGCCAGCCGCGGCCCCGCTGTGTGGGCCCTGCGCGCCCAGACCGACAAACGCCAGTACGCCCGCCAGATGCTGCAGCTGCTGCAGCACACGCCAAACCTGGCCCTGCGCGAAGCGATGGTGACCGGGCTGGTGGTGGAGGGCACCCCCGGCGAGGACGCCAGCATCAGCGGCATCAGCACCTACTTCGGCAGCAGCTACGGCGCCGCCGCCGTAATCCTCACCACCGGCACCTTCCTGGGCGGGCAGATCTGGGTGGGCAGCCAGTCGATGAGCGCCGGCCGGGCAGGAGAGCAGGCCGCCGTTGGCCTCAGCGAAGCCCTCGAGGCGCTGGGCTTCCAGATGGGCCGGCTAAAGACCGGCACCCCAGCCCGGGTAGACCGGCGCAGCATCGCCCTCGACCAACTCGAAGAGCAGCCAAGCGATGCCGTAGATCGCTTCTTCTCCTTTGATCCGGCCTCCTGGGTGAGCGGCGAGCAGATGAGCTGCCACATGACCCGCACCACGGCCGCCACCCACCAGCTGATCCGCGACAACCTGCACCTGACGCCGATCTACGGCGGCTTCATCGACAGCAAGGGGCCCCGCTACTGCCCCTCAATAGAAGACAAAATCGTGCGCTTCGCCGAGAAGGAAAGCCACCAGATCTTTCTCGAACCCGAGGGCCGCGACACGCCTGAGATCTACGTGCAGGGCTTCTCCACCGGCCTGCCAGAGCGGCTGCAGCTCGAACTGCTGCGCACCCTGCCGGGCCTGGAGAAATGCGTGATGCTGCGGCCCGCCTACGCCGTCGACTACGACTACCTGCCCGCCACCCAGCTCAAGCCGTCGCTGGAAACCAAGCGGGTAGCCGGGCTGTTTTGCGCCGGCCAGCTCAACGGCACCACCGGCTACGAGGAAGCCGCGGCCCAGGGCCTGGTGGCTGGCCTCAACGCCGCCCGCCTGGTGCGGGACCAAGAGCCGGTGCACTTCCCCAGGGAGGGCAGCTACATCGGCACCATGATCGATGACCTGATCAGCAAGGATCTGCGCGAGCCCTACCGCGTACTTACCAGCCGCAGTGAATACCGGCTGGTGCTGCGAGGCGACAACGCCGACCGACGCCTCACCCCCCTAGGGCGGGAGCTGGGCCTGATCGACGAGCGGCGCTGGGCCATCTACAACGCCAAACAACAAGCCATCAGCGCCGAAAAACAGCGCCTGGAATCGGTGCGCCTCAAGGGCAGCGAACCGGCTGCCGCCGCCGTGGAGGCCCAGACCCAAGCCCCCATCAAGGGATCGATAACCTTAGCCGACCTGCTGCGCCGCTCCGGCTTCCACAGCAGCGATCTGGTGCGCCTGGGCCTGGCGCCGGTGGAGTTGCCAAGCGACGTGCGTGAGGGCGCTGAGATCGACATCAAATACAGCGGCTACCTGGCCCGCCAGCAGCAGCAGATCGACCAGGTGAAAAAGCAGGAGCACCGGGCCTTACCAGCAGACGTGGATTACGCCACCATTGCCACCCTTTCAAAGGAAGCCCGCGAGAAACTCAACTCAATCCAACCCCTCAGCCTGGGCCAGGCCGCCCGCATCCCCGGGGTTAGTCCTGCCGACGTCACGGCCCTGCTGCTCTGGCTGGAGCTACGCAAACGCCAAACCTCGTCAAGTCAGCAAAGGGCCGTTAATATTGACTCCACTAGATAAGGCACAGCAGGTGAGTCCGGTACGAGGCATACCTACCTCCCGGGCCTACTGGGAACTCAAGGCAGAGCAGGTGCTCAATCGGGTGTTCGAGCCCGAAAAGCCGATTGAGGTGGAGGTCTGCGACACGCCCGCAGCATTTTCCAATGCCCGCAGCATCCCCGTAGAGCTGCATGATCTGCCGCCAGCCCCAGCCAAACAACCAACTTCCAAACCAAACCCGGCCTCCGCAAAGCGTCACCCACCCAGGGCAGGCAGCGCCCTGCAGCGGCTTGCGGATCAGGTTGGCCGCCAGCCCAGCCTGCTATTGGCAGGAGCCAGTGTGACGGTGATGGTGGTGGCAGGAATGGCCCTGGCCGTGCTTGGCCTCTGGAACCAGAGCCAGCAGGCCATCCGCCAGGAGCGCAACATGCTGCTGATCGAGCGGCTGCGCACCATGGGGCCCGGCACAACCCCAGCCCAAGCAAACGAGCCCGCCCAGGCCGCCGGCGCCGTTGGGGCAGGGGGAGACGGAGAGCTTCCCCCACCGCCTCCAGGCGAACCCTGGATGGAAGAGCTGGCAACCCTGCCAGCCAGCAGCGCCCCAGCAGCCGACGTACTCAAAGTGCCCATCAACAGCCGCCTCACCAGTCCGGCACCCGCTGCCACCGGCTCAGCCAGCACCGCTGGGGTCAGCGCCTCGAGTGGTGCTGGTAATAGTGGGGGTGGCAATAGTGGCGGTGGTGGCAACACTCCCCAGCTCGTGGGAGTGGTGCAGGTGCCAGGGCAAAGCGGCTCAGCAATCTTTCAGCTGGGCGGTAGCTCTACCAGCGCCGCCGTGGGCGAGAGCATCGGCAGCAGCGGCTGGCGATTGCGCTCAGCCAGTGGTGATACGGCGGTCATTGAGAAGGGCGGCGAGCAGCGCCGCATCAGCATCAGCAGCGGCTTTTGAGCCCAACTCAAACTGCCGTCAATCGAACAAGCGTTATCAGCGTTTGCTTCAACAGCTCGGCAGTAATTGAATCACTGCTTCGCACAATACCGACAAATACAACCATTATTTTAGTAGACAATGGATCTGGAGATGTAGAAATTATCCAAGACTTGGCAAAGACATATAATGCTCAACTAATAAGCAATCCAGGCAACTCAGGCTTCGGCAGCGCATGCAATCAGGGAGCAAGTCTCTGCAAGAGCGAATTTGTCTTCTTTATTAATCCAGACATCATACTGGAGCCCTCAACAATCGCACTGCTGGAATCGGCGGCAGACACCCACCCAAAAGCCTCCTGCTTCAACCCCCGCATCCTTAATAGCCACGGAAAAGATTCATTTAAACGGCGCAGCTGCCTACTAAAAGCGGAGCAAGTTATGCCCCGTGGCACACCTCTAGAGCCAAGCGAGGTTCCCATACTCTCCGGCGCTGCACTCTTTGCTAGAAAAGAAGACTTTGATTGCATTGGCGGATTTGATAAGAATATTTTTTTGTATCACGAAGATGACGACATTAGCATAAGATTTCGCAAGCAAACGGGGCAAGCTTGGATTATTCCCGAAGCACGAGTTGTGCACCTGAGCGGTCATTCAAGCGGCCGCTCAGCCGCAACGACAGCCCTAAAGGCTTGGCACATGGGACGATCACTTGTTTATACGACTACCAAGCACCAAATCAATCACGCTTATCGCAAAGCACTTTTTTCAGCCTTGAAGCAGTTTTTATCGCCCGTAACAATCTTAAGCAAGCGCAAATTCTGGAAACATCGAGCATTTCTGCAGGGAGTTCTCAGCGCTCGCAAAGATCAAGGCACCTCAAGTCTGCCATGCCCCTATGACATCAAGCGTCCATAAAGGGCATTGATCTTATGGGCCTCACGCTCTAGCGAATACTGCTCAACCATGCGCTGGCGTCCGTGCTTTCCCATGCGCCACAATAAGTCAGGATCAGCAAGTAGTCTTCGCAAGACCATAATCAGTGAATCAGTCGATCCAGTATCGAAGGATGAGCCCACCTCGTCATCCACAACCTGTGGCCAGATTCCCGCACCGGAAACCAATACTGCACGACCACAGGCCATAGCCTCTAAGGGGGTAAGACCAAAACCCTCAGTGCGGGAAGCCGCCACACACAAAAGAATTCGGCGATAGCAGGCCAATACTTGTTCGCGATTGAGGTCACCCAAAAAAACAATGCGCTCTCCAAGACCGGCCGCACTAATTTTTTTCTGCATAATCTCAAAGAAGGCCATATCCTTGGCTTGACATAAACCCGTAAATACAGCCCCAAAATCAGGAAACTCTGGAAGCACCTTAATTAAAGCTTCTACCAATAGATCCGTACCCTTACTTGCCCTGATCCGACCAAAAGCGCCAATCCAATACAAACCCTGCAATTCAGAAGGAACCACAACCCCTGGCAAATCAACAGGCTGACGAAGGGTCGCCAGGCAGTCACCATCGAGAGGGGAGTAGTGGCCAACATCTACTCCATGATAAATAACTTCAGCCGGACAATCAAGAAAGGCTGCTGAACGTTCAGAAGTGGCAATAACGGCATCACAATTCCGCAGCAACGCAGCTAGGCACGCACCAGGCGGCTTTGGAGCTGCGGAAGTAAACAGGATTTTCCAAGGCTGATTTAATAGTTTTTTTAGTACAATTCCGCAAGCTATTTCAATATCTCGCCGGGCATGCCAAACCCGGCAGCGGCCCCGAGATGGTCGCGACCATCCCTGCCTTAACAGCTGTCCCCACCGCACTTGAGCAGGCAAACCCAGCCCGCCCCAATCCAGCAAGCCAATAGATAAATCCTGGCGCTGCAGGGGCACCAGCGCACGCACCGTCGCCGACACCCCTGTGTAACGGCGGTGCAGGTTGGTAACGACTACATCCGGCAATGCAACCGGCCGCTCGGTCGAGCCCAATCCCACTACCAAGACATGAGTAACTAGCCTAATCAACACAGGTCATGAGTCATTCTCATAACAGCGAATCACCTGCAAAGCTCACCGGAGCTGATTTGGCAGCTCAACCTCAGCGATGGCAGCACCGCCGCTGGCGATGGTCTGTTGAGCGGCCCCTGGCGCCTGCTGCTACTGGGTGACGGCAGCCCCACCCGGCACCTGGAGTCGCTCACGGGCAAACCGGTGGAGATCGAGCTGATCGCCATGGCGCCTGAGCCAGCCGGGGGCGGTGCCGGCGCGCCACCGCCCCCGGAAATCGTGGAGCTCGATGGTCCCCTGCTGCGTCGCCAGGTATGGCTGCGCTGCGGCGACAAAACCCTGGCCTGGGCAGAGAGCTGGTGGAATCAAAGCCAGGCCGACGCCTACCTGCAGCAGCGGGAGCTGCCGATCTGGCGCAGCCTGACGGCCAAACGGGCTGAACTGTTCCGCGAGGTAGATGGCCTGGCCCTTGTTGCTGCTCCCTGGCTCGAGCAGCGCTTTGGCCTGGCGGGCCCCTTCTGGAGTCGCCACTACCGCTTCTTCCGCGGGGGCAAGGAGCTCACCGTGATTCGGGAGGTGTTCTCACCAGCCCTTGAGCACTGGCTGGGCCCAGCCAAGCTTTGTCACGATTTACAAACTCAGTAACGGCTTACAGCAATTCGCAGTTGACGGATTGACGCGCCTAGTGCGGTGTCCAGCATGGGGCCACTTGCGCCGGGGAGCCTGGCCATGACTACAAGCCTCTGGTTGAGCCTCACCGACCTCGGCCGCATCTTCGGCATATCCGCCGTGCATTGCGGCCGGCTACTCAGCGATGCCGGCCTGCGCCAGCAGAACGGTGCCCCCACCAGTACGGCCTTGCAACAGGGCCTGGCCTATCAACACCATCCCCATGCCACCTGCCCCAACGCCGTTTGGAACGGGGAAGGCTGCGCAACCCTGCTGCAGGAGCAGGGTCTGCGTCCCATGGCCGAGCGCAACCTGATCGACCAATGGGCAGACCTGCTCAGCGCCTTGGAACAGGGGTCCCCCTCGATCAACACCTCCGCCGAGGAAATGGCCAGCGACCTACCTGCAAACCTGGTGACCCAGGTGAATCAGGAGCTGCGCCAGCGGGGCTGCAACTTTCAGGTCGGCCCGCAGGCTCAACCCAAACGCAGGGCTTCTGCTTGCAGGCGCGCCCGCTCCAGCAGCTCCCGCAACTGATCCTCGTCGGTATGGCTGAGGTTGCTGCGTAGCAGCTTGGCGTGGGGAGCATGGGCGCGCAGGCGCTCAATCACCCGATCTGGCGTGGCTTCCCGCACCAGCAGGCACAGGGCCGCGCTGCCGCGGGGCAGGGTCTCGCCCAGCTCGCGCATGAAGCCATCATTGATGCCGATGTCGGAAAGGGAGCCCGAGGCTGCGCCCACGCCCGCTCCCACGGCAGCACCCAGCAGGGGATTGAGAAACAGCAGACCCACCAAGGTGCCCCAAAAGCCACCGCCTAGGGCGCCAGCAGCGGTGAGATTGATCGCCTGACGCAGGTGCACCTGGCCCTCGCTGTCGTGCTCCACCACCACCGCATCCTCTAGGGCAATCAGCTGCTCACGCTGAATGTCCACCAACTCGCGCCGCACCTGCTCGGCTTCTTCCGCCTTCGGAAAGCCAACCACCACAAGGCTGCCCATCTTTTAAGTGCATTTGAGACCAACCTAACCAGCTTGACGGAGCGGGCCCTCAGCCACCAGCTCGGCGCCTGGTGGAGCGGGGCATGGCCCGGCCCGTGAGCTGGGATTGAGATGGAGGTTGCGATTGGGGCTGGGATTGGGGCGCAATAGACGGCTGCCGCTGCCAACGGGACAGGGCGAAAGCGTCATCTTCGGGCCATTCTTCCGGCTCCCTTTCTTGCGGCTCCCTTTCTTGGCTGGGCTGGCCCCGGAGCGGCTCGGCGCTGCGGCGAGAAATGGCATCAAGGCGGCGGCGCGGCCGAGCCTGGGAACTGAGCTCAGGGCGAGCCTCCTGCCAGGGCTCGCGCCAGTCGTCCTCGTCTTCCAGGATCCAATCGAGCTTGTTTTCCACCCAACGACCCAGGCCATCGAGCCGGGGCATTCCGGCGGGGCCGGCGGGCCGG
>Ga0315908_10000508_pt1 | contig 30855 bp, 48 predicted proteins | sample LakEriMetagenome_12_FD_203520 | JGI IMG/M metagenome (GOLD analysis project Ga0315908, IMG submission 203520) | Freshwater fungal communities from buoy surface, Lake Erie, Ohio, United States - Buoy 4 MA124 | ecosystem: Environmental > Aquatic > Freshwater > Lake > Lake biofilm | place: USA...
TTATATCTTTAATGTATTCTTGAACAATGTAATCTGGTGCAGGTAAGATATCAAGACGGTGAGCAATTTCAGTCAAACCAAATTCCTCATCAGTCAATAGTTCTTGTCTTAAAGAATCTGCATCAGTTTTTGTAGGCTCAACCCAATATCCAACAAAATGTAAGATATCCAACATTTCTCCTTCTTGTGTAGGATCTATTACTATAAGTCCGTACTTGATGTCTTTAATCGGTGGATGATTATCAGTCATAATTTTCTTTATTAATTTCTCTACCAAACTTTTTGTCAGTCCATTCTTTCATCTTTTGCATTTCTTCATCGCCTTCCGGAAACTCATAAATATCCATTTCGTCAGCAAGAGAACATACTTCATAGAAGTTGTCTAATAATTTTTGTAAAGTTTCTTTCTTTACTAATACAAATCCTTTATCCATAACTTATTTTTTAACTTTTCTTTTCTAACTTCTTTAAGTGCTTTAAGTGCTTTAAGTGCTTGATGTAAATCAATCTCACTTAAATCTTCAATTAACTCTTTTGAATTTTTCTTTTGAGAAAATTCCCAGTACAAAAAATGAAAGATAAAGAAGAATGTAATTGTCATTATTGAAAAATCAAACAGACCGAACATAATGAATACAGACCAAATAATAGACCAAATAAGAACATCAATTAACCAAAGTGCAAATAGATTTAAACATACTATTACACAATTCACAAACAAAATGTTTTTGTTTAATCTGAAAAGAGTATAGTCTTTACACTCATTAATCATATCTTCATATTTTACATTCTTCATTTCTTTAATTTTTCGTACCCAAATTTTTCTCTAACTGAATCAGAGATTTTAATAGCTTCTCCTTCTTCATTAATTCTTACGAAGATAGCTGAGCATTTAATAGCCAACGTCTCTTTGTCGGTATGAACGCTGTGTTTTCGTATTTCAGCGTTTAATGATAATGAAGTTGTTCCAATATTTTCAATTCCTACATAAGTCTTGTAGATTTGATTTGGAAGCACTGGAGACATGAATTCAATGTTCATGTTTCTTGTTACGATCCATGGAGTATCACAAATCTCTGCTGCAAAAACTGCGCAGACTGCATCAAGTTCTTCCATGAGATCTGCGCCAAACATTCTCCCATGTATACCCACTTGTTTTCCTTTGCAAAATTGAGAATTACGACACACGAGCTCCCCATTTCTGAGGAGCTCTATGTTAAATTCAGTTTGTGTCATTCTAGTATTATTGAATAGGTATTCTATCCTAAAATAACAAAAGATCTGAACCTGGAGATAAAAAATGATTTAAGATTCTAGAGTATTGACTGCAGAGTCGACTTCAGCTCTTTGTTCTTCTGTTAGTGCTTCAACGTACCACTCTTTTGACAAGAGCAGATTGAGATGATCGATGTTCCTTTGCATAGTAGCTTGATCATCTTCGGATAATGACATCTGAGTTTTTAACTTGTTAATTAGATCAACACTATGAAAAGATGATTCTACTGTTTTATCAATTATTTCTTGAAATGGGACAAGATTTTCCATATTTATATTTTATTTTTTAGATTGGAATTAAAGGTATTTTGTAGTCTACTCCATTTATTCTAACTACCCAAGTTTTAGTAGCAGTTAAAGTTTCAGTAGTTATAGTACCAACTGGAAATGAAGATGATCCGATAACAAGTTGGTTATTAGCAGTAGCTTGAGCCTGATAGCCTAAAACAATAGTTTCGTTATAAGTACTTGAAGCGCTAGCTCCTATTACTATATTTCTGGACGTATTCTGTGTTACTTGAACAAAAGCGTTATATCCTATGGCTACATTGTCTGTTCCGGATCCTCCTGTTCCAACACCAGATCCTAAAAAAGTATTCCTAGCTCCTGAGAAATTGTAACTTGCATAATACCCTATAGCAGTATTGTTAGTCCCACTAGCTCCAGCTATTGAACCTATAACTGTATTATAGCTACCAGTATTAGATTGTAAGCAGTTATATCCAATGGCTACATTATCTGTACCCACGGTGTTAGACGCTGAAGAATTCCATCCTACTGCAACATTTCTAGTTCCTATGGTATTTTGATAAGAAGCATTACTACCTATGGCAATATTATAACTACCGGTAGTATTACTTGTTAAAGCTTTCCAGCCTAAAGCGGTATTATCCTGCCCATTTGTATTATAGTACATAGATTGGTATCCTATACTTAGGTTATCCCAACCTCCTGAATTACTATAAAGAGCTTGATTGCCTATAGCTATATTCATTATATCATTTGTCGCTGAATATAGCGCCTGACGACCAATTGCTATATTATTAGCTCCTATAGTATTAGCAAAAAGAGACAAGTCTCCTATGGCTATATTATTAGCACCGTTGAAAAGTCCTCCAGAGCCTCTGCGATTTGAAACTAATGCTTGATATCCTAACGCTATTCCAGATGAGTAGACATTAGAAGCTTGATTCATTTTTATAGTATTCTGTATCCCAGATGATGCGGTAAGGCCTGATATTGACCCAGAATAACTTAGTTGGTTATTTGAAATTAATCCTCCCATGTTTATTGATTATTTGATATGTAATCTGCAAAATTATTATCTATGCCATCAATAGTTGAAGCATTAGAAAATATTCCAGTTTTAACATTATTGAAAATAATATCTCCAGAGCAATAATTATTGTATATAGATCCATTTACTATAAAGTTAGAAGAAATTGATCCTACGGTAAAATTACTATAAATGTTAGCTCTTCCTGAATTATTAGATATTTCTCCTGTAGTATTAGAATATATCTCTATGACATTATTATTACTTATCGGTCCAGAACATGAATTAAATTCTATTCTATCTACATTATTGTTACTAATAAAATCTGCACCATTCATTGCTATTAATCCTCTGCAATGATTATTCTCTATATCTCCTGTGCATACATTATCATTGATACTATTTGCACAAATGTTATCAAAAATATTTAAACAGTAATTATTCCAAATTCCAATATTAACAGTGTTTCTAGATATTTGAACACAATTATTATCTGCTATAGTTTCACTATTATTTTGCGAAATTTCAACATTTGCTGTATTAAAGTCAATTCGAGAAGACTTGTTACTGTATATCAATGGTGTAGAATTTCTTATTATGTAACCGCTATTGAGAATAAATGGTGAAGAATTGAATTTTCCTATAGTTACATTTTTTTCTACTATAGAAGGTATAGAAAGAGTACCATCATTAGCTGGATTGCTATTATTCCAGATACCAAAAGTGTCATTATTTTTAATATAAGGGTTGTTCCACTCGTGAAGATCTATAGAAGACAGAGTTCCAGAAGCACCTATACCTGTTTCATTTCTTCTAGTCACATTTCCTTTATCATCATACTGTGCAAGAATTTTCTGTGTATTCCAATCAAAATCTACTTCATAAATTTTTGTCTCATAATAAGTATCATCGGCATAAGAGACTTCTGTCCAATAAGTTGTATCCGGTGAGTAGATAATAGGAGTAGAAGGGGTAGTAGAAATTGAATTATACACTATATTTCCAAAAACACCTTTTGTGCCTATAGGATAACTAATTAAATTTGTTATGTACTTGCTAGTGTAAATGTTACTTTTAGGAACTCTCATTACTCTGAAACCTCTTGTTGCAAATTTATTAGAAGTAGAAGCGTATAATATGTACTCAAAATATGTTGTAAAAGGACTAGTTTCTACAAAATTATAAGAGTACCATGTGCCAGGTTGAAGTGCTGAACTGCTTACTAATGAAGAAATAGCAGAATATGTACTATATGTTATTGCTCCTAAAGCTAGTACATCTATTCTATCATTGACTGATGAATCTTGTATAGAAAAAGCTATTCCAGCTCCTGCTACAAAATTTATACTTGGCCTAGAGCCAATTGTTGTTCCGTCATCTTGGACAGAGATAGATCCGGTACTTGGTGCACTATATGCAACCCACGCATATCCATTCCATATCCAAGAAGAGCCGCAACTATTAGTGTACATTTGACCCACAGTAGGTCCTATTGGCCACGTTGACATATCTTTAAATTATTTTTTCTATATATCTAGACGATTCATTGATCAATCGCAATCCCTAGATGATCTACTCGTATTTTGAATAAATCTGCATAAAATAGAGTCCCTGAAGGAGCTGATAAAGGTTGTACTGCTACCGAATCTACACCTAAGGTAGATGCCATGATTTTTATAGCTTGTGGAAATGGAGAAATTGGATATTTTATCCCTAGATGATCTTGACTATAAAAAGTATTTATCCAATTTTCTTGTGCCTGGCTGACATCCATGATTGAAATTCTTTTTGTTTAAATTCTCTAATAATAGGTGTCATTTCTTTTTTAATACGTTTATTCACCTCTGCTATTTTATCACTAGAGATGACAGTATAATTACCTTTGTTTAAATTCTCAAAAGATATTTTAACTCTTTTACTCATTAGTCAAATAACAAATTATATTCTCTGTCTATTGACTCTTTAGTCAAATATCTTGGGATATCCACATCAGGATTTTCAGATGCACTAAACATGTTGGTCATAACTCTTGTTCCTCCTATCATTTTTAGGTTTCTAAGTATTTCTGTATGATTGACAAATGATGAAGAGGGAGATGACCAACCTATAACAGTTCCTTTTTTATGGCCGCCATTCCATATAGATATCAATTCTGATAGATGTTTTTCTTTGCAATGTAAAAATTCATCTAATAGTAATAAGTCAAAATCAGTAGATTTAAAAAGCTGCTTAATGTCGTAGAAAGTTCCAATGTGAATATCGGTAATTTCTTCGCCACTTTCTTCTATTAAAATTTCAACAGTTTTCCTTAAGATCTCAGAAAAAGGAGAACAAACTATTAGTACTTTTTTTGACGGATACTTCAGTTTATAATCTATTGCTATTCTAGCAAGATTCATGCTTTTTCCAGACTGTCTGTGCCAAATATTCAGTATCACATTGGGAAGTTTTTTAGAAGAACCTGTGCAAGGACACCAAGCTCCTTCAAAATCATCAATAACCGTCCACCATTCTCTATTTGTCATCTTCGCCACTTACTACATCTCTCATTAAATCATCATTGAGAGAACGCTTTTCGTATTCTTTTGTTTTATCTTGAAACTTTTTGAAATTTTCCAAAAAGCCTTTTATATTTTCTCTGCCAGCAGGATTCATTGAATGAACTCTGTAATCAGGTAGTTGTAAATTATTATCTATACAGAAATCTGCTAACCATCTAGCAGAGTGCATTCCGGTTTTTTCCAAAGTTTCATCATAGGGAAAATCTCCAGTAGTGTGTTGGTAATGGTCATCACTTAAGTCGTGATCAAAAGCTATTAGAGAAGGAAACTCTCCCTTTTTAAATTTTTTCTTGATACGACTGACAAACTCATCATGGCTTCTTACAATTTCCCATTTTAGTTTAGAGAAAACAGTATCTCCAGTGTATTGAAAAGCATCGTAAGGATGCCTAAAGTCATCCAAGAAAAGATTATACGGTTTCATTCTGTAAAATATTTTTAGTTTCTTTCTTTTGATCTAAATACCATTTTACAGTTTCACTTAATCCTAGTTCAAATCTAACTGAAGGTTTCCATTCTAATTCTATTTCCATTTTAGTAGCGTCAATAGCATATTTTAAGTCATGCCCTTTTCTATCTTCTACAAAAATTATATTGTTCTCAGAGTTTTTCTTTTTAGAAGATTGGTCGTATATTCTACAGATCTTTTTAACTAACTCAAGATTACTTATTACATTGTTTCCACCTACACAATAAGTTTCTCCAAGTTTTCCAGTTTCTAAAATAGTAATAATAGCACTAGCATGATCTCTAACGTGTAACCAATCTCTCATATTAGCACCTGATCCATAAAGAGGTATTTTTTCACCTTTTCTTAGCTTATCGATCACTACTGGTATTAATTTTTCAGGGTACTGATGAGTACCATAATTGTTTGAACAATTTGAAATTACTACAGGCAATCCGTAAGTTCTATGATAAGCTCTAACAAAATGATCTGATGCAGCTTTTGATGCAGAGTACGGAGAACTTGGATCATAAGGTGTTTTTTCAGAAAAACTATAATCCTTTTCTAAAGGAATATCTCCGAAAACTTCATCTGTTGAAACGTGATAAAAAACAAAGTTTGGATTCTTTTTGTATTGACCCCTAGCAGCCTCTAGTAAATTGACAGTTCCATTAACATTAGTTTCTACAAATTCCAAAGGATTCTCTATTGATCTGTCAACGTGTGATTCTGCGGCTAAGTGAATAATTGCATCAAAAGTTGAATCTGCAAAAAAGTTATTCAAAGAATTTCTATCTCTGATGTCGATTAATTTAAAAGATTTTACTTCAGCATCTTTCAAATTTTCCATGTTTCCAGCGTAAGTTAAAGAATCTAACACTGTAACTTCCCAATCTCTTGAAGAGTTTATCTCTTTCACTAAGTGAGAGCCTATGAATCCTGCTCCTCCTGTGATTAGAACTTTACTTATTTTTCTTTCCATTTTCTTCGATTTCTTTTTTTATTCTTTCAATTCTAGCTTCTTGGTTTCTACCATTAGTAAAGAACCATCCTAACTTGTAGTCAAAATAAGTATCCGCTCTTCTTAAAAAACGTTTCAACTTTTTTATCATATCATTTCTTGTAAATGTGCATGAATCATGCCTGATTCAATCATATTCTTAAAATATGTATAATCATTATTACTCCCATGTATTTCCAGATGTATTGGTCCAGACGATGAGTCTTTAGAAAAAGTTAAAGATTTTGAAATAAGGTATTCCATAATCTTATCGTAAGATATCTCACTATTGACTGTAATGTTAAAAGCTGCCATTTTTAGTTTTCTCTTTTATAGAAATTCATGAGATAAGTTCTAATTCATCTCCCAACAGATCTCAGTCAAATAAGCTTCCACTTTTCCACAATTAGTAACTTCTTTCTTATGAAAAAATGCTTCTTTTCCTTCTAATGTTTGATCAAAGTGATTTAATTCAGCTAATCTTATAAACTCTGCATAGTCTCTATCATCTAACTTTCCTTTGATAAAGATTAGTCTTCCTAAACAACTTTGCCACATTATTCTACGTCCGTCGTATGTAGCGTAATAGTAATCTTCCTCATCAAACCCGATAGCTAAAAATCTCTCTACTCTATGAGACTGTGTAATAACAAATTCGCCTTTATGCTCTTTCCATACTTTTATAATTTCTTCCATTATTTTAAAGAACTATAGAGATTAGATACTAATTTTCTGTCTGCTGGTAAAGTGGCAAATGCTTTCATAATTTCACCTAAATTAGAAGCTCCAGCTTCAACTAATTCTTGAATTTTAGTGATAATTTCAGTTTCAGTCATTTGTTTAGGTAAGTAAGACTCAACTATGAAAAGTTCTTCTGCAGTTTGAGCTGAAGGAAAAGAAGCATTAGTTTCTTTTAAAGACTTTACAGTTTTGTTAAGGATTTTTGTAACGTCTTCATCTGAAAGTGTTTCAACTCCTGTGTTCTTTTCTAAGGTTTGGATTTCGCCTTTGATAACTGATAATAAGTTTTTAGCTACTACATTTTTTGATTTGAATGCTGACATGTAGTCTGCGTTTATTTTTTCTTTTAACATTGTTTTTTTTTATTTATAGTTAATCTTGGAAGTCTTTAAAAAGATTTTCTAGATAGTCAAACATGGGTACAAGTTCATGATTATGTGTATATCCTAGTGAATGTATAAAATGGTCATTTTCAAGATCGTACATTTTAAGCATTTCAGATTTTGTCATCTTAGAATATTGAACGTTTGCTATTCTATCACAAAGCTTTACAAATACAGCACCGGGAGTGTTTCTTATTCCTTCGTAATATTTTTCATTAGCACGTTCTTTACGATTCTTTCCTTTCTCATTTGTTACTGCATAGATTATATCGGCAGCTTCTTGGTTTAGATGATTCTTAACATCACTGTATGAAACTCTAGTATCTTCAATAAGATCATGTCCCCATACAGCTAATAAACAAGCTTCTCTAAGAGTAACAGCATCTCTTCTTTGCATTTCATCTTTATGTTTACCTGAAAAATAATCTAATTCATCGTTCAATAGGTATTGAAAATCTTTAGCAACTTGAGCAGCCATTTTCAAATGAAACTCATACGGTAAATAGTTATTGTACTTATGATTAGTTCTTCGGTGTTGATCTATGCACCACTCTATTTTGTTCATTTATCAAGCTTTTTAAATTTGAAATAACTTGTTCCTTTTGTTCTAATTTTCTTTCTAATCTTAGAAGTTCTTTTCGATATTCATCTAAAACTTCTATTTGCATTTCAATTACTTCTTTTTTAATCTGAAGTTCTTTTTCTAAATCACTCATGGTCAATTTGTTTAAAAATATTATCAAATTTTTCATTTAGTTTAGGGAAGACTTTCTTTAACCTTTCTTGATATGCTAAAGAAACTTCATTAAGTTTACCGTCCACTATTTTTTCAAAATCTTTTTTCCACTCTTTTGGAACAGAAAAAACATAAGTAGCGTAAGTGTTATCTTCTTCAACGTCTGAATCGTAAAGAAAATTAGGATGTTTTTGAAGTTCTTCTTCACCATACCCTTGATTTCTATGGTTTCCGCCTACTCTAGTTAATAAATGAATCTCTTTCTTACCATCTTCTTTCAAGACTACAAAACAGTCTCTAAATCTAGGATAAGAATCTGGATGTTTTTCACCTAACATAGGTAATATGAAAAAAGTTGAAGGATTCACACCGTTCATTATATTATACAAGCTCATGACAATATTGTTGTTTAATTAGATCTCTGATTTCCGCAGCTTTCTCAAAGTGTTCATTTGATACAGCTTTGCTGAGTTGTTTTTCTAAATCTTCTACTGAGATATCAGATACAGATTCTTGAAGTATTTCAATCCAAGAGACGAGATACTTTATCAAATTTTCTTTCACTTTGTAATATTCTGCAGGATAATCATCTCCCTCTTTCTCAATTGAGCTATTAGCTAAGATTATAGGGTTGTTTAAATATTCAAGATTGATTATATCCTCTTTTGTTATACCTATTGTCTCAAGATCTTTGATAATTTGAGGATAACTTTGCCCTGTTAGAGGACAAGAATAATGAATAGCATTCTTCCAAGACTGTGTAATCTTTTTATTAGAGGATAGAGTTTTGTTTATTCTTTCAAGTTTACTGAACAGTTCTTCTTTTGATTCTTCCAACTGTTCAGCATTTATTCCCAATGCAGCTTGACAAACTATCCCGGCGTTACAATGACACTGATCAGACCAATTATAATAAACAGAGTCTTCTTTGAGAGCTTTTATAGCTTTCTTTAAAGAATTTATTAGATTTTGTATTTTCATTGTATTTTCTTTTTTACAAAGGTAACAATAAAATACATTTGAGAAAAAACTCGGCAAAAAGCTTTAAGATATGCCAAATTTTCTTCCTGTTATCGTGTGAGGAGGGAATCCGATGTAAGTTAAGATTTCTGGTGCTATCTTGACTTCGTAATCTTCTTCATAAGGGAGAACTTCTTTGATAAATTCAGGCTTTAGTTCATCGAATGTTTTGTCACGATTGCTAAATCTATTTGCAATATCAATGAGTTTTTCGAAAAATGTTTCAAATTGAGAAGCACCTTCTCTTACATACAAAGCTATAATTCTGGCAACATTTTCTGTTTGCTTAACACTACCAGTTGATTCAGACATGTAATTTTCTTTCAGTTTATCGATATCAAAACTCTTTGGCGTAAATGTGTCAAGTTTTTCTGTGACTATAAAGGTACCTTCTATAGCATCATAGATAACAGTCACATTATCTTCAAGATCAGAATCTGAAAATTTCACAACAGAAAAAACTGGAATTGCTTCAGCTGACATATTTTTTGTAAATTCTTTTAAGACATATCCGCTAAAGAATTTGTTCTCATTTAAAAACTCGTCGTATTTCTTAATCATATCTTATATATCTATTAATCTAACATAAAAAAAGAGGGGTGTTTAACCCCTCTCATTCTTGTGCTTATTTTAGATGTTCTCTTCAGAAGTATTTTCTGGCTTTACTTCAGAATTATTTTTTTCTTGAATCTGTTTTAACAGTTCCATTCCTAAAAGACCTGAGATAGGACCATTGTTTCCACCGTCACCTTGAATCAAGATTTCTGGTATAATTTTGATTTTATTAGTACCTATCATTTCAGTAACTTTCAATTTACCAAAGTTGTCAGCTCCCATTGCGTTAACTTGTTTTTCGTAAGCTTCAGCTGTAGCTTTACCTATTGCTTCAATTTTAGTAGCTTCGGCTCTACCTGTTAATTCAATTTGAGTAGCTTCTGCTTCCGCTATCATTTTTCTTGAATTTGCCTGTGCTTGAGATTTTAACTCTAGAGCTTTAGCTTCACCTTCAGATTTTTTAACTGAAGCTTCAGCTTCTCTTTGTGAGATTTCTACCGATTGTTGAGCGGCTACCATTTTACCTTGCATATCAGCTAAAGCTTTTGCAGATTCTAAAGTTTTTCTTTGATCTTGAGCTTTACGTTGAGTTTCGAAAGTAACTTCCTCTTCTTGAGCAATTTTACGATCAGTTAACGTTTTCATTAGCGATTCAGGAGGAGTGATATCTCCGATTAATGTATCTACTGCATGAACGTTATATTCTTCTAAAACTTTAGAGATAGCTTCTTTAGCAGCATTTTGTCTAGATTGGCGTGAAGTTAAGAATTCAATTACATCTCTATCTTGAGCAGAGTTACGGAAGTAGTTACCGATAGTTGGTTCCAATACTTGAGATACTAAGTTTTGCATAGAACCGAATCTTGCTATAACTTTAGGAGCTTCTGTTGAAGGTATATGAATAATTTGTGAAACATCCAAATTAAAAGGGAAACCATCTTTAGAACGAACTGTGATAGTACTCAAAGCTTTATCTAAATTGTGAGATTCTGTTCTAGCATTTGCCCAGTTTAGTACTAAGTTAGTAGTAGGTACAATTTCTATCTTATGAGTGTATGGGTTGATAGCGTACTTACCTGGATCTAAAGGACTAATACAAACTCCTTTTTCTCCTCTGTTAACAATGTTACCATGTTTAAAAGTATCTCCTGTTAAATCTTTTCCTTCATTACCTACGTAAGAAATTACTACACCTACGTGACCGATAGGGATCTGTGTCATTGGAACTTTTTCAACTTCCACTGCCCAAGGATTTAAAGAATAGTTACCTGCTTGAATAACTTGTTCTTGTAAACCTCTTTGACCTCCATTAGCTAAAAATTTATCGAAATCTTGGAAGTTGTTATGTCCAGTTATTATTTTTCCAGCGATATTTCCTTGATCTAAAGGAGTACCGTCTAACGTAGTCATAACTCCCACTTGGCCGTCTTCGATATAAGTAATATCGGAAACTGCTATATCAAATAAATAAGGGTTGATTCTGTATACACCATTATTCAGGTAACCTACTTGTTTACCTCTTTGACCTCCGTTAGTTAAGAATGCTCTAGTGTCTTGAAAATCATCACAATCTACGTGTCTAGCAAGTATTGCACCTACTGGTAATTGATTTCCATCTTTAGCAGATAACAATCCTATTTTTCCTTTAGGTATTACAGTTAAGTCTGACTGATTAATATCAAATTGCCAAACCCAGAATCCCCAGTACAATCCAGGAGCTAGAGTATCAGCTTGAAAACCAGCTTCTCCGTTTAGTGCTATAATTTTACCATCAGGTAAAGATTTGTTTGCTCCAAACAACACGAACTTTTTAGTGATAAGACCTATCTTATCTTCAGGGATTATCACCATTCCAAAAAATACTCTTAGAGTAAATTTGTAAAATACTACGGCTAATAGCGGAATAATTGTCCAACCGTAACTAACTAGGATTTCTTTCATTTTTTTTATTTTAAAGTTATAAGTATAAGATAACAAACTTTTGTTGCAAAAAGAATTCATGATCGGAACTTTTGCTCAAAACTAGAATATAACCAATACTAAGTTGTTGGGGTGGAAAAAGACAGCTAAGCTTAAGATATAGGCAGCCTAAACGAAACTAGAAAAACATTCTATGATATATAAGATATGAAAATTTCTAACTTCTCTGAATGGGTGCTGATTGAAAAAGAGATCATGCCCAGACTCATCAAATTTTTGCACGAAGGATGTAAAATGATCAAAGTTTCTGATGTTATAAACGAAGGGACTGTAAGTAAAGCTGATTACGAACTTGATAGGTTATTAAAGAAAGCTAAAGCTACTGGAGACACCCCAATTATTGAGGAATTTATTCCTGAAGTAAAAGCTTTGATAAAAAAGTTCTCAGATTCTGGTCAGTCTGGAGGTTCTGCTCCTTTTACTACATCTGTCATTGTTCAAGTCATTGAAAAATTATTGAAACAAGAACCTCTAGGTGGAATCGACGGAACTGATGATGAATGGGAGAGTCTAGAAAAATACGGAGATAAAGGATCTTACCAGAACACAAGGCTAAGTTCAGTCTTTAAATCTAATGAAGATAGTAGAGCTTACTATTTAAACGCTATTGTTTTTAAAAGCCCTGAGAAAAACTACACTTTTACATCAGGTTCAGTCGATCTTCCGGATCTAGCTGAAGATCAAAAAGGTGGAAAGATAGGTTCTTGTCAATATATTAAAAGTTTTCCATTTGAACCAAAAACTTTTATCATAGATGTAGATGAAAAAGAATATAGAAAAAATGAAGATGGAAGCTTGACACTTGAAGAAGGTGGAGGGTGGTGGGAATCTCGGGTAAGAGATCCTAAACAACTTGATGAAGTTTGGGAATATTATGATAGAAAATAGATTATCTCATAAAAAAGCCTGAGAAACTCTCAGGCTTTTTTTTATTCTTTAATTTGATTTTACCTTGCTTCTAATTCGTACAAGAATTTACAACCTGGATCAAGTTTTCGAGTATATGAATTACTTTGGATGAAAATTTCATATTTGTCCATTATATCAGGCATAGAAAGAGGACGAACTGTAGCTTTAATTCCGTAAGGAACACCAAGTTCTTCTCTACACCAGGTAGTGTCAGCTATAGTTTCTCCAGTTTCTTTATTCACAAAAAGAACTTCTTTATTAGCCTGAATAATTTCGGAATTAGCTTTACCATCAGCAGTTCTTTCAATTAACTGATAATAACCTTTACCTTTTCTAAAAGTTAATCCATTAGCTTCTACGAAATCTTTAATTGTCATTTCACCGTCTGTTTCAACTGAAAGAACTTGAAATTTAGAAAGTAATTCAATTTTTTCAGCAGATAATGTTCCCATACCACCTGTTAACTTTGCAAACATGTTTTTCAATGCAAAATTAGTATTGAATGCAGGATCTGAAGTACGATACGTTTCTAATTGACCAGATTGGTGGTAAGCAATAGCGTTAATGTATGTTGGAATATGCTGGAATTGCGAAAGGTCGAGTTTAATACCATCAGTCATTCTAGAGATTCCATCGTAGAAAAAATTACTAGATCTTCTTCCTAATGCTTGAACTCCATAAACTTTAACATCCATAGCTTTCAATGCTTGAATTTCAACTTTCCAATCGATATGATTAGTATGAGATCCATAACGGTAACCTACATGATGCGGAACTTCATCACCAATCATTACAAGAGCTCTTCTATCTGCTTTCCATGACATTTTAGAAGCTTCATGTAGCGCTAATTCATAACATTCTGGAGCATCTCCACCTCCACAAGGTGAATTTTGATTAACAAACTTTTTGATCTTTTCTTTATCAGAAGTAAAGTCTTGGACAAAAATATGTTTTGGCATATCACAGTAGTCATTATGAATGATAATACCAATACGAAGTTTTGGAATATCGTCAAATAAACGATCTACTAAACTGTTAATGTTAGAACGAACCTGAGAACGAACAGTGTACATTGAACCGGTGTCATCAAAAGAGATACAAAGATCTAATTCATCAGATACTGTCAATTCTTCAATGCTTTCTTCAACACTTTCACTAATAATTTCTTCTGATGCAGTTTTAACATCTGATAAGAATTTAGAATTAGTTATTGCATTAATCAAAGTCTTATTTGAAATTGTCGAAAATCTACATTTTGCGTTTGAGATTCCTATTTTTTCACCTGTATTTTTTGATACAAATTTGATGTAAGATTCTCTTTCCGAAATAGACATTTCATTCCAGAAATTAGTCTCTTCTACTTTTACTCCTACAGGTGCGGAGATTTCAACTTCTTTAATTTCTTTCTTAGGGGTTTCTTTTTTAGATATCTGTTTTTGTTTTTCTTTTACAATTACATCTACTAGGTCATTCACAGTCTTTACGAATGCCGCTTCATCGTCGCTGATTTCTATGTTAAATAACAACTCTGACTCCATGATCAATTCTACAGCATCTAAAGAATCCGCTCCTAGATCTTCAAGGTTATCTGTAGAATCTATATCTTCAGTTCCTAATTTATCATTTATCATCGATTTCACAGAAGTAAGAATATCTCTACGGTTTACTGTTTCAGGTAAAGATGTGTCTGCAGAATTCTTTATGGCTCTAATTAGATCACTGTTTGTGATACGTTCGTAAGTATTTTTTGAATTAGAGATTCCTATACTAGATCCTTCTTTTTCATTTAAGTTTTTAATGAACTCTTCTCTCTCTTTTGGAGATTTACTGTTCCAGAATTTTTTAAATTTTTCCATATTTTTATTTTTTATTCAAGATAACAAAAAAAGAGCTTTCTAAAAATAGAAAGCTCCGGCTCCACCACTTTGTTTTTACTAAAACAAAGAAAAAATTATCTTGAAGATAGCTCTGTATAAAGATCAATAATAATTGGATCTTCAGTTAAACTAGTGAATTTTTTCAAGAATTCTCTGTTAGTATCATCTTTATCAAAAATTTCTGTAAAGTAGTCTTTACTTCTTTTTAATAAAGCTCTTCTAATATGATATTCGTTCATAGAAGAGATTTTAATAAGACCTTTAGATTCAGAAGAATAGAATCCTCTAGTGTATTCTGTTTTAATTCCAACTAATTTAAGGCCCATTGCTTTAGCAATAGTTTCAAGTTGTTCTAAAGTACCTGAAACTTTTACTCCGTTTTCAAAAACGTGATCAATTGCTACAGATCCTGTAGTTGATGAAGTTTTTGTTGTTCTTTTCGTTGATGTGCTTTTAGCAGATGTTCTAGTAGTAGAACTTTTCTTGATAGTTGCCATTTATATTTGTTTAATTGTTACTTATTTTAGACTTCTTTTTAAATCTCTGTCTAGATCTCTTTCCTTTATAGAGGATCTTTTGTCAAAGTTCTTTTTCCCTTGTGCTAGAGCTATGTCTACTTTAATTAGACCTCTATCATTAGTAAAAATTCTCTTGACTACAATTGTCAAACCTTTGACCAGTTTTCTCTCTAATCTTTCTAATTCGCTTTTATTCAAAAGAAGTTTTCTTTCTCTCAGTGAATCATGAGTAAAAGCATCTTCAGTAGAAGCTATATTCATTCCTTTAAGAAAGAGTTCTCCTGATTTAAAATAACAAAAAGAATCTACCAATGATACTTTACCTTTTCTGATAGATTTAACTTCTGTGCCGTATAATTGAATACCGGCTACGTAATTATCTAAGAAAGAGTAGTCAAAGAAAACTTTTCGATTCTTTATTTGTATTTCGTCTTTTTTATTCACCGTGATTCATGAAATTTATAATATCTCTGTAATGAGGTTTAGCTTCATAATGTTCTTTTCTAAAGTTCCAAGTTTTTCCTGAACTATCAGACAATTCTAATTTACCATCCAAGAAATTTAAAAAATCGTCTTCTGTGAGAACATCTACAATACTACTCCATTGATCGTAAACTACGTATTCGTCTTTTCCTGCTTTTTTAGCCCATAGAGCATCTCCTTCAAAATTCAAGAGACTTAACTCGTTCTTTTTTCTTCTCATGTGTATTTCTTTTTATAATTTGTAAGAGAAAACTTTATGTGCATAACCGTTGATACAAGGTGTTCCAGTATTGTAAGCTCCAAGAACTATTTTCCAGTTACTGTATTTATTGTAAAGTTTTCTTAATAATTTCATGCTACAGTGAACATTGAAATCTATATCAGTTTTTAGGTGTTCTCTAGAAAAAGTTTTGTCTGGAAATAATCCTTTAGCTGTAGAGTACATGATTTGCATAGGTCCTAAAGCTCCTGCGTCACTAGATTTATCATGTGAATAATCCCAATGTGTAGGTCCTTTGTATCTAGTTTCAGAGAAAGCTACTCCATACGCTATGTTTTTTGGAATTTCATACTCTTCGCTGTATTTTTCTATACAGTTATGTAATTCTACACAAGGAGGTTGATTAACAAGAAAACTATCTTTTTCGTATCGTGGAACTACTAAATCTGGTACAGTATTTTCTTCTCTATAGCCTGCAGCAGAAATATAAAATATTGTAAAAAATATAAACAGTGCTATAATAAATGATTCTAAACTTTTCATTGTTGTGCTTTTAAGTACATTTTAGAAGCATAGTGATTAAATATCATTAAACCTACACTATCAGAATAAATTTCGTAAGAACCGTCTTTTCTATTGATCACTATTATTTCTCCTCTTTCGTTTATAGCTACAGAAGTTTCATGGTGAGATTTGACAGATGGAACTCTTCTTATTTCAGGTTCTTTATTAGTTTGAGATGTTTTTGCTACATAAAGTTCATTAGCATAAAATCCTACTACCATTGAAGCAAAAATGATAATTACTTTTCCGGCAACTGATAATAATTTACCTGATCTCTCTCTGAGATCTTTCAATTTCTCTTTCATATTCTTCAAGTTTTTGATTAATTTTATTTCTTACGTATCGACCGAGATCTTGGTCATTTGGAATTTTATAGATTTCTTCCAAATTTAGTTTAATTTCAATTTCTTTAGATTCCATTGGTTGTTTTATTAATAATAAGATAACAAATATTGCTTCTCTAGAGAACGGCCATTAATATCATGATAAGAAATTAAGTATCTGTTCTTTTAGATTTTCTGCTTTGATGCCCTTTTTAGTAGAACTACAAAGTACAAAGTTTTCTAATCCTTCTGCTCCCATTTCTAAATCATCAATAGCTACCCAATGTGTTACTTCTGGGTGCAATTTTAAGTACTCTCTTATTTCTACTACTCTAGATCTAGCTGTCCATCCTTTCCAGTAGTAAAGCCCTGCACTTACATTATCAATGTCAGAGTGATTTGGAGTAAAATCTATGGGAGATTTTTGAATTCCTCGTAAATTATAAAGATCTTTCATTTCTTCCAGATTGCAATATAATTTCCAATCAGAAGAGACTACAATTTCAGCTCCAGATTCTTCTAGTATTTCATTTAAAATTCTAATAGCTTTAGAATCAAAATCATCAAATCTTACATCTACTGGAAGATTGCAATTTTCTGTAGATCCATGAATAGAACAGTACTTCTTTTTTTTCTTAGCTCTACCTCCCCAATGTGTAGAAAGGCATATTACTCCATCATGGTCTAGAAAAATTACTTTCATACTTTAATTTCATATTTCTTAGAAAGTAGCACTTGTAACAAGTACTCGCCATATCCGCTTTTGTCGTATTTTTTAGCAAGAGTTTTAAGCTGAGAGTCATCTATCCATCCTTGTCTATAAGCAGTTTCTTCTATACAGCCTACTTTCAATCCTTGTCTCTCTTCTATTACTTGAACAAAATGCCCAGCTTGCATTAAAGAACTGAAAGTTCCAGTATCTAACCAAGCAGTTCCTCTTCTCATTATTTTCACATTAAGTTTCGCATCTTTGAGATACTCTCTGTTAACGTCTGTGATTTCAAGTTCACCTCTGGAAGAAGGTTTTAGATTTTTAGCTATTTCTACTACTTTATTGTCGTAAAAATACAATCCCGGAATAGCAAAGTTAGATTTAGGTTTAGAAGGTTTTTCTTCGATGCTAGTAACCTTTCCTGTTGAGTCAAAGTCAACTACACCGTACCTTTCAGGATCAGACACGTGATAAGCAAATACCAAAGCTCCGTCTGCTGGATAGAAATTTCTACTTCCTACCCATTCTTTTCTAGCGTTCTTTAAAGTTTTTGCTAAATCGGATGAGTAGAAAATATTATCTCCTAGGATTAAACATACTGGATCGTTACCTATAAATTCTTCTCCTATGATAAAAGCTTGAGCAATACCGTTTGCTTTTTCTTGACCTTTGTAAGTAAATTTGCAACCTAAAGATGATCCGTCTCCTAGTAAATGTTTGATAGGTTCAATGTCTTTAGGATTAGTGATGATTAGGATATCTTTGATTCCAGCTTCCATTAAAGTAGCTATAGGGTAGTAAATCATCGGTTTGTCATAAACAGGTAAAAGCTGTTTAACTACTGGAACTGTTATAGGATATAATCTAGTCCCCTTTCCTCCTGCTAAAACTATTCCTTTCATATTGTTTTTTTTATATTTCTAAAATTAATGGATCTTGATCCAAGTATGGAACATCTACAAAGAAGTGTTTGAACCCATTGAAAGGTACTTTTTCACCATCTTCGCTTACTGATAATATATGGCCTTGTGTAGTATGGCCTACTATTTGATTATAACCTGTGAGTGGCCAATGATTTAAAACATAAGGTCTTACCCATATAGGCCCTGCCCATACACTATAGCCACCTGAATAAGAATCTACGTTCCATAGACAATCTACTTTGAGTTCAAATGCTTTGTTTATTATTTCATCTACTTCTCTTTCAACTTCTAAAAATTCTTGAACAATATCGTAAAATCTATAAACAGAGTTATTCATGTCTCTTAATAGATCCTTTTCGTACCAACCGGAAGATACACCAGCGTGAGACCACAACCATTTACTACCATCTGTGCCTTTTTCTAAGTGAACTAGTTTGAATAAGTGTAAATTTTCTTTAAAGATTCTAGCTAAATCAAATTGCATTTCACTCCTGAAACCCGAACATATCTCATTAGGAATTATATATTGTATATCGTGATTACCCAGGAGGAGTACTACCTTATCTCCTAGAGCTTTCTTGAACTCAATTATTTCTTCTAAATTTCTGAGAATTTGTTCATTTGTCTTATCAAACGAATCTACGTAATCTCCAACAAAAATGATTCTATCTACTTGTGCGTATTGGTACTCTTCCCAAAATTTGGAATCATTGGGATCTGCTCCATGATCTACTGATACTTTCCAGTGATTGTATTCGTAACTAGACCCGTGGGTATGAAATTTCCATATATCCCTTCCATGAACATCACCTACACTAAGAACTTTCATAATTTTAATTTAACAAATTATTTCTAGAAAGAAAAATTAGAAAGTCTTTAGGACTTTTGAGTTGATTCTCATGGTCGATCATCATAAAAACATTTCCTGAATGATCTACAGAGTTAGTAACTTTAAACTCTTCTGTAGTATGAGCTTTCAGCAAGCTTTCTATTATCGAGCACATCTGATATCTTATATCAGGTGTATTAAATTCATAGATAAATTGATTAGCAACTTCTTCTATCTGTTTAGATACTGTAAATGGGCGTATATCTAAATCAGTGACACTTTTCCAAAATGAATTGATCATTCCTTTACGAATTTCTTCAATAGGAACAATATGCATTACTAAAGTTGGGGCAAAAGTATTTTCATCTATATATGATTCAAAATGAAAATCTTCTATTTTATCTGAATGTAATTCAACATAATCATGAATTTCTGAAAAAACAGAAATTGGATCATCTTGAATTTTCTCTACAGAAAAAACAAAAACTTTTCTAATAGTTTTATTTTCTTCTCCCAATAAAAATTGGAGCTTACTTTTAATTAACTTAGAAAAGTTTTTATCTTGTATTAATGACGTATCTTCCATGATTATTATAGAAGAAACAGCTAAAAGTTCTAATATAATGTAAGGGCAAATCTAATCGCAGTAGCTGTTCCAGTGGGAGTAGAAGGCATTGTTGTTATATTGTTTGTGTTAGTTATTCCAAAATTCAAGTCGTTAATACCAACATCGTAAATTGTTCTCCACGAAGTCCCGTCTGGATAGTATCCTACTACCAAATCTTCGCCAGGTTCTACATTTAAAGTCTGTCCTGATGCAGCAGTTAGTGTTATAACATTAGGTCCTACTCCGCATACTGCGCTTCCTTGACCGATGAGTGTCATAGATCCAGATAACTTTCCTCTATACAGCCCAAATAATACAGTATCAGAGCCAGAGTAGCCCCATAATTTAGCTTTACTAATAGTTCCTTTGACAGTTGAAACTGTTTGGTAATAATACTGAGTAGATGCTGCAGTTGGTGCCGTATCACAATCAGCCACATCTTGAGGAGAAAAAGCAACGGATGAATTTCCTTGAGGTCCTTGAAGTCCTTGTACTCCATTAGAACCTAAATTCCCTTGAGGTCCTTGAAGCCCTTCTGGTCCTTGAGCTCCATTGACACCGCTAATTCCTGAATTTCCTTGAGGTCCTTGAAGTCCTTGTACTCCATTAGAACCTAAATTCCCTTGAGGTCCTTGAAGCCCTTCTGGTCCTTGAGCTCCATTGACACCGCTAATTCCTGAATTTCCTTGAGGCCCTTGGACTCCATCAATTCCAGAAATCCCTTGAGGACCACTGATTGATAACATCTGTTGCTCTAATTCTTCTAAAGCAGCTAAACTAGTCTGATGTAGTTCGTATAGAGCTTGATAAACTTCTGTTATTGAATCAATTCCTGGATCTGTATTTGAAATTAGTCTGCTGATCTGGCTATCGATACCTAGACTATCTTTAAGACGAGCTAAAGTACTCATTAGTTTTTGTTTTATATATCATAACAAAAGGCAGGTTATTAGCCTGCCTTTTGAAAAAATAAAAACAAAGTTACACTAGTTCAGTGATTGGGTTAGAAAGAATTTTCACTCTTTCTCTGATTTGTTCTAAAGTGACTGTATTGTAGAATTTACCATTTTCGTAAATAACTTGAAGCAATCCTCCTGTTTCTTCTTCAGTCGTACACTCAATGTTAACTTCTAGATTATCTAAGCCATCAAATAAAAGTTGATCACCTTGACATTCTGGACGATTATTAAAAACTTGAACAAAACCTTTTAATGATTTTTTAGTTCCATCATCAGTAGCAGGATCCTTATAAATGTTATAATTTTTCCCTTCTGCTTGGAACCATGCTCCTTTTGCAGCAAATCCCATAGTATCTCTAGTATTGAATTGGTATGTGAATGATCCAACTCCTAAAACAATGTTAGTTGCAGCAAATTCTTTATCAGCTAGTCTTTCGTAGATTCTAACTTGACGATCTAAATTGATAGAGTCACCATAGATAGCACCAATATGTGAATCTAAAACTTTGAATCCTTCTTTTGAAATTGTTCCTCCAAAGATATCCCAAAGTAATTCAATAACTCCTTTTTCAGCTGCATTCAAGTTAACTTCTTCACATTTAGTCACTCTTGACTCGTCAATAAAGTAGTACTGTTTATCGTAACGATTCCACTCAAATTCTACTTCAATCTTATAAACTTTACCATCAAATTTAAAGAAGTCAAAGATTTTAGAATCTCCATGTTCTCCATGTGGTGTGTTTTCACTTACGATTTCTTCTAAATGATCTCTTGCCCAGTCTTTTAATTGATCTAATGATTCAGGAGCACTTTCTTCTTTAGTCCAATCAATAATTTTAGCAGAACCACATGTAATATCTACTGGATCACCAGAATCAGGACGGATTACTAATTTACCGTCTCTAGCCATGATTTGATCCTTTAATCGAGGTAAGATCTCAGTGATAACTCTAAATAAATCGAAAGTGTCAGAAACTACTGAAAGGATACCAGTCGGGAATATTTCTAACCAACGTTTTAGATTTAACCATTCTGCAATTGCCATTAAATCTGGATTTTCTCTTGTTGATTTTGTAGCAGGAATATCGTAAGAATAGTACTCATTGATAGCTTCGTTCATTTCACCAGCTTTCAATTTTTCTAAATAATAGAAAAGACCTGTGCAAGTTACACTATGTTCTGATGCGTTTACTGATGCGATACAAACTTCTTCTTCGTTAACACCATAGAAATAACGAGCAGCATCAATAACAATTAAAGTATCTGAACCGATAAATGAAAAAGCATGAGCTAAACCAGAAGAAATGGTCGTAAAAGGATCTAATCCTCTTGCTGCAAAATCATGGCAAGCATAATCAATAAACCATGCATTGTCAGAATCAGTTTTCATAACCCATTTAGTAGCATTTCTACGATATTGTAAACCGATAGTTGCATTGGTTGGTGTTTTCCAAGATAAATTAGAGACTGGAGTTTCTAAATATAGAGTCAACCAAGCAAATCCCGGTACAGTATTAATAAACGTTTGATGAGGAACGTTAGGATTAGTTTCTATTCCTTCGGGAAGAGCTTTAACACGAATAGGTAAATAACCTAATTTGTGAAGTTCTTCAAAATGTGTTGCGTTATAAGGAAGACCTAAGTACTTTGACATATCTCTTCCAAATTTTTGAGCAACTTCAATTGGTTCATTGAAAAAATATTCTTGGAATTGGTCGTGAAGCCACCTCCAAGTTAATTGTTCTCCAGCTGAAAGGATTTTAGATATTCCTTCTGGAGAATGTTTCAAGCTTCTAGGAATCCAAGTACCATAAAGGTAATCTGTTCCAGGAGCTAGCATTGGTTTATGGCCTACTTTGTAACCATCGGTCAAGCCTAAGGGATTGGGTTTAAACATAATTGTAGTTTTTGAAATTTATACTCTTTTGGTTTCTAAATCATCTCGCAGTTTTGTTAGCACTATACCCAACCAGTTTTCACCTTTCCATTTTCTCGGATCCAATCTAGCTGGATCATCTTCTCCTAATCCTATTCCCCATATTTTGTCATAAGGAGATGCTTCTACTAACAAAGTTCCTCTAGTTTCCATCAAAGCATTCATTATTTTTGGATTTTGAGTGAATTTATGGTAGCAACCTGTGTAGACAATGTCTTTTGCGTGTAAGTTCCATTTATTAGAATCGAACCCTGTTACTTTTCTACCAAGTTCTTTTTGTTCTCTAGGATCTTTAGATTGGAGAATCATTTCACGAATAGTTTCGTCTCCGAATAGTCTTGCTTTTTCAGCCATCATATACTGTTCAGAGCAGTTGTATTCATTACCTTCTTCATCGATAAAATTGACAGCATACCAGTTAGAAAAAGGATGTCTAGTCTTGTAAAAGAAAGTGTATTTGTTGTACTTAGTTATCATTATTTGGAAAAATGTTATATTGAAAAACTTTCTTTTTAGCTTCTCTTTCAGCGTCAGTATCTTCAGAAGAATTTACTATATCTTTATAACTGTTTGTACAAAAGATAGCTTCAAAGTGTTCAGCTAACGGTGCAATACCCTGTGAAAATATTCCATGAGTTACTACTAAATAGATTTCAGCTGAAGGACGGCTTATGTGAATCGTTTTTGCTAATTCAACGAATGTTCTACCTCCGTCACAGATATCATCTACTATCACGTATTTGATATCATTGTGTTGATCTAAAGTTGGAACTTCAGTGTGAGTAATTTTCCCAGTTGTGATATCGCGATGTTTCATCGCAGTGATGATCTTTGGAATCCCAAAGTGTTCAGCGACATCGTAAATCTTTTTTAATGCACCACCGTCAGGAGATACTAAGCAAATACGATCTTTTGCTCCGTCCTTGTTATCAATTTTTGTCAATGCAAATTTCACTAGATCTAAATTACTGTTCTTGATGTAATTTTTTAAACAAGCTTCAAGAACATCTGAATGAGGATCTAACACTTGAACACTTTCGAAATTTTGATTGTTGATGATTGGACAAATAACATCTCTTAGATAATTATTTGACCACTTAGTGAATTGTCTATCGGATCTAGATCCTAAGAAATAGGGAGCAATTAAAGAAGTTTTAACATTACTCTGTTGCAATGCTTGATTAGCACAGATTATTTTTTCTAGATCTGTAAAATTGTTTAGTCTAGAAATAATGTACACTCCTTCTGTACCTAAGTAAGTGGGATCTAAAGTGATCTGTTGCTGGCCATCTGGGAATTCAGATAAAGTGTAAGATAACCCTGAACTATCTCCAGGGTTTACTAAGTTTATGTAGCGCATTTTCTAATTTTTAGTAAAAAATAACAAACTTTTTACTTGAAAGAACATGTGCTTTTCAATTCTTCTGGAATTTCTTTAGCTTTTTCGTAGAAAAATTTTGGAACTTTTCCACATTTAGTACAAACTATAGCTTCCAAAGGTAAAAACTCTTCTTTTCCAGAAGGGGAATAAAGAGGTGAAATTCGTTTGAATAACAATTTAGATTCAAACAATTTGTTATTCTCTGAACACTCGATCCACGGTGCTTGAGAAATGTCTATGCGTATTTTATTTTCCATAAGATTTATATGGGACTGTTAGTAAAAGTTTACTTAGTCCCACCAGCCTCTCATTCCAGAACCGTCGAACCAACTGTTCCAATGAGTACCTTCAATCTTCTCTTCTACAGATAGAGATTTGTATTGTTCTTTAAAAGATTTTCTATCTTGTCCTTTAAGAATTTCGAATAATTCTGACCATTCTCTCTCTTCAATCTCGTCAGCAAGATGGAAAATTTTTCTATTTGCTTCAGTTACTTCTTTAGGTTCTTTGCCAAACAAGAAATCAGAATTAGTAGTATACCCTAATTCTTTTTCAGCTAATTCTATGTAGTTATCGTCGCAGATATTTTCTAAAATTTTGATAGCTCTGTTAATCTTATCTACTTTTTTAAGTCTAGAGACATCTTCTTCGTTTCCTTCTGTTAAGCATTTGGAAAGAGGCTCTAAAGACTTTTTAAGAAGTCTAAGCTGAAAAGTATAGTCCCACCCTCTGTAGTTCCAGATTTCTTTCCAGAAAAAGAAAATATTTTTAACACCGCTGATCAAATCGTATCTAAAAAAATCTACTGTTTTCCTGTACCATTTTTCTCTGTTTATCATTCTTTTCAAAGATTCGAAGAATGTATCTGTGAATTTAATTTCCATAGTTTTATTTTATATAAAGATGTTTCTAGTTCAGACCGAATTTTCTACCTGATCTTATTCCTGATGTATCTTTTGCGATTTTATCCCAGTCTCCAGATTTTATAGTTTCCCAAACTTTTTCAACTGGTTTATCCTTTAGAACTTCTAATACTTCTTCTATCAATTCTAAGTTTTCTAGTTCAAGCTTAGGTTTGAGTAGTAAGAAACCGTAATAGTAAAACTCTCCTTTAGTGTGATCAAAACTTACATTTTCGTACCTATTTTCAGATTCATACCTAACTCTATATTCCGGATATTTTTCAGTAGGAGCATATATATCACCAGAGCCAACTCTCATTGCCATAGATAGTTCCTTTTGATTTTTACCACTGAAATGAGGTTGCATATCTTTATCAAATCCTAATAAATCTCCAAAATCTTTAACCTTATTAAAAACTTCTTCAACTTCCATAACTTTTAAGATTAATGCTTGAAAAGATTTGAGGTTTCCTGCGAGATAGCCATTTCTAGGGCTGTATTGACTATATCTAACAGGAAATTTTATGTACCATTTATAATTTTCAGATTTTTCATACTGAGGTCTGTACATACTATCTTGTCGACCTGTGCTTCTTTGGCTCTTTTCTAGTATCAATGTCCACACTCCCATTAAAGGAAATTTAATGTAATAGTTGGCACCCAGTGAACCATAATTCGGAATATAGCTTTCGTATGCTAGTCCCAGTTTTTTGGCCCATTCTTCAAATATAGGTGTAGTTTTTTCTATAGTAGTCGTAGGATCCATTCCTTCGTTTAACCATTCATTAAAATTGTGTATCATAATCCGTATCTTCTCGATGCCACTGTCATTCTATGTTTAGTGGAGTTTTTTATTTCGTCCATTTTGTGTTGCAACTTAAGAGGAAAATTAAGTCCTGGAACAGCTGGAATATGTTCTATCTCTGGTTTTCCGTTCTTCATTACTCTTTTTTCTCTAGTTTTTCTGCCAACTATTCTGGTAAAAGCATCTTCATAGCTTTTAGAGTCATTTTCATCAAACTCTAGATAATCTTCGCTTATTAGTATTGCTAGATCTAGCATATTTTGGAAAGTAAATCCAGCATCAGCTTCTTTTACTAATTTATCATCAACATCTATCCATTCATCATCTTTAGCTAGGTATAACTTAAAAGTTTCTATTTCTATATCGCTTACATAAGTCGTCGGATCATCTCCGGGGTGATCCCAAGACGGGTCTGAGCCTCCATAATACCCTCCTTTCCAATAAAATTCTATCTGCACTGAAACGTGATCATCTTGATCATAATCTTTATAAGTACATTCCCATGTAAAATATCTGCTAACTTCTGAGTCATCTATCTCTTGATTCTGTTCTTCTAAAATTGTAGTTTCTATCAACTTAGAATCACGTGCTCTAGTCCAAAGTATTATAAATGCAATTTCCACAGGAGAGAAATTTGCAGCCATAGCATCAAAATGAAGATACTTATACATTATTTTGAAATTTTTTTGATGATGTTGGTGTAGAACCCAAATAGACTGCTAAAGAAAAAGCATGTTCTTCAGGTTTGTACATCTTCATTTTACTTTTATATTTATTCGCAATCTCTTCAAATTTTTCAGAGTCTAGATAATAAGAATTGTAATCTATCACTTTTCTTCCCCATTCATCTGTACTAGCTTCTTCTAATAATTTATCGTAATCGGCAGAAGGAGTAGCTTCTCTGTACATTTCTCTGTAGCATTCTTCAATAAGAAACTGAAGTCTTTTTCTTCTTTGTATTGTCATTGCAAATTACCTTTAAAAGTTTTTATATTTATCTAAGACAAAATAAAAAAGAGAGCCTAGGCTCTCTTTAGTGACAGCTTTTGAAACTGTCTCGGTGGATTCGGAGGGACTCGAACCCTCTTCCAGTTCGAATGCTCCAAAAGATTCATTCACAGGCTTAGTTGCTTTTGCCTAAAACAACAAAATGGTAGTTTACGAACTCTACTAAACTTTTTTGAGATTCATTTGGATTTAATTGACTGTATCTCGTTCGGTCAATGTCTATTTACTAGACGTTTGCAAATTCCTGTTCCTGAGTAATTGCGACTCGATGGTTAAGCTGCCACTAGCAACTCTACCTCTTCTTTAACAGCTACAGGAGCTTTAAATGTTAAAGAAGTTGGGATACTCATGATATCCTCTACGTTGTATGCGTTTGCATTTATTGTTTGATAGGTGATTAAAGTCTTTCCATCTAAGACTGCCTGCATCTCAAAGAACTACCTTCGCCTGTCAAATCCAGTCGAACCCAAATTTATTATTTGTTATATCATATATAACAAAAAGTTCTATCAAAAAAAATTTATTCAAAAAAAAGGAGGAACTTTAACATTCCTCCCTATTTTCCAAAAGGTGGGTTTATTAAGAAACTTTAACAGTATAATTTCTGTTTTCAGTGTTTTTAGGAACTGTAACAGTAAGAATACCATTTTCGTAATTAGCTCTAGTTTCAGAGATAGTTACGTTGCTAGGCAAATTAATTTCTCTTGTGAAAGAAGTGAAATTGTATTCTCTGTAAGAATATTCAGTTTCATTCTCTGTGTTGTTGTTTCTTTTTCCGTTGATAACTAAAGTGTTGTTATCGTTAGAGAACGATACTTCAAATGAATCTTTGTTGTACCCTGGTACAGCTAACTCGTAAGTGTAATTTCTAGAGTTTTCTGAAACATTTAATGATGGAGTACCGTAAGCTACGCTGTAAGTAGTATCATTCAATGTATTGAAAGCTGGATTCAATGTGTTGAAAGCTGGATTCAATGTGTTGAAAGAAGGGTTCAACGCGTTGAATAACGGATTAGAGTTTCTCCAGTTTGTGTTAGGCCAAGCGTTGTTGTTTGACCAATTAGCCGTTGGGTAGTTCCAAGGATTTGTTGTTTTTGTCATTTTTGATTATTTATTTAAGTTATGATATTTATATACTATAAAAGAAAAAAGTTCTTAGATATCTAAACTTTCTAATCTATCTTGTCTAAATTTTTCTGTTAAGACTCCGATGAATTTGTTCCATACCATTTCGTCGGTAGATTGATCGTCTGGTATAGGAAGTTTTAAAATCTTCACTTTTTCTTCGTCAGTGTATTGATCAAACCAGAGCGGTATAGAAGTTTCAATATCTACTTTCATAGTATCTTCCCACATCGGATCACTTGGGTTATAAGAACTTCCAATAAAAAGTTGTCGATAGCGATCCATGTCCATAAAATGAACTAGAGTTGCCATTTCTACAGAAATTCTAGATGGTTTGAACCTCTTGATTCTGTTAATTACTACTAAATCTCCTTTAATGATTATCATAAGTAAATATAACAAAAAGATCTTTAAAAAATTAATAAAATCTTAAAGTTTCGCATATTAATTTACCATCGTCGCTCCATGTTCTTTTATCTACTATTCGTCCTTGTAGATCCCACTGAACACCTTTTCTCTTCTTACCATTTTTATAAAACACTTGAAAAATTTTATGATTGTCGTAATAGTATGTCCAATCACCTTCTTTTTCTCCATTTACATATTCTCCTTGCTCGGAGACATTACCATCTTCGTCAAAAATTGTCCATACAGAATCTTTTTTTCCAGATTCATCATAGAATCCTTTTTCTATAACTTTATTTTCACAAGAGATTGTGACCTCTGATACTGCTTGAGCGTTAGCAAAAAATACTGTTGCTAATACCGCTAATGTTAAGATATGTTTCATGGCATGTTAATTTTTTATTAAATTTATATAATATAAAAATAACATACTTTTTAATAAAAAATATGCGTGCAATATTAAATTTTTAGTGTAGTAGTAAAATTTAATATTGCACGTATTAAATAGACAAGAAATTGTCTTTACAAAAATCTTCTATGTAGTTTTTTAAGTTTGTGATAGATTTTTCAAAATCTACGAGAGGCACTTCTTTGAATCTTTTAGATTCTTCTGCCTGTTGTTCTAGAGACTTGCAACTCTCATGGAGTTCTTTGATAAAATGCAAAAGTAGCTGCTCTTTGTTGTACTTTTCAGAACGTTTTTTCTCTAGGAGTTCACCTTCTAAGTCTTGACAATAATCTATTAAATCAAGAACAGATGATTCATCCAGAAGTTCCGGTTTATCTCTAAAGAAATCTCTAGGCTTTTTCATAGTCCAAATTTTTTACCTTTTAACGATCCTCTATGTTTATGTTTTAATTCTGTCAATGACATAGATAAGACACTTTCGATATCTTCATAGTCTATTCTTTGCATGCTACGAGCTCTAATCCTCAATTTGTCAGTTTCTTCTCCTGAAAAAAGAACTTCGGCATGAACATATTTACTGTTTACAATTGTTCTATAAGAACCGCTATATTGAAATTCAGTAGAGTACCAAATAATCGTAGCATAAGGCTCTCCATTAAGATGATCATTAGTGATTTCAGTTACTATCACATTTTGACCAGCAGATAGTCCATATTGAGACCATCTCATTGTTTTTCCTAGACCTTCCATTTTATAAAAATAACTATTTATAAAACAAAGAAAAAATGTGTTACGATTCAAATATAAATTTTATTCAGACTTTTACACAGGATGATATATACATAAACTTTCAAAAATGATAAAATGTCCTATATGTAGCAAAGAGATGAAAAGCTTAACTAAATCTCATCTAAATACACACAACATGACTCTTGAAAAATTTATTGAACTTTATCCAAGTTTTCTAAGACAGTCAACTGAGACTTTATTAAAAAGAAGTAAAGCCTCAATAATAACTAATACTAACAGATGGAAAACTGAAGAAAGAAAAGAACAATACGTTCCTAAAGAATGTAAAGAATGTGGAAAAAAAATTTCTTGGGAATTTAAAAGAAACACATTTTGTTCAGTATCATGTTCCACCACATATAATAATAAAAAAATATGGGAAAAAGCTACATCTGATCACCCATGGAGGAATAAAAGACCTATATTTTCTAGTAAAGGAGAAAAGAAACTTTATCAATATTTAATAGAGACTTACCCTGATTTAGAATGGAAAAAACAAAAAAGAATCTTTATAGAAGAAAGAGAGCTTAGAATAGATATTTTTTCAGAAAAACTTAATATATTTATAGAGTATGACGGTAGAATCCACTTTCATAATATTTACGGTGAAAAAAGACTAGCTTCTATAAAAGAAAGAGATTTATCATTGAAAAATTATTGTGAAACAAATAAAATAAAGTTGATTCGAATTAACGAATCAACTTTTATTAAATCTGACAAATGGAAAGAGAAAATAGATATTCTTCTAAATACAAAATCACATTTTATAGAATTTCTTTATATGATAGAAGAACTTTAGAGTTCTTCTATCTCATTCCAAGTATCAATAATAGCTTTGGCATACTGCGGTTCTTTTCCTGTCCAGCCTGTAAGTATTGCTCCTCTATATAATTCAGCCGGTAACACTGAATTATCATAACCTGCGACTTGAACAGTAAAGACGTTAACTTTAGGATTTACCGTTGCTCTATACTTTTCAACTAATGCTAAAACGTCGATATATGAACCTCCTCTTTTGTGAACGTATTTGCTATAGTCACTTGAATTAACTCCATAAAGATTCCCTGTTCCAGCCTGCATATCTGAATAGATAAAAACAGTATCGTAATGCTTTTTATTTTTAATAGCATCGTCCCAGAATAACCAAATTCCATTTTCTGTTCCGCCACCTTGAGCTTTACCTCTAGATGATGTTT
>Ga0315908_10000509_pt1 | contig 30772 bp, 27 predicted proteins | sample LakEriMetagenome_12_FD_203520 | JGI IMG/M metagenome (GOLD analysis project Ga0315908, IMG submission 203520) | Freshwater fungal communities from buoy surface, Lake Erie, Ohio, United States - Buoy 4 MA124 | ecosystem: Environmental > Aquatic > Freshwater > Lake > Lake biofilm | place: USA...
CATCGGGTTCGCAGGGTCGGCCTCGATTTTGCTTCGGATTCGCTTGACGTGAACGTCGAGCGTCTTCGTGTCGCCGTAATAGTTCGAACCCCAAACACGGTCGATGATTTGTCCACGGGTCAACACTCTGTTGGTGTTGTCCATCAAATATTCCAGCAACTCGAACTCTTTGAGCGGCAGGGTTACGGGTTGTCCGTTAACCGTCACCGCGTGTCGTTCGGTGTCAAGCCGAACGGGCCCAGCCTCGAGGACAGACCGCGATTGGTTCGATTCCGGCACGGCACCTCGACGCAGAACCGCCTTGATGCGCGCGAGAAGCTCGCGGGTCGAATAGGGCTTGACAACATAATCGTCAGCGCCGATCTCGAGACCAACGACCTTGTCAACTTCGGAATCCTTAGCCGTGACCATGATGATCGGAACCGTTGATTGCGTCCGAATTTCGCGACAGACGTCAACTCCACTCATTCCGGGAAGCATGAGGTCCAACAGAATCAAATCGGGGGTGTTGTTCTGCCATTGAGCCAACGCGGTGGGCCCATCCGCAGCTTCGAACACCTCGAATCCTTCGCGCTGAAGGATGTACACGAGGGGTTCCCTCAGGGACTGTTCGTCTTCGACTACGAGCACACTACTCATGGGTGTTCTCCTCGCTTGTGTCCACAAGCCTAGGCAGGCGAATGGTAAAGGTTGAGCCGACACCCTGTTGTGAAAACAAGGTGACTTCACCGCGGTGGCTCATGCTGATGTGTTTCACGAGGCTAAGCCCCAGGCCAGTGCCCCCGGTTGTGCGATCGCGGGACTCATCGACCCGATAGAACCGCTCAAAAACTCGGGCTTGTTCCTCCGCGGGGATTCCGGCACCCTGATCCGTCACGATGATGTCGACATGCCCGTTTTTGGTCGTGACCCCGACACCGACCTTTTGATTCTTGTCCGAATACTGAATCGCGTTCTCGAGAAGGTTTTTCACGGCGACGGTCAGAAGTTCTCCATCCCCCATGACGAGAACGTCATCCGGGAACTTGGAATTGACCTCGATGTTTTTCGCTTCTGAAATAACGACCGTGCGTTCCAGCGCTTCGCGGATCACAGCACCGATATTAACCGGACGGGCACTCGACAGGATGTCGGACGATTCGACGCGCGACAGCTGGATGATTTCGGTTACGAGGTTGGACAGACGTCGGGCTTCCCGGCGAAGGCTGTCGGCAAACTTGTGCATCTGTTTCGGGTCGTCCAGCGCGCCCTCCATCGCCTCGCTGAGCAGCGTGATTGCACCAATGGGGGTTTTGATTTCGTGCGTGACGTTCGCGATGAAGTCTCGGCGGATCGTTTCGAAGTCGCGCTCTTCGGTGGTGTCTTCGACGAGCACGAGCACCAAGTCGCTTCCGATGGATACCGCTCGGGCATTGAGATAACGCACATCTCCGCCCGCACCGAGAGTGATTTCGAACTCGACTTCGTGCGTCGAGTCGGAATCTTTGGCGTGTCGGACAAGCTTCCGGATCTCGTTACTTCGGATAACCCGACCAGAGACCAACCCCAGAGCGATCGCGCTGTTGGTGGCGCGTAACACGGCGAGGGAATTATCCACGACAAATCCGGCTGTTGCCAGAACGCTGATGAGGCTCGAGGCAATGTCAGTCAGTGATTCGTCCGATTGAGAACCGCTGGGGCGCATTCGCACCGAGCGGAAAAACAAATAGGTCGCACCAATAGCGATGACAGCCACGGCGGCCGCCACCATCACCACGATGTCGATTGTTACCATTCAATTCAGGTTAGGTGACGAACCGCGCGGTATCGTGGTGTTCACACCCCACGGCGAGGAGATTTCACCGTGTGTTAGTGAGTTGTTCGAGCGGAGTTCACCCCGCTCTGGTTCGTTGAGAAGATTAACGGAGAGGCTTTACCATGCGCGAGATGTTCGATCTGGAACTGGAATCGGTCCAAGAGCGCATCGTTGAGATTGCGGACAGTGTGTTCACTATCGTGACGGATGCGTCGATGGCATTCCTGGAAGCGGATGTGAAGGCAGCGGACAGAGCCCTCGTTGGCGCAGAGATTGTTAGCGAGAAGGCGTTGTCCTTAGACGAACTCGTCATTCGCACGCTCGCCCTCCATGCGCCCGTCGCGCGCGATCTTCGAATTTTGGTATCGACTCTTCGCATTTCGGCATCACTCGAGCGAATGGCCGCGCTTGCGTCGCACATTGCGACCATCGCGCGATTCCGCTTCCCGGATTCCGCTGTTCCGGAAGCCTTGTCTGACACGTTTGACGAGATGGCGCGGCTTGACATCCGGTTGTGCAAGAAACTCGTCAAACTCCTCAAAAACACGTCGGTCGACCTCGCTCGCTCGATTCAGGCTGCCGACGAGCGTGTCGATGAACTTCATCGCGAGGTTTTCGAGATTGTGCTCGACAAGAAGTGGAAAGAAAAAGCCGTTCAGACGGTTGACGCGACGCTCGCGAGTCGATACTTCGAGCGCATCGCGGACCACGTTGTCGACATCTCGTCAAAGGTCAGCTATCTGACCACCGCCGACTGGTCGGACAACGACCTCGACGACTAGCGCGTTGTCAGCGCCTCGAATTCGGGGTGCCGTCGAATCACGACGGGGATAAACGGGCACACCCCGACAATTCGGTATTCGGTGTTATCTCGGAACCACTCGAGCACGGAAACCACGAGGTCGGTGCCAGCACCCGTGTTCCGCATGGTCGGTAGCACCTCGGTGTGGAACAGGCGGGCTACGCCGTCCGTGACCTCGAAATCCACCCATCCGACGGCAACGCCATCACGCAGACCGGTGATACGTTCCTCGTCAACCTGTAACTCCATCACTCCTCCTAGAGCGCCGCGGCGGCCGCATCGGCCGGCTGGATATTCTCCGTCGGCCGAGTGAGGCACGTCGGCAAGCATACGCCCGATAATCTTGAGGCATGACTCGTGCACGAGCGCTACCTCTTCTTCTCGCCTTAATTCTCACGGGTTGTGTTTCGACGACACCCGCGCATTCAGAGATTCCCGCGCCGACGCAAAAGCCGTCGGCCACTACCGCACTCAAGCCGGTGCAGATCCCGGCACCAACGGTCGCAACGTTTGATATGACACTGCATTCAATCGACGAGGCGGACTCACTTTGGGTAATTGTTGACAAACTGCGTCGCCTCACGCCGAAGAAGTATGTGCCGTCCGGATTGAAAACGCTCAGCGTTCCGCACACGTACAGCCCAACCCTCCGTAACGACGCGGCGAAAGCGTATTTGAAGATGTACAGGGCGGCGAAAAAAGATGGTGTAAACCTCGTCTTTCAGAGCGGTTACCGTTCCTATTCCGTCCAGGTTTCCGTCTATAACGGCTGGGTCGCGTCGTTGGGCCGGAAGGCGGCGGATCTGCAAAGCGCACGTCCCGGATACTCCGAGCACCAGACAGGGCTGTCGGTCGACATCGCCTCGGCCTCCGGGGGTTGCACAATCCAGTCGTGTTTTGCAAAAACCCGCGAGGGCAAATGGTTGAGCAAAAACGCGTGGCAATTCGGGTGGCACTTGCGTTACCCCAAGGGCAAGACGTCGATCACGGGGTACAAGTATGAGCCGTGGCATTGGCGGTACGTCGGTAAAGAGCTCGCGGCAGAACTTCACCTCACGCCGAAAATCACAATGGAAGAGTTCTTTGGTCTGCCCGCCGCCCCTGACTACGCTCGCTAACGCTCCGCTTCGCGTGGTCGCGGGCGATAGTCTGGAATCCCCGCGTTGTGGAAAGGAGCCGACATGACCTACGCCTATTTAGGACCCGTTGGCACCTTCACGTGGACGGCTCTTGGGCAGGTCCCGGAGGCGGCAGGCGCCGAATGGCTTCCCGTCAACAATGTCGGTGAGGCACTGTCTGCCGTGAACGACGGTCGAGCAGAGGCGGCGATGATCGCCGTCGAGAACTCAATCGAGGGTGGCGTCAGTGCTGCGCAGGACGCGCTGGCCCAGTCCACAGGGTTGCAAATTCTCGGCGAGTATCTCGTGCCCGTCAATTTCGATGTCGTCGTCCGCCCGGGAACCACACTCGCCGACATTCGCGTCGTGATTGCACACCCCGTGGCATACGCACAGTGCCGCCGTTGGCTTGAGGCGAACGTCCCGCAGCACGAACACCTCCCCGCGACATCCAACGTCGCCGCTGCACATGAAATTGTCGACGGCGCTCGCGGCGACGCAGCGATTGCTCCAGCCGGTTTTGACTCGCACGTTGATCTCGCAACCCTTGACTCGGGGATTGGCGACAATCCGTCGGCGGTCACACGTTTTGTTCTGATTGGACGTCGTCGTCCGATTGCTCCGCGCACGGGAACGGACAAGACGACAGTCATCGTCGAACTTCCCGACGATCGACCGGGCGGTTTGCTCGAGATGCTGGAACAGTTCGCGACCCGCGGGGTGAATCTGTCGCTGCTCGAGTCACGACCAATCGGTGATTCGCTCGGACGGTACCGATTCGTGATCGACATAGACGGGCACATCGAAGACGAACGTGTCGCCGACGCACTCCTTGGGCTCAAGCGCTACAGCCCCGGCTTGCAGTTCCTCGGTTCTTACCACCGCGCGGACGGCCACGTTCCGATCGTGCCTGAGCATTACTCCGACGCCGCATTTGTTGACGCCCGCCACTGGCTCGATCGCCTTATCGCCGGAGGAGAAGCGGAAGGATGATTGACTCCACGCTTCTGCGAGCCGACCCCGACGTTGTTCGCGCTTCCCTCGTCGCTCGAGGTGACGATCCCTCGGTAGTCGACGCTGCACTCACCGCCGACCAGGCACGTCGCGATGCCATCTCCGCGTTCGAGAAACTTCGGGCCGAGCAAAACGCGCACGGCAAACTCGTCGCCGCCGCGCCCAAGGAAGAAAAGGCTGCTCTGGTTGCCGCCGCTCAAGACCTGTCCGAACGGGTGAAGGCGGCCGAAAAGTCGGCATCCGAAGCCGGCGAGGAATTCACGCGTGTTGCGGGCGGCATCGGAAACATCATCATCACGGGAGTGCCCGCCGGCGGTGAGGACAATTTCGTCACCCTCCGCGAGGTGGGCTCAATTCCGACGTTCGACTTCGACCCCCGTGACCACCTCGAACTCGGGGAAATGCTGGGAGCCATCGACACCGTTCGCGGCACCAAGGTTTCGGGTTCACGTTTCTATTTCTTGTCGGGAATAGGCGCTCGACTCGAAATCGCACTCATGTCGCTCGCCCTCGACCGCGCGCTCGCGGCCGGATTTACGCCGCTCATTACCCCGACACTGGTCAGCCCCGCGATCATGCAGGGAACGGGTTTCCTCGGTGCACATTCGGACGAGATCTATTACCTACCCGCGGACGACTTGTATTTGACGGGAACCAGCGAAGTCGCGCTGGCAGGATTTCACGCGGACGAAATCATCGATCTTTCCGCCGGTCCCAAGCGTTATGCCGGTTGGTCTACCTGTTACCGACGCGAAGCGGGCTCATACGGTAAAGACACCCGAGGAATTCTGCGCGTTCACCAGTTCAACAAGCTCGAGATGTTTTCGTATTGTGCCCCCGGCGAAGCCGAGGCCGAGCACGACCGTCTTGTTGCGTGGCAGGAAGAGATGATGGGCCTGCTCGGATTGGCGTATCGCGTTATTGATGTTGCCGCTGGTGACCTCGGCTCGTCAGCCGCCCGAAAGTTCGATATCGAGGCGTGGATCCCGACCCAGGGGACGTATCGCGAACTCACCTCGACGTCGAACTGTACGACGTATCAAGCGCGACGCCTCAACATTCGACACCGCCCGGATGGCGGTTCAACCGAGACAGTCGCAACACTGAATGGGACGCTGGCGACGACCCGCTGGCTCGTCGCAATTCTTGAAACGCACCAAAATGCAGACGGATCGGTGACGATACCCGAGGCTCTTCGTCCGTACCTCGGCGGTCTTACCGTCGCGGAGCCACTTTCGTGATGGCGGAACGTCCGGAACCGTGGTTGGTCGCCATCGACATTGATGGCACCCTCATCTCTGACTACGGAACCCTCAACCCCGGTACCACCACAGAAGTCAGGCGACTCGTGGATGCGGGTCACCATGTCACCATCGCGACCGGTCGTTCCGTTCCCATGACTCTTCCGTTCATCGATCAATTGGGAATCTCGCCGGAATTCGTGGTCTGCGCGAATGGTGCGATTATCGTCCGTCGAGACGAGTCACACCCGATGGGGTACGCGCGGGATACCGTTGAATTGTTCGATCCGGGTCTTGTGTTGCGCGAGATTCACGACACCATTCCAGACGCCCATTACGCCGTCGAAGACGAGACGGGATTGCTGCGCTACATCGGCTGGTTTCCCGAAACGGGTGTCAATATGCACACCCAAAAGATGGAGACGTTCGAAGAGCTGTTGACCGATCAAGCCACCCGCGTGGTCGTCATCGCCCCCAATTCCCGACAGGACTATTTCACGGACGTGGTCGACATGCTTGGACTACACAAGGTCACCTATTCAATCGGGTACACATCGTGGCTTGATATCGGGCCCCAAGGGGTGAACAAGGCGACAGCACTCGAGAAGGTTCGCGAACGATGGGGAATACCTCGAAGTCGCGTGATGGCAATCGGTGACGGCCGTAACGACATCGACATGCTCGAATGGGCCGGCGAGTTTGGGCGTGGGATTGCGATGGGCCAAGCGCCGGAAGAAGTGCGGAACGCGGCGAGTGAAATGACGCTCGCCGAGTCCGAGGGTGGACTCCCGTCGATTTTGGCGACACTCGACTAACCCTCCCGATTCACTCGGTTAGACTTAATGACGGAGGGCTGTCCGAGAGGCCGATGGAGCTGGTCTTGAAAACCAGTGGGCAGCAATGTCTCGTGGGTTCGAATCCCACGCCCTCCGCCACAAAAATTCAGGAGAACCGTGACCGAACCGAAACAAACCGCTTCGACCGAGCCTTTGCCTCGTCACGCGGCACGGTCTGTCCGTCGGCCGTGGGGAACGATTCTGCGTGTTGTCGGGTTATCACTCGCGATTGTGATGGTGTCATCCGCATCGATCGCGGGAATTGTCGCCTGGAAAATCACGTCGTCAATCGATTCCGTCTCATTGGCTGGCGAAGACGGCACTGTGGAAGAAATCAAGCTCTCGGGAATTGGCGCGATGGAGGGTGCATTCAACGTTCTCATTGTCGGTTCAGACACCCGTGACAATCAGCGCGCAAAGTTTGGTGGGGCGGCAGCCGGCGCGACACTGAACGATGTCAACATCGTCGTGCACGTGTCCGAAGACCATTCGCGCGCGGTCGCAGTGTCAATTCCACGAGACATGGTCATCCCAATCCCATCCTGCCCACGCGAGGATGGTTCCGGCATGAATTCGGGCATGTCCGCGCAACCCATCAACGTCGCGCTGTCTTATGGCGGCCTTGCCTGCGCTGTCCTCACTGCTGAGGCATTGACGGGACTCAAGATCAAGTACGCCGGCCTCATCACATTTGAAGGCGTTGCCTCCCTGGCGACCGCGATTGGCGGCGTCGATGTGTGTGTCAATGCCGCGGTGAACGATCGGTACACCGGACTGAAGTTTCCGAAAAAGGGCACCTACAACATCTCTGGCTGGGAAGCGCTTGCATTCCTGCGTTCGCGCCACGGGGTTGGTGACGGGTCCGACCTCGGACGCATCTCCTCGCAACAGGTGTACCTCTCATCGCTAGTCCGAAAGATTCAAGACGAAGGGGTGTTGCTCGATCCGGCGAAGGTTTATGGTCTTGCGTCCGTAGCGGCTAGTTCCATGACGTTGTCGAACTCGCTCTCGAGCCTCGACACCATGGTTGCTATGGCCTTGGTCCTCAAAGACATCCCTCGCGAGAACATCCTTTTCGTTCAATACCCGAGCACGACCGGTGTTGGTGGTGTTTATGCGGGGAAGGTTGCGCCGCTGACCGACTTGGCCAACACGTTGTTTTCGGCGATCCGCAAGGACAAGCCGTTCCGTCTCGACAAGGACGCAACCGGTGTCGGTTCCGAAGTGAAGGGCAAAGCGAAGAAAACGGGATCCGGCAAGCTGTTGCCGGGAATCAAGGGACAGTCCGCTGCTCAAAACACCTGCTCGGTGTCCTACGCCTTCTAGGAATCGTCATCGGCGTCCGTATCGTTCTCCACATCGGTCCCATGAAAACGGGAACCGAGGCGCTGTCGTCGCGACTCGTGTCTACCCCGCTCCCTGATTCGCTGATTCTTCCGGCCGGGGCCGCGTGGCCGCAAAGCAGATCAGACGTAGCCAAGCACCCCGAATTGGAGCTTTTGGGAACTCGTCGAGGTGCCGCGATTGAACGTCGACTCGAGAAAATCGTGGCCGAAGCGCGCGCGCGGGATGTCCCCGAGGTCACGATTTTGTTGGTTGCCGAAGCGCTCAACGTCGCCCCATTCCCTGATTACATAATCAGGCGGCTTCGGCAGATGGCGGACAAACTCGAAATCGTCTTTTTCGCCAGAGCACAGAGCGCAGCGGTTTTATCCGTGGTAGCGCAGCGAGTCCAATCGTGGATTTCGCCAACATACATCCGTCCCGATCGCGAAGGAATTGTTCGCGGGACCCGAAAACGATTCCAATACGACCTCTACCTCACGCGATGGTCCGGTGATGACCACACCCTGACGCCCATTCCCTATTTTGAGAATGATCGAACGACGGACGGACTGATGGAGCGGTTCTCGCGTTACACGGGGATTCACGTGCCGCCCTCCGCGAGTGCCGAGGTCAAAAACGCGTCACTCGGGAAAGACCAACTCATGCGTCTCGGAGAGCTCAAGAACAGGTTGTCCCGATTCCGATCATTTCCCGGGCTGTCTCAACTTGCTGAATGGGCGTATTTCGTCGCGCGTCAGCGCATCCAGAGGGAAACGCCAGGACCGCGCTGGGTGCTTACGGCGCCGGAAAGACGCGAGATCGTGGAGCGATACCGCGAGTCAAATGCGCGATTCAAGAAGATGTTGGGTGCCGCAGCACGCCGTGACGAATGGAAGCGATGGTTCGCGGAACTGGACGCGCCACTCAAGAAATAAGTCGGTAACATGGACTGGTACGGGAGACGTCGCATAGTTCGGCCTAGTGCACCACCCTGCTAAGGTGGAGTTCCCTTTAGGGAGCCGTGGGTTCAAATCCCACCGTCTCCGCTCGGTAACGATTGACTGTGACACTCGGGTGTAGAGGAGAACCACCATGGCGACCACCCGCGTAGTTGTTCACATCGGCCCGATGAAAACGGGAACGACCGCACTTGGCGCTTACTTTTCCGCCGCCCAACAAGCGGGCGTTCTCCCGTCTGGCGTCGTCTACCCTGTCGGTGATTTATGGTTCCCAGCATCAGGAAACATCACGAAACACTTACAGTTGGCGGATTTCCTGTATCCGGAGGGGCGCCACAATTCGGGTCGAAAAACTCAGATCCGAACCCCGGACGACGTCGCGGCCAAGCTTCGCGACGTCGCGGCGTTTTTGGCGACCATAAAAGGTCCTCGCGCCACCGCGGTATTCATCAGCGAAACGTTAGAGGGCCGTCCGAACGTCGGGAGCTTGGTGGAACTTCTGGCGGGAACGTTCGATGAAGTGGTCCTCGTGCTGGCCGTCCGCTCGCCGGTCGAAGCAGCACAATCACTACTTGTTCACAAGATCAAAGACTGGCGATTGGATCACGTCGATTTCGATCTGTTTGGGATGCTCAAGAACAGCGACGGTTCGCTCAGTTACGACTATCAGCGAATGATTTCCCGCGTTGGAAAGCTTTCCATCAGCGAATTTGTTTTGATCCCCTATTTCGAGGAGGAATCAGACGGTTACGCGGTGGTTGATCGATTCATGCACATTGTCACCGGGTCTTCGGCCCCTCGACTCGACGGAGATTTCGGGTCGCGTCGAATCCACCCGAGCCTCCCGCTGTCGTCGCTGAAGCGCCTCGTGGCATTGAAAAAGTTGAATCGCCGGTTTGGCCGCCTCCCATTTTTCACCGCCATCGTTCAGTCGTTGTTCCGTCGAATACTCACGGCCGACCGTGACAAGGTCGTGCGTGCGGGATTCAGCACCCGCTCGTCCGATTCCGGAGATTGGGTGATTTCGTCAGAGGAGCGCTCGCAGATACTTGCGCTCTACGGGAACCTCGGGGACGACCTTCGGAAGGCATTGGGATCTCAATCGACCCAAACGGAATGGCGTTCCTGGTTCAAGGCGACGGGCCTCTAGATGTCAAAGGTTCGACTTCTTGTCCACCTCGGACCGATGAAAACCGGCACGAGCGCTTTCGCGGCTCATCTCTCTCGCCGAGCATCAGCCGGAACCCTTCCGCCATCGGTGATTTATCCGACCGGAGATTTGTGGTTCTCGGCTCGAGGCGACATCGTGAAACATCACGACCTCGTCGAACTCGCGCCCGCGCCACTGTATGGCGAGGGTGAACGCCGACGGACCACCGAGGCGACCCCCCAACTTCTGCGCGCGCGTTTCGCCGCTATTGCAGCCGAGGCCGGCACTCGAGGCGGCGAAGTCAAGGTGGTGATGGTGTGCGAGATTGCGGATCAACGCGCCACCGCGGAACTTGGAAAAGTTCTGCGCGAGTACTTCGACTCGGTGGATTTTGTCATCGTCGCGCGCGACCAGACGAGCGCTATCCGGTCGCTTCTCGGACAGCAGATTCGAATGTGGAATCGAACAGACGTCGCTTCTCTCGATTCAGAAGACTTCACCCGCAAACACGCACAGCGCGGGTCTTACGACTATTCGCGGTTGTGGGATAAGTGGAACATCGGGTCGAAGGACTACACCGTGCACTTCGTTCCATATCGGGACGGGGTCGGCGCGGACGATCTGTCACAAGACGTCTTCACCGCCGTGGGCTTCGGCGAGTTCCCGCACTCTCCCGAACTTCTCAACGGTGCGCGAATTCACTCGACTTTTTCCCGCGGACGAATGAGGGACTTGGCGACTATCAAACGATGGGGGCGTCGCTTAGCCGCGATTCCGGGCGCCGGCGCCCTGAGTCGTTGGGTCTTCGATTCTGTGGTTCGTCGGGCTCACGCCGAGATTTCGCGGAAATCTGTACGGTCCCGTGACACATGGACGTTGTCGGAGTCTGAACGCACGTTTATTCGAGAGCAGTACCAGGATTCGAATAATCAGTTTCGACTCAAGCTTGGTGCTGACGCCACGAACGCGCGATGGACGGAGTGGTTTTCCCGCACGCGAGGTACAACGACATGACCGTCACCCGTGCGCTTATCCACCTCGGGCCGATTAAGACCGGAACCACCGCTCTGTCGCGCTATTTCACGCTCACCAATAAATCCGGCACGACCCCGCAATCGATTATCTTTCCGACGGGCGATCTCTGGTTCGGCGAGAACGGCGATATTGTTCGCCAGCGTTACCAACTCGAAGCGTTGATGCGCAAATCCCACAGCCCACTCGGAAATCAGGCCGTCGCGTCGCAGTCGGGAAGCGATCTTGATGTTGCCTTGGCCACCGTGTCTGACGCGCTTCGCTCGCGACCAGTCGAGACCGCCACGGCGGTTTTCGTGGTGGAAACAGGTCTGCCACGCTTTGAGCCACGCCTGCTGGACACTGTTTTACGCCGCCACTTTGATGTCGTGGACTACTTGTTCATCGCGCGTCGCCAAGACAAGCTCGTGGGCTCGATTGTCGCCCAAAACATGAAAATGTGGGAAAAGCGATGGTCTACGTTGAGCCCACGGTTCGAAATGTTGAAACTGCCGCGTCTTCGCGATTTCGCCGCTCTCGATTACGCCGCCCAGTACCAACGATGGACTGATGTCGTTGGCAAGGACAACGTCATCGTTGTGCCCTACGACGAGAACGACCAGGGTTCGTTCGGAACGATTGATCGGATCTTTGAATTTGCGGGACTCGGAGCCGCGCCTCGAGTGGACGGTATCGACGGGTTACGCATTCACCCGACGTTTTCGACCTTTGGAATGAAGAAAATGGCGTGGCTGAAAACCATCACGCGTGTCGCGTGGGTGTGGCCTCCGTTTCGCCCGCGTTTGACGGCCGTGTGGGATTCTTGGACGGTCAAGTACCACAACCAAGCGCTCGCCGGCTTGCCGGACGCCGATGGAACTCCCTTCACCCCGTGGACGCTCTCGGCAGCGGATCGCCGGTGGGTGATGCGGCGATTTCTTCGGTCTAACCTCAAGTTACGGTCCATGCAGTCCTCGCACAGCGCGAGCTGGGATGAGTGGATTCGCCGAGCGGAAGACAATTCACGATGACGAAACCTATTGCCCTTGACATCACCGCCATCGCGGAGATGAATTTCACGACCGGTGTGCAGCGGGTGGTTCGTCAGTTTGTCGCGGCGAATCAGGGCGATATCGAGTTCATCCGATTCGATTCTTCGACCAACGTTTGGCGGAGCGTGCCGGAACTCGGCGAGATCGTCGTTCGAGAGCAAAGCGGCGTCATTGCGCAAGCCCGCGCCCGCGCGGAAAAAGCCTCGACTGCTCTCGTTGAAAATGCCAAAACCTCGTCGTGGCGCCACCTTCTGCGTGAGATCCCCATGGCGCGACCGGCCTACCTGTGGTTGCGAAAGTTCATCGCTCGTAATCTGCAGGCACAGAAGGTGAATCACACCTACGTCCTCAAGGACCAGCCCGAGTGGCAGCCGCGTCCTGGACAGACGTATCTGATGATGGACATTCCCATCAAATCGGCGCACACATGGGCAATGTCCGACCTTTTCGACCGCAAGGTGATTCGTTCGGTTGTGTACGTGCATGATCTTTTCCCTTTGACCCACCCCGAACTCTTCGAGCGCGTCGGCCACGCCGAGGTTCGAAGCCTTCACCTTCAATACCTGGACGCAGTGGGTCGCGCCACCGACGTCGTGACAAATTCCGAGTTCACCTTGAGGCAGTACACGCGGTTCTGTGAGTTGCTTGAATCCACGACCGGACAAAACCGTTCCGTCGTTTATCTCCCCTGGCCTCATCTCAAGACGAGTGGTCGCCGAGACGATTCGCGGGCTAAAGCGATGTTCGGTGATGCGACGATTCGCGTCCTACTCATCGGGCAACTGGACACCCGCAAGAACTTTCAGGTGGTCGTTTCGGCAGTTCGTGAACTTCTCGATAGCGGGGCAAATGTTCGATTAGGAATTCTCGCCGGCTACTCGACCATGAGCGACGCCGGATTGCGGGCGGCACTCGACGCATGTACTCCTGAACAGCGTTCGCGAATCAGCATCGAGGGAATTGTTTCCGATGCCGAACTGCTCGCGGTGTACGACGCGGTCAATGTGGTTGCGATTCCGTCGCTGGCCGAGGGTTACGGACTACCGGTTGTCGAAGCGCTCTCTCGCGGAAAGCGCGTGCTCGTGGCCAACTCGACCGCCCTTCCAGAACTCGCCACGAAGTTTGACAACAATGCGGTGACCGTCATTGAACCGTTTGACGTGAAGGGTTGGGCCACCGCGATTTTGCGCGCAAATGACTTGGACCCTCTTGCACCGGTGAAACTGTCGAAGGACTTTCCGAAAGACTGGCGAGAGTTCGGCACGAGGCTCATGGCGAAACCGAGGCGACGATGAGAAAAGTGTCGCTCGCACGACGCCTCCTCGTTAGGGCCAAGCACGTGGATGGGCTCGTGAGACTCGCGTATACAAATCTTCGTGACCGATCCCCCAACCTCATCAACCTGTATCGGATTTTCCGACAGAATGGTCGCCCACCCGAGGGAATCCAGTTGTTGTCGCGGCCGACCGGAATAAGGCCACGGTCGACGCTGCGCTACGCCGCCTCGGACGAAACGTACAGCGGCGGTCGCTGGGAGGCGACACCCCGCAACCTCTATCAGCCGGAAGTCTCTGGTGAATGGGTTGTCAAGCTCACCGACGTCACCCTGGGTTCGCATGGCGAGGCCCGTCTCGCAGACGGACGGTGGCTGCAGTTTCCTTTCGTCAATATCCATCGCCCTCGTGGCCACACCAGCGACGGCGTGGTGATGACGGTGGATGAACCGGTCTGGATAATCCAAAACGGGTCGGACGCGTTCGGGCACTGGCTGTTGCATGTCCTTCCGCGAATTCATCGCGCCCTGCAAATCGACAAGTCGAAACGAATCCTCACTCGTCACCCAGGCTGGAATCCGAGCGGATTACTCGCCATGGTCGGTTTGACACTCGAGGACATGATTTTCTTCCCACAGGATGGACCAGACGGTGGTTATGTTCACGTCAAACGCGGAGTCGCCATTTCACACGCGGCACCCCGCGGTAACGTCGAAGTTTTCCCGCTCGGTTCTGAACGATTTGATGCCATGTCAACTGATTTCCTCGACCGAGCGATCAAAACTCCGAGTCCTGTCGGGCGCAAACTGTACGTTTCGAGGTCGACCCGCGATGTGGCCCAGTATCGCGATGGTTGCCAAAATCGCGAAGAGTTAGAGGAGTTCTTCGCGTCCGAAGGTTTCGAGGTCGTGTATCCCGAACGGTATTCATTCCTGGAGCAGGTTGCGATGTTCCGCGACGCCGACTACATCATCGCGGAAGGTGGCAGTGCGCCGCATAACTCGTTGTTTTCGCAGCCGGGGACCAAATTGATCTACATTTCGGCATTGATGAAACCCGGAAACAATCATTGGCAGCGTCGCATCGCCGATTTGCGCGGGTTGCACTATCGGCATGTCACACCGACTCACGAGTTTGCCCAACGCCGTTACACGGTGGACATGAGCCAGGTTCGAGACGCGTACCGAACCGTGCAGTGGAGTTAGCGGCCTAGAGCTCTTCTTCGTCGGTCGGATCAGGCATGAGTACGCGCGCGATTCGGTTGGAGAGGCTTTCGACGACGGTCATCATCCTCAACATCGATCTCAAGGACATCGCCATCAAAACGATGAGCAATTTGTTGAGTGCGGAGTCGTTCACGCTGACCGCGAACAGCCACGATTCCATCGCAGCGGCACCGATCGTGCCGGGCAGAACAATCACCAGCAAAGGCCAGATAACGGTGAGTCGGAGGATGGGGAGTTTCGCACGAATCCGGATTCGTTCGGTGTAAACACGAATCTCGGCTGAGTCACTATCGGAACCGGAGGCCTTTAGCTCTTTACGCAACGCATCGTGATCTGCTTCGTTCTTCTCAAAACCAGCGAGCCATCGCTTCACGGCGGTGGGCAAGTAAACAAGGACGAGTGCAACGAGCACAACAAGCGCAATCGCCGACGGGTAGTAGCCAAACACCACCAACGCACCAACCACTCCGAATACGGCGCCGAGTGAACTACCCATTCGGAACACCATGCTCAGGAGTCGACTTCTTTCCATCATGTGGCTTCGGCGCTGCTGGATTGTGCGACCGTCCGAACCGTCTTCAAGTTCCTTCAGGGTGACTTTTCCGAGGCTCTTGGTGTTTCGTCGACGGAAGAAATATGTCGTGATTCGCTGGAGGTATCCACCCAGCAAAGCCAGAGCAAAAGCGATGAGAATGAAATCCCACGGCGGTAACTCGCGCAGCGCGGCTGTGAAGTTGCGAATCCACGAGAAGGATTTCATCCAGTCCGGCAGGGTGTCGGCGAGTACCATTCCGAAAACGAACAGTCCGAGGAACGTGCTGATGAGTGCGGAAACTATTCGGTACGCCAGTTCCCAACGGAAGTGACGACACAGAAAGTACAGTTCGTGCATGTCGGTCTAGATTCGACGACTGAGAACGAGACTCAGAAGTTTCTGGACGGAATCCTCGACCGGTTGGGTCCCGTCAAGTGTCACGTCTGCTGCGAGCGGCGCTTCGTAGCCCTGACCAACGCCGGTCATCTGCATCGTCTTGTCTGCTTGGCTGCGGGCGTAAAGGCCCTTGGGATCACGCTGCATACAGACTTCGAGAGGTGTGTCAACGAAGACCTCGATGAAGTCTCCGTCGGCAAAACGTTCCTTGGCCATTTCGCGATCGTCGCGGAACGGCGACACGAGCGACACGATGACGACGAGTCCTGCCTCCATCATGAGTTCCGCGACACGAGCGACACGGCGCACGTTCTCTTTGCGATCTTCTGGCGAGAACCCCAGGTCCTCGGACAGCGTTGATCGAACGGTGTCACCGTCGAGAGTGAACGAACGCAGCCCCAGGGCCATGAGTGACTTTTCCAGTTCGTCGGCTACGGTGCTCTTCCCCGAACCGGGAAGTCCCGTCAACCACAGAACACACGACCGCAGGCCGTTGAGTTTTTCGCGCTCCGCGCGGTCCACAGCGAAGTCGTGCTTGACGACGTCCGATTCACGCACGAGCGGGTGCTTGGACATTCCCGCCGCGACCGTCACCGCGGTCACCCGATCGACGAGGATGAACCCGCCCGTGTGGAGCGATTCGGCATACGGGTCCAGCAAAATCGGTCGATCCGTCACAATTTCGACACGTCCAATGTCATTGACCTCGAGCGCACGACCACGAGCCTGTTCGCCTGTCGTGATGTCGCGAACGTAACGAACGGTTTCGACTCGAGCCGGGATCTCGATTGGCCCGCTGCGCAAGATATAGGACGCGTGCGTATCGAGGGGCTTGGTGTCAATCCAGACGAGGTCCGCCAGGTGCGCGCGCGATGAAGGGATTTCCCCGGTCGCACCAACGATGACGTCACCGCGAGCGATGTCGACTTCGCGATCGAGGGTGACATGAACCGCCTGTGCGTCGCCTGCCGATTGAGTTTCGTCGGGCGCGTAGATTCCGGCAACAACCGCCTCGGTCATCGCGGGCCAGACGCGCACGGTGTCACCGACGGTGACAGTTCCACGCGCTACGGTTCCGGCGTACCAACGAACGTCACCGGCTTTGGACACAAACTGAACGGGAAGACGAAGGCTTCCGTCGCCACCCGATCGATTGAAGGTTCGCTCTTGGTCGAGCAGCGAAAGGATTGTGTCGGAATGTCCCCAGGGCATTTCTTCGGACGGAACGGTGACGTTGTCACCCACCATGCCGGAAACAGGGATGTAGGTGATGTCCTCGAAACCAAACGGCTCGAATCGACGGGCGAGTTCCTCGGTAATCCCGTCGAAAACCGACTTGTCGTAGCCGACCGCGTCCATCTTGTTGACGGCGACGACGATGTGCTTGACGCCCATGAGCGAGTTGATCGCCGCGTGACGGACCGATTGGTCACGAACGCCCTTGACGGCGTCGACGAGGAGCAAACCCACGTCTGCTTCGCTGGCCGCAACGGCCATGTTTCGCGTGTACTGCTCGTGTCCTGGTGAGTCAGCGAGAATCGCACGACGACCCGATGGCAGATACACGTGGCGGTGGGCAACGTCGATGGTGATGCCCTGCTCGCGCTCCGATTCGAGGCCGTCGGTCAGTTGGCTGTAATCGACCTCGCCGTTTGCCATGAGCCGTGAGTTGTCGATTTCATCAAGAGGGATTGAATTCGTCTCGACCAAGAGCCGTCCGAGAACGGTTGATTTGCCGTCGTCCACGGCACCGCAGACGACGATTCGAAGAAGCGCACTCGACATTAGAAATACCCCTCGTGCTTTTTGCGCTCCATTGACGATGCGCCTTTTCCGTCAATCAGTCGACCGGATCGTTCTGATGTTGTCGAAAGGGACAATTCGTCGATGATTTCGTCGACCGAGGCGGCCTCGCCGGTGTCCGCTGCGGTCAGCGGGTAGCAACCGAGAGTACGGAAACGAATCCGACGGTTCACGACTTCTTCACCAGGCTCAAGCGGGTATCGGTCATCATCAATCATGATGAGCTGCCCGTTGCGTTCGACGGTCGGGCGTTCTTTCGAGAAATACAGGGGAACAACCTCGAGCTTTTCGCGACGAATGTACTTCCACACATCGAGTTCGGTCCAGTTCGAAATGGGGAATGCCCGCATCGTCTGGCCCGGCTTGAGCGTCGAGTTAACCGTGTGCCAAAACTCGGGTCGCTGACTGGAGGGGTCCCACGCATGTCCGGGTTCACGCAGGCTGAACATTCGTTCCTTGGCGCGTGATCGTTCTTCGTCGCGACGTGCACCACCGAGGGCCACGTCGTATTCTCCGACATCGAGAGCCGTTCGAAGCGCCACTGTTTTCATGAGGCGCGTGTATTCGTCCGCTCCGTGAGTCCACGGGGTGATCTTGTTGTCACGTCCGTCCGGATTCGTGTGAACCACCAGGTTGAGGTTGTTCGTGCGCGCGGTGTCGTCACGGAACTTAATCATTTCCTTGAATTTCCAGGTTGTATCGATGTGTAACACGGGGAACGGAACGGGTGCCGGCGCGAATGCCTTGACCGCGAGGCGCAGCAAAACGGTCGAATCTTTGCCGATGGAATACAAAATGACGGGCTTCTGGAAGGCGCTCGCAGCCTCACGAATCATCCAAATCGCTTCGGCTTCGAGGGCGTCGAGGACAGCATCTTCGTCGTTTGAGCTCTTCGAATTCATACGCTCCAGCCTACCGTCTCTGATGCTTGTCAAGGATTGGGAGGGGGGCGTCGCGCGCCTAGTCGTCAATCGCGAGACCGCGGTCGCGGCGGATCTTCCTCGACAGTGCCCCAAAGATCGTGTCCACGAGCATTCCGATGATCAGAATCACAATCATCGTTGCAATCAGTTCGGGGGCCTTGGACATTTGGCGAGCAAAGTCGAGAGTCGTCCCGAGCGATGGAGTTTCCGCGATGATGACGAGCAGTTCACCGGCCATCAGGCTGCGCCACGCGAACGACCAACCTTGAACGAGTCCCGCAACGTACGTGGGGAGCGCAGCGGGGAGGACGATGTCTCGATACAGTCCGATGTTCCCCGCACCTAAGACGCGCCCGAGGCGGGTGAAGGCCGGTGGCACGTGATCGATACCTGCAATCACACCGTTAGCAATCGACGGACCCGCGCCCAACACAACAACAAACAAAATGGCTTGTTCGTTGAGTCCGAAGACCAGGATTGCGAGAGGGAACCAGGCGATCGAGGGCATTACCTGAAGACCGGTGATGACATTCCCAATTGCAAGCCGCAGCGGCTTGATTCGGGCAACGGCAATTCCCACGAAGCTCCCGATAATCAGAGCGAGGAGGAACCCGAACCCGGCTCGGGTCATCGTCGTTTGGGTGGAAAGCCAGAAGCGTTCGGTGCCCACCATCTCGAACAAGGCCGCAAAGGTTTCGATCGGCCCGGGGAGAACATAGCTGGGACGCCATTCAGACAGGTACAGGACTTGCCATGCTCCGAGCACGAGAGCAATCGCGAACAGTTTCGGCCACGTCCATGCCCATGCTTCACGAATGCTGAACGAGGGGACCCTCAATCGTGTGTTGCTCATGAGTCGGCTCCTTGCAGGATTCCCTGTTCCGCCTTCAGGCGGTTGGTTAGCTCGGCGGCGCGAGACGCGATGTCGTTCGAGTCCATGGCGCGAGGGCGCTTGAGTGGAACCGATTGTTCGTACACGACACGTCCCGGTCGGCTTCCCATCAGGATGACACGATCACCCAGTCGAACAGCTTCGCGCATGTTGTGCGTCACGAAAACGACAGTGAGTTTCTGTTCCGAGACGATGCTTTCGATCTCGTCGTGGAGGTGGTCGCGCGTCATGGCGTCGAGCGCACCGAGCGGCTCATCCATCAGAACAATCTGAGCACCCTGGGCGAGGCAACGCGCGAGCGCAACGCGCTGACGCATTCCACCAGAGAGCTCGTGCGGTCGTTTGTCAGCCCAATCATCGAGGCGAACAATCTCGAGCAATTCGGCGATACGCGCATCTCGGTTTTTCCGCGGGACGCCGTCGTATTTCAGGGCGAGTTCGATGTTTCCGCGCGCTGTGAGCCACGGCAACAGCGTGGCCTCTTGGAACATGAGGGCGACTTTCCCGTTGACCTCGATGGTCCCATCGGTCGGTTTATCAAGGCCCGCAAACAGGTTAAGGAGCGTCGACTTGCCACAGCCCGACGCTCCAACGATGGTGACGAATTCTCCCGCACGAATTGTCATGTCAACACCAGAGAGGGCGACCGTAGCCGCCCCCTCCGGGCCGAATGATTTACTGACGTTTTTCGCGCGGAGCACGACTTCTGCTTGAGCCATTATTTGACCTCCGCTTCTCCGCGTTCAGCGAGAAGTGCATTGAGCAGATCGAGGCTGTACAACGTTCCCGGAAGTCCTCCGGCGGCGTCGATTTTCTCCTTTTCGAGGAGTCCAACACTGACGGCGTGGTCGGCGGACAAGACGAGTGTCGACGACAGGGGGTCTGCGGTGAATACGACGTTTTCCCATGCCGCGGCGAGAACAGCCTCATCAATCACCGAACCGGTCAGTCCCGCGAGAGTTAGGTTAACGGCTTCTTGCGCACCCTCGGGGTCTTCCGCAATGAAGTCGAGTGCCGCGAGGTGACCCTTGAGAAGAGCGGTCACGGCAGCCGGGTACTGCTCGACGAAGTCGGTGCGGCACAGAATCACGGTCGTGACGAATTGACCGCCGTCCCACAGGTCGGGCTCGTTTACGAGAACTTGAGCGCCTGCCTTGACATACGATGCAACCCACGGCTCTGGTACCCAGGCGCCGTCGATTTCACCGGTCGAGAACGCGGCGAGTCCGTCTGAGTTTGACTGTGGCTTGATCGACACGTCTCCGCCCCCTTCGAGGTCGGTTTCGAACCCTTGGTCAGCGAGCCAGTTGCGCGCGGCAACGTCTTGGGTGTTTCCCAACTGTGGGGTCGCAATGGTCAGGCCAGCGAGATCCGCGGAAGTGTCCACGCCTTCGCGGACGACCAGCGCGGCGCCACCCGAGGTGGATCCAGCCACGATGCGAACAGCGTCGCCTTCCGACTGCACATAGGCGTTGATCGCCGGGTTCGGCCCAATATACGAGCAGTCGAGCGAGTTGGCGAACAGCGCAGTGACCACATCGGGACCAGCGTTGAAAGCAGTCGGGGTGACGGTGAGGTCGATCGCCTTGAGTTCTGATTTGAAGAAACCTTTTTGCGTACCGATTAAGCCTGGGGCGTGGGTGAGGTTAGGGAAGTATCCGAGACGGACGGTCGTGATCTCGGGTGCCTCACTTGGCGCGGAATCTGAGGTGGCTGCGCATCCGGCGACGAGCAAGATTGTTGATGCAGCGAGCGTCGCGCCAATTCGGTTGAGGATATTCATGAGCGCGGTAGTCCTTTCATATCTTTGTCTATCGCATTGATAGAGAATATAGATGAAAAGGTTTTGATTGTCAAATACCGCCGAGCGTGTCTAAAACGTTTGTTTCGTGCTAACATTTTTTGACCCTTCGACAAAGGAAATTTTGTGAAAAAGTCCACCTCTTTGCTCGCATCCACTCTCGCGATTTTCGCGCTTGTCGCACTTCCTGCGGCCGCTCACGCTGTTGCGTCGAATCTCACGACCGTCGCTGTCACCATCGATGACGCAACGCCGACGAGCATGGCCCAAGACGACGTTGTTGATGTCGTCACCCACGGTCCGATCGCGCAGTTCGGCAGTGCACAACACATTTTGTACACCTCATGGAGTACCCAGAGCCTTCAACTTCAAGCAAGCGGGGCATACAACGCCGCCAACAACCCCAACGGATTGACCTACCCCGAGGGTTGGGTCCTCGAGTACTCAACCGACGGGACGAATTGGTCCACATCCGCCCCCGGCGACCTCACCACGGTAATCGCGGTTCGTGCAAAGGGCGACGTGAGCACCAAGGGTCGCGGAGTTTTTGAGACGACCACCGAAGCAGAACCGATCACCACAGGGACAGATTTCGCGAGTTCCGGCGGAGGCGATGGTTACAACGTCGCGTTCGGCAATGGAATTCTTCTCAACATGTATCACCACGACACGGCGAGTGCGAAAATCATCTGCAAAAAATTGGATGGTACGGACTGCGCGACGCCACTGCGCACCAAGACCGGATACCAGACGAACCACGCTTCCTCGTTGTATTTCGACAAGTCAAACAATCGCGTATACGGATTTGTCTATCGCTCGTCGGACGGACACTACGGGGTTCTGTGTCAGGACTACTCTGACGTGGCCGCGGTTGTGGACTGCCCAACCGTGTTCACCGATCTGTCCAATGGATTTCTCAATGCGAACGGTTACCAAGGTTTCGGAAGTAGCAGCCAAGACGGCGATGTCCTGTGGAGCATCGATGGCTACAACGCCAAACTGATGTGTTTCGACATGGACACCACCGGTGGCGACGAATGTGACGGCGGAAACAACGGTTTCGATGTCGGCACCGGCGGTTTCTGGGGCTCCGGCTTCTACCACGGTCGAGTGACCGCGGCAGCGGGCAAGGTGTTCTTTACGATCGATGACGTCATGGGCTGTTTCGATCCCGACACTCAAGCCCTGTGCGGAAGCTCGACGCCGATTGACATCGGTTCGAATGCGCAGTCGAACGTTAGCCGTCACCCACCTGTTCCGGTCAACAACACGTCCGGGGATTTTTTCGCTACGTGCGACATCAATTCGAGGCTGTGTATCGATGCCGCTGGTGCGACCGTAACGATCCCGGCCGCGTTGAACACCTATTGGACGGCAAACGTCCCGAATGGCTACATCGCAGGGCAGAATGCCCAGCAGTGGGCCACCACGAACAATAAGTTCTATTACGGCGGGGTCCAAACCGCCGACTTTTGGTCAAAAGACCTTTTGTGTTACGACTTCCAGACCGAGGCTGCGTGTGCGGGATTCAATGGGGCTGGACGGGGAATCACGGACTTCTACACCGCCAATGTTGACCCCGACAACCCCGGCTGTGTTTGGGTAAATCAGCACTCTGGCCGGATCATTCCGCTCAACGCGCAGACCGGTGAAATCGGCTGCTCGTCGGGCGAAGCTGTCGTCGAATTGCCCTACTCCGGCGTGGTGCCTCGAATGGGGTGTGATTCCGACGGCCGTGTCATCAGTTGGGAAGACATTCAACTCAACCTCAACGGTCTGTCGCCAAATGACGTGGCGATCTCGATTTACGACGACAACGGTGCCGCAGTTTCCTCGTGGCAGGACCTCGACGTTGACTCGACAGGTTACCTCGATATCTCAGGTCTAACGGTCGCAGAATCCTCGACAACCCCGTCAATCCAGATTGTTGGACTGAACGGTGCGACGATCGAGGAACTTCAGGCCATTACTGGAACGGTCACGTTCGAAGCGGGAGAACCGGAGATGTGTTTCGGGTTGCGTGCGGTCACAAATTGCCCGGATGACGCCATCAATAACCCCGCGGTGCCCGATGTTCCTCCGGGAATTATCGAAGGTTCCAGCATCACTTTCCCCAAGAACGGTAGCCGTGAGGTCGGTAGCAAGCAGCGCATCACCGTTGCCGGAACGAATTCGGGAAACCTGTGTGCAGCAAGCGCCTGGTCCGCCTTCGTTCCAACGCTCGCGGCAACCGGTTTTGATGCAGGTTCTGTTGCACTGGGCGGGTTCGCGGTTCTTGGCGTCGGCCTTGGTGCTGCCGTCTACACCGCACGTCGCCGTTCGGTGAGGTAATCGAAGGCGCTTTCCATCATCGGCTCGGTAAATCGCGAGATCTGCGGGTATCGGTCGAATAGGCTGGAACGATGAATCGGATGCTCATCACTGGTGGCGCAGGTTTCATCGGATCTAACTTCGTGCACCACGTCATCGATCACACGGATTACCACGTCACCGTGCTGGATGCCTTGACGTACGCGGGAAACAAGTCGTCGATCGAATCCGCACTGGGCGAACGCGCCGCGTTCGTGCAGGGTGACATTTGCGACGCGGTCCTGGTCGACCAACTGATTGCCGAGACCGATGTCGTCGTGCACTTCGCGGCCGAGTCTCACAATGACAATTCGCTCAACAATCCCCGCCCGTTCGTCGACACCAACATTGTGGGAACGTTCACACTGATTGAAGCGGCGCGACGGCACGGCACCCGGTTTCACCACATTTCAACGGACGAAGTCTATGGTGACCTCGAATTGGACGATCCAGATCGATTCACCGAGACCACGCCATACAACCCGTCGAGCCCGTATTCCGCAACGAAGGCGGGGAGTGACCTGTTGGTTCGGGCGTGGGCTCGTTCTTTCGGACTGAAGGCAACACTGTCGAACTGTTCCAACAACTACGGACCGTACCAACACATCGAGAAGTTCATCCCCCGCCAGATCACCAACATCCTTTCGGGAATTCGCCCAAAACTCTATGGTGCGGGAAACAACGTGCGGGACTGGATTCACGCCGACGACCACAGTTCGGCAGTGTTGCGTATCGTCGAACGCGGCGAAATCGGACAGACCTATCTGATCGGTGCCGACGGCGAAAAGTCGAATCTGGAGGTTTTACAGATCATTCTCGACGCGATGGGCCAGCCGAACGATGCATTCGATTTCGTGACGGATCGCCCCGGTCATGACCTGCGGTACGCGATCGATTCGACCAAACTTCGAACCGAACTCGATTGGCGACCTCGGTTTACCAATTTCGACGAGGGCATCTCGGCGACCATTGAGTGGTACGCCGAAAATCGGACGTGGTGGGAAAACGACAAGCAGTCTGTCGAAGATTTCTATCGCACCCAAGGACAGTAAGTGATGATGCACGAGGTCGTGAGTCGAGCCCGAGAGGCTCAGCGTGAATGGGCTCTCGTTCCCGTCCGCAAACGAGCCTCGGTAGCCCGCCGATTTTCCCAATTGGTCTACGCGAACCAAATGGAAATCCTCGATTCTATTCAGACGGAAACCCGCAAAAACCGGCTCAGTGCTTTTGAGGAAGCAATCGACGCCGCCCAACAGGCTCATTACTACGGGCGACGTGCACCGGGAATTCTGCGGTCGGCCCGTCGTCGCGGCGCGATCCCGTTTTTGACTCACGCAGTCGAACACCAACGCCCCATCGGGGTGGTCGGCGTCATCACCCCGTGGAACTACCCGTTCACGCTTCCCGCTTCTGATGTGATTCCTGCCCTCATCGCTGGCAACGCCGTTGTTCTGTTACCGGATGCGGCGACCCCCGCAACCGCGGACATCGTGGAGCGACTCTTGCTCGAGGCCGGACTTCCCGCGGGCGTCTTGACCGTCGTTCACGGGGGTGGGCGGGTGCACGGAGATGACCTTGTTGCAACTGCCGACTTCATCATGTTCACGGGCTCGACTGCAACAGGGCGTTCCGTTGCCGAAAAGTGCGCGACGCGGCTCATCGGATTCTCTGGAGAACTGGGCGGGAAAAACCCGATGCTCGTTCTTCGCGACGCCAACGTTTCTGCCGCCGCTCGCGCCGCCGCTCGCTCGTGTTTTTCGAACTCCGGTCAACTGTGCGTCAGTATCGAGCGGATTTACGTCGTCGATGAACTGCACGACCGCTTTTTGGCCGAGTTTGCCGAACACGTTCGAGCGATGAAACTCGGGTCCGGCTTCGACTGGGACATCGATATGGGCCCATTGATTTCTGCCGCGCAATTCGACCGAGTGACAACACAGGTCGCCGATGCCGTGAAACGAGGTGCGACGGTCGTGGCCGGCGGTTCCGCCCGCCCCGATATCTCACCCACGTTTTTTGAGCCGACCATCCTCACCGGTGTGACCGACGAGATGGATCTCGGTGCGGGGGAAACGTTCGGCCCCGTCGTGTCGGTGTACCGCGTCGCCGACGACGCAGAGGCGATTCGTCGCGCCAACGAATCCGACTACGGGCTGAACGCGAGCCTCTGGACAAATCGTCCTGATGACGTCGCGCCTCACATTCACTCGGGGACCGTCACCGTGAACGAGGGATTCTCGGCGAGTTGGGCCTCCCACGGTGCACCGATGGGTGGCATGAAAACGTCGGGTGTTGGAAGACGTCACGGGCGCGAGGGAATCCTCAAGTACACGGAATCTCAAACCGTGGCCACCCAGCGACTTCACGGAATCGCCCCGATTGGCAACCAATCAAATCGAGACTTCGCGGGCATGCTCAACCGACTGCTCGCGATCTGGAATCGCATCTCGTGAATCGCCGAACCCGGCTGTCGTCCTCGCGCTTCCTGGTGACGGGCGGTGCGAGCGGCCTCGGACGCCAATTGGCGCTTCAGGCAGCCGCGCGAGGGGCGACCGTGGTCATCTGGGATCGCGATCGCGCAGGTGGGAAACGTGTGGGCGACGAGATTCGGGCCGCCGGCGGCACGGCTCAGTCGTTCGAGGTCGATATCACCGACCGGAATGCTGTCGATAAAGTGGCGGCGCAGTCTGGCGCGGTCGACGTCGTCATCAACAACGCGGGCTTGGTGACCGGAGAGTGGTTTCTCGACGCGCCGCCCGACAAAATCGAGCGACTGTTTCAGGTCAACGTCCTCGCCCTGTACTGGGTGACGCGCGCGTTCTTGGGCGGGATGACCGACCGCAATCGCGGATGTGTCGTCGCAATCGCCAGCGCGGCCGGGCTCGTCGGGGTTGCTCAGCAGACCGATTATTCCGCCAGCAAGTTCGCTGCCGTCGGGTTCATGGAATCCCTTCGCGCCGAACTGCGGGCGCAGGACTCGTCCGTGAACACGTTGACCGTGTGCCCGTTTTACATCAATACGGGGATGTTCGACGGCGTCCAAACCAAGTTTCCGGCGCTGCTGCCAATCCTCGATGAGGTTGTCGTCGCCGGGCAAATACTCGACTCGATCGAACGTGGACGCGCCATGCTTGTTTTGCCGTGGTTCGCCCGAATCTTGCCTCTGGTCCGATTGCTTCCCATCCGGGCGTTCGACCGTGTCGCCGACTTCTTCGGCATCAACAAGACGATGGAGTTCTTCCGGGGCCGAAGCCACACAGGTCGCTGACGACAAGGTTTTGGCGCATTATTCCCACCTGATAGACTCGTCAAGTTGTCGCGAGACAACGTGCGCCTGTAGCTCAACGGATAGAGTATCTGACTACGGATCAGACGGTTGGGGGTTCGAATCCCTCCAGGCGCGCACTACTTCTCCTCTGCTAATCAACCACCACGATTTGTCGCGCGCTCGGCGGCGTAACTATGAAACCGCCTTTTTCACCATATCGGTGATGCGCTTCTCGACTTGGGGCGTGATTCCGACGATCGCGAAACCCGTCGCCCACATTGGTCCGTCATCGAGATTGGCGGCGACGTCGAAACCGAACGTGCTGTATCGAACCTTGAACTTTCCGGCGGCCTGGAAGAAACAAATGTTCTTTCCGTCTTTGTGATACGCGGGCATTCCGTACCAGGTTTTCGGGGCTAATTCGGGGGCGGCGGCCATCACAAGTTCGTGAACCCGCAGCCCAATTTCGCGATCGGACGGGTCCATCGCCTGATAGTTCTCGAGCACATCCGCCGCGTGTTCTTCGGGGGTGAACTTTCGGCGGCGTTCCGCTGCCGCTGCGCGCATCGCCACCTTTTCTTCTTTGCTAAAGGCATCAGCCACGAGAACCTCCTCATGTTCGTTAGCCAATAATCCCACAAACCCCTGCGGTAGATTGGGTAAACGAGGTTGATTCGCTAGTCAGAGAATCCCTGATGTAAAGGAAAAACAATGTCGACAGACGCAACATGCCCAGTTCCCCACGGCGCTCACACGAACATGGGTTCGAGTGCAGTCGAGTGGTGGCCGAACGCCCTGAACCTCGACATCCTTCACCAACACGACACCAAGACGAACCCGTTTGGTGACGACTTCGACTACCGCGAGGCCGTGAAGTCACTCGATGTCGCCGCACTCAAAAAGGACCTCACCGACCTCATGACCGACAGCCAGCCATGGTGGCCGGCCGACTGGGGTCACTACGGCGGACTGATGATTCGAATGGCATGGCACTCGGCCGGTACCTATCGAACCGCCGACGGCCGAGGTGGCGGCGGGTCGGGAACCCACCGTTTCGCGCCTCTCAATTCATGGCCCGACAACACCAACCTCGACAAGGCACGTCGCCTGCTGTGGCCAATCAAGAAAAAGTACGGTAACAAAATCAGCTGGGCAGACCTCATGATCCTGGCTGGAAACATCGCGTACGAATCGATGGGGCTGAAGACTTTCGGTTTCTCGTTCGGTCGTGCCGACGTCTGGCACCCCGAAAAGGACACCTATTGGGGGTCCGAAAAGGAATGGCTTGCTCCGAGCGATGAGCGTTACGACAACGTCGACCAGCCGTCGACAATGCACAACCCGCTTGCTGCTGTGCAGATGGGTTTGATTTATGTGAACCCCGAGGGCGTCAACGGAAAGCCGGATCCGATGAAGACCGCTGCGCAGATCCGTGAGACGTTCGCGCGAATGGCGATGAACGACGAAGAAACTGTCGCCTTGACCGCCGGTGGCCACACCGTCGGAAAGACTCACGGAAATGGAAACGCCGCCAACCTGGGCCCAGCGCCCGAAGCGGCAGACCTCGCGGAACAGGGACTCGGGTGGATGAACCACACGACCCGCAGTATTGGTCGCGACACCGTGACGAGCGGCCTCGAGGGCGCGTGGACAACGAACCCGACCCAATGGGACAACGGCTATTTTTACATGTTGTTCACCTACGACTGGGAACTCCGCAAGTCGCCCGCGGGTGCTAACCAATACGAGCCGGTCGCCATCAAGGAATCGGACAAGCCCGTCGACGTCGAGGACCCGACCATTCGCCTCAACCCGATCATGACGGATGCCGACATGGCGATGATTACGGACCCGATTTATCGCGAGATTTCCGAGCGGTTCTACAAAGACCCCGAATACTTCTCGGATGTGTTCGCACGCGCGTGGTTTAAGTTGACCCACCGCGACATGGGTCCCAAGGCGCGCTACATCGGGCCAGAGATTCCCGCAGAGGACCTCATCTGGCAGGACCCGGTCACTCCCGGTTCGACGTCGTATGACGTCGCCGCAGTCACGGCGGCGATCAACGCGAGTGGCTTATCGGTCAGCGACATGGTCGCAACCGCGTGGGACAGCGCACGGACCTTCCGCGGTTCGGATCTTCGCGGTGGTGCAAACGGCGCCCGTATTCGCCTCGCGCCTCAAAAGGATTGGGCCGGCAACGAGCCCGAGCGTCTGCAGCGCGTGCTTGCGGTCCTCGAGCCGATTGCCACCGAGCACGGCGCGAGCGTCGCCGATGTCATTGTTTTGGCCGGCAACATTGGTGTCGAAAAAGCCGCGGCGGCGGCGGGACACCCCGTGTCCGTCCCATTCACCGCTGGCCGTGGCGACGCCACGGCCGAGCAAACCGACGTCGACTCTTTCGCCCCACTCGAACCGTTGCACGATGGTTTCCGCAACTGGGTCAAAGACAACTACGTTGTGACCGCGGAAGAACTTCTGCTCGACCGTGCACAGCTCATGGGACTCACCGCCCCGGAAATGACGGTGCTGATTGGCGGTATGCGGGTTCTCGGTACGAACCACGGTGGCACGAAACACGGTGTCCTGACCGATAACGTCGGAGTGCTGTCGACCGACTTCTTCACCAACCTCACGGACATGACATACGTCTGGGAGCCAGCGGGGACGAACCTCTACAACATGCGCAACCGCACCAACGGTCAGGTCGCGTGGACGGCAACCCGAGCCGATCTTGTATTCGGATCAAACTCGATTCTGCGTTCGTACGTCGAGGTGTACGCACAAGACGACAACAAGGGCAAATTTGTCAGTGATTTCGTTTCGGCGTGGACAAAGGTGATGAATTCGGATTTGGTCACAGCGCACAACTAGAGGTTGAGTTTTTGATCGGGAGCCTCTCGTTGTCTTTGTGAACTTCGGTAAAGTTTCGTCATGGCTCACATTCGTCGTGCATCTGAAATCGATGTCGAACAGTTAACCGATTTGGTCGAGCAGTACCGGGGTTTTTACGGCCAAGAGCCGAGTCCTCGAACGCAGCAATTTGTGCGTGATCGGGTTACGACAAACGAGAGCATTGTGTTTGTTGCCGAGGAAGAAGGTCAACTCGTTGGTTTTTCGCAGTGCTACCCGAGCTTTTCCACGGTCGCGCTCGCGGAGATTTGGCTGCTGAACGATGTGTTTGTCCTCCCAGATTTTCGACGCCGACACATTGCCGAACAGTTGATGACTGAAACAGAGGGAGCCGCGAAAAACGCCGGAGCGGCTCGAATTTGGTTACGAACGGCACATCTGAACGGCCCAGCTCAAGCGCTGTATGAAGGACGCGGGTGGGTGCCCGACGATGTCTTCAAACGCTATGACCTCGTCTTTTGAGGACTAACGGGAATTAACATTCCGCCACCGGTGCGGTCGTTAGACGCCTGGTCGCTGGTTTTTCAGGCCCTTGTCCATCGCGGCACGAGCCGCTGTGACACTGGCACGCTCAGACACCTCGGGAACCCCGACCTGCCAGAACGCGCCACCTTCGGTGAAGTCTTTGGCCCGAACCTTGGTCACGATCACCGCGGTCGTGGCCGCCTTTCGCGCGGAAGCGAGGGCGTCAGCAAACTCGGCGAGAGAGTGAACCTCGAACGTAACAGCCCCCATCGATGCCGCGTGGGCAGCGAAGTCGACGCGCGCGTCGGAACCGGTTCCCACGGAATCGGCCAACATGTTGTTGTAGGACGCACCGCCCTGGCTCGTTTGTAGGCGTTCGATGACGGCGTACCCCTCGTTGTCGCAGACGACGAGGATCATTTTGTGACCCGACAACACCGACGCATAGATGTCCGAGTTCATCATGAGGTACGAGCCGTCGCCGACCATAGCAAAGACCTCGCCGTGGGGGCGTGCCATCGCGGCACCCCACGCCCCGGAGATCTCGTACCCCATGCAGGAATAGCCGTATTCACAGTCGAAACTCGCGACCGCCTTGCTCATCCAGTTGACGTTCAGATCGC
>Ga0315908_10000511_pt1 | contig 30702 bp, 16 predicted proteins | sample LakEriMetagenome_12_FD_203520 | JGI IMG/M metagenome (GOLD analysis project Ga0315908, IMG submission 203520) | Freshwater fungal communities from buoy surface, Lake Erie, Ohio, United States - Buoy 4 MA124 | ecosystem: Environmental > Aquatic > Freshwater > Lake > Lake biofilm | place: USA...
ATTTATTTTAGTTTTCTTATTAAAATTAAATTTCTTCTTACATATTGTTTATTATTAATTATTATTTTTAATTTTTTTACTTTAAATTTTATAACTCTTAATTTAAATTTTCTATTTCTAATTTATATTTTTATTCATTTTATCTTATTTTCTCTAATTCATCTTATTTAAATTTTATCTAATATTCTTATTTTAATATATCATTTTATATGTTTTGAATTTCATTTTATTTTTATTGAATTATTTATTTATATTTAATTTCTTCTTTTTAAATTTAATCTAATTCTTAGTCTTTAATTTAAATAATTTTTTTTTACTTTTATTCATCATTTAATATTTATTATATATCAAATTCTTTCTCCATTATTACTTTTTTAAATTTTAATTATTCTTATACTGCTTGTTCAATCTCTAATTCTTTGTTTTTAATTTATTAAATATATATTTATTAATTATTATATATTTTTTAAAATTCTAATTCTTTTTATTAAATTAGTTATTTTACAATAGCTTCTTCAGCATTTTTCCTTTATACTTCTGATTCTAATTACTTAATCTTTTATTTTTATTTTTATTCATCAAAAATATATTAATTTATTTCCAATTCTAATTATTATTTATTTTTTTTAAATTAAAAATTTTTTTAATGAATTTGATCTAAATCATCCTCTATAGATTGTATTTATAATTTATATTTTGATTCATTTTGATATAATTTTTATATTTCTTAATCTTTTTAATTAATTAATAATTTGATATTATTTAGTTCAGTTTTTAAATATTAAATTTAAGAATCTCTTTATTCAATAACAAATTAATATTTTTGTTCTTCTTGTATTAATATTTATTATAAGTCAAAATTTTTATTTTAATTTAAAGCATTTAAATTTTTCTATAAAATTTATGTTCTTTCCATTTCATTTTCTAATTATTCTTAATTTTATTATTAAAAATAGCTATTAGTTAATCTATTAATCTAAGAACCTTATTGACTCTTACAGTTACTATCTTATGCTTGATTTAAATATTAATTTAATTTTACTATTTAACTTTCCTATTATTATTGTATAATTTAACTCGTTTCTAATTATTATTTATAATAATATTCTTATTATTGTTATTTTTCAATAAACTATTATTATTCTTTTATCTATTCTTAACATTTTAAATACTCTTTTTCATAAATATTATTAGTGGATATTTCATTTAAATCCTAAATAGTTTATTTTAAATCATTTATTATCATATTTTTATTTATTAATTATATTTCAAATTCTTGTTTTTACTAAATAATTTAAGTTTCTAAGTCTTTTAAATTTTAATTTAGTTATTATATTTGTAATTAATTTTATAAATTGTCTTCAACTTATTTTTATTACCTTTCTTTTTAAATAATTTACTAATGTTATTCTTATAAATTTATTTATTATTATTATTCTTAAATTTTTGTTTGATACTCAATTATTAATTAATTTTAAGTTTCAAGTTAAAATAAAATATTTTGATAGTCTTATTTCATTTTATTAATATGACATTAAATATCATCCCAATTATAATTTATATTTTATTCTTTGATTAATTCAACATTTTTGTTAAGCTTATTAATTTCAAACTAACTATAAAAAAATTTCAGCTATTTTACTTAATACTTTATTTTATAATTTTTAAACATGTTTTATGTTTAATTTAATTATTTTTAAACATTTTCTATTTTAATTACTAGCTATTATATTTTGTTATTATATTTAAAATCAAAAATATAAATTAAGTTTTGAAATTTATTAGAAAAATTATTTTAAAGTATATGTTTTAAAATATATTTATCTATTTTAAAATAATTAGGGTTTTCTTAATATTTTTTTATAGAATTTTGCATTTGATTTTAATTTTTATCATCTTAAGTATATAAATAATTGCTATTATTTGTTTAATTTCAATTTTATATTTAAGGTTATACCTATAAAATAGGTTTATCGCTTTGATTTTAAAAAATTTAATATTTAATTTATTATTAATTTGGATTATATTAATCGTGATTATTTCTATTATAATCATGATTATTTGATTAGATAAAATTATTTTAAAATTGAGGAGATTACATATTATTTTATTATTAAAATGATTCTATAATTTTAGGCGATTAAAAATGATATTATGAACTATTAAAAGATTATTTGATGCTTGCACTTGATTTCAAAAATTATTAATTATTATTGGGTTGATTATTAATAAAATTAAAATTAGACTATTTGTTATTAGTTGAATAAACAAAAGAATTGATATTATTAACATTTACAGAAGGTTTTACTTTTCTATGCTCACTTTGCCTTCTGTAACTTTGATTAAAGTTTGTGCTAGGAAATTGCTATTAATCATTTTTTATTATCATTGGAGAATTTCCTCTGCTATTATTTATACTTTTCAAATGATGTCTTTCTAATGCCACTAATTTACATTTTACTATATTGTTTTCTACTTCTTTTTCAAATAATTGATCTTATAATTTCTTAATTTCTTCTTCTATCATATTATTATATTTATCTTTCTAATATATATTTTTTACTCTGATTATTTTCTATTTTTTCTCTTTAGTTTAAACTATCAAAATTTATTTTTATGTCTTTGTATAATAAATCTTTAGAAAACATTATTTCAACCTTTATTTTTTATAATAATTTAATTAATTGTTAAAATTAATTTTGATATAATATTATTTAAATTAATTTAAATATAATAAAATATTAATATATACTAATAAAAATAAATTATTCATAATAATAATTTAGATATCTATAAAACTTTATACTAAATTAATTAATAATTACAAATAAAATGTCAGATGCTTTAACAAAACTTTGTGGAGGTAAAATTAAGAACATTAATTATATAAATATAATAAATATTAATAATCAGTATAGTAGAATAAAAAATAAAATAATATAAATAATTAAAATAAATAGAATAAATAAAAATAGGATGAATAAATAAAAATAGAATAAATATATAATTAAATAAAAAAATGAAATAAATATATAAATTAAAATAAAAAATAAATAAATAAATAAAATAATATAATAGTTTTTTGTGTTATAAGTTTCATAACACTTTTAACGTTAATTCTGGTATCATTAAAATCTTTGGAGATAAATGAAATAGGCCTAGACTATTCGTCAATATCTAAAACAATAGATTCGAATCCGCTTGGATCTGGATTATATTTTTTAGGAGTTGGTCACTCTCTGATCAAATATCCTTCCAACATTCAGACAATCCAATTTAGCAATGAGAAAGGCTCTCATGGTCCTCCTATCAAAAGTAGAACTTCTGAAGGGTTAGATGTCTCAATTGAAATCTCATTTTAATATAAGTTAAATTAATAACATCTTTATTCATTATATATGACTTATTAGCACGAGTATTTGAAAGTATTTTAAAGGTTTGCTTAAAATGTTTTAACTGAAAGCACTACTTTTTATACTGCTTATTAATTTTTTAAAGAAAGAGTTATTATTGGTAATATTATTATTTACATAAATCAATTTTTTTTATTTATTTTTTTTCATATATATTATAGTTATTAAAATATGTTTTAAATAGATTTTTTATTTTATATAAACTATGTATATTTTTTCATATAATATATTTTTTTATTATAACCAATATATACATATTATTTCAAATATTATTCTATTTTTATTTATTCATTAATTTAATCAATTAATAAAATTAAGCATAGAAAATGTAAGAACTTCTGAATGCCGAATTTTCTTAAAAATTATTTAGTCAAGTTGTGTTTTTCCAATTAAGATCAGTTGATTTACCTGATAGATTTGAAAAAAGTATTGAATAAACAGAAGTGTTGAGGCAAGATATTAATAAAGCACATGCGGAAAAAAACAAATCTATTGTAGAATTATAAACTTAATTAATGGCTGCAGACTATGATAGCAAAGTTATTCTAAATTTAGCATAAGGAGAAGCTGATTCAATAGTTATTGCTGCTAATGCAAACAGTTTAGCTTACAAAATGGTACAAAATAATCAAACTTTATTATATTCTTCAATGATAACTAAGAATTAATTTACAAATGATGTGTTTTTGAAGTACCTAAAATGCAAAGTTATTTAAAATTTCAATAGCACCAATTAAGTTGTTTCTATTTCTTAAATTGAAGCTGCATGAATCTTAATTTTATAATATTTTTATTTTATTTTTTATATTTAATTGAATTATTTATCATTAGAAATAATAAAAAAAACATTTGTTTAGGTTCACGTTTTTATTTTCAAATTAATATTAAATATACTTTGTTAAATAAATTTTATATATTTTATTAAAATATATATTAATATAATATTAATATTATAAAATCATATTAATTAAAAGTAATATTATATAAAAGATAATTGAAAATAATGATAATAAAAAGAATATTATAAAATAATAAAAACGAGATTAATATCGAATTGTTATAAAAGATATAATAAATATTAAATGAATTTTTAAATAGGATAATTAGTTTTAGTAAAAATTAAAGGATATCCTTGGTGGCCTGCAATTATTAGCTAGATTTTGTATAATAGATAATAACAAATGGAAGTTTAAAAAATAATAAACGAAAATAAGAATAAAAACTTTTTTGAAATAAAAAATAAATTAAAATAAATAAAATACGATTAAGACGATTGTGAAGATAAATAAATATATCTTGCAAGTTTTATAGGTGACAATACTCATTCAATAGTTTCAATAGATAAAATATTGAAATATGAATAAATTATTAATTTACAAAGCAATAAAAAAAACTCAGTATATTATTAAGCCATCAGTTTGGCTAATAAAATATTTAATAAAATTATTAGTTTTGAAGATTAATTTGATAATTTTTCTAAATAAATTTAATCCTAATAATAATAAAAACCGACTAATAATAAGGACACTATATCTATAAATAAAAAAATATCTAAACCCAAAAATATAACTCAAAATCAAAAAAATACATAAGCTTTATTGGAGCAATTCAAAAATCAAATCGCTAAAATAATTGATTAAATAGAAAATAATTAATTACCAAATTTTATTTATTTAAATTAAGATATTTAATTATTATAAAATTATGGTTTATAAATTTTATAAAAAAATTAATGTTTTAAAATCTAATCCCTGTAAGATAATAATATTGGAAATAATCTAATAAAAATATTTTAATTTTTATAAAAAAACCTAAATAAAACAAATAGATCGTACGAAAAATTAAAAATTTTGATTGAAAATTTTAAAAATAAAATATTGCAAGTATTTTTTGGAGAAGAATATAAATTAATTATAGAAAAAGAAAAAGAAATAGAAGAATAAAAAATTTAAGAAGAATCATAAATAAATTCAGAAATAAGCTTTATATAAAATGATAATTTAAGTGTAAAAACATAAATATCATAAGAATAAAAGATTAGTGAAGAAAAGATTTATAATATGAAATACTCTAAACTCAGAAATTTAATTTGCTAAAAAATCTGCACTTAATTATAAAAAATATATGAATTTGACAAGTAGTTATCATAAACACTTACTCTTAAAGTAAAAATCATATAAATTTATAATTATTTATTAATATATAATATTGATATTAAAAATTATCATTATTATTTCTAATAGATAGAAAACAATATAAGAAAAATTAATAATCAGATTGGAATTACATATAAGCAGCAGGTCTGGACTTTTATCAAGCTTATCAAAAACAAATACTTCCATGAAGATTAATTTTATTCTGATTCAATTTATAATAAAAACTTTTTAAGTATTTATTATTTCTCATTTTTAGAATCCAAATATTAAGAATTTAAGTCTATTTATACTAACAGCACTTGATTTTATAAATTAAAATTGTTTATCTATTTAATTTTTATTTTTTAATTAATTAATTTAAATTTTGATTATTATTCTTGTTTTTTTTTATAAATTTGATTATTACTTTAATATATTTTATTATTCCTTTATGATTTATACTTGTATTTAACACAAAAATTTTAAATTCTGTATTTTGAAATAACTTTTTAAATATTTAATATTTTTTTATCTATCAATAATTTATATAAAATTTATATTTATTATTATATTTAAATCAAACTTTATTAATGCTCTTTTTTTTATAATTTAATAGGATCTATATTTCATTGTTAGTATTAAATATTTTTAAATTCTCTTTTTCTATTTTCTTTAATTCTTCTAAATCATCTTCATTTATTATTTATAATCTAAATTATTTTATTTTAAATTTACAATAAACTTTAGCTCTATATTTTCATATTGTATATTTATTAAATTTTTTTATCAATTTTCAATAAAATATAATAGTTATCTAATATTTTATTAATATTTGTTTATAAATTAAAAATATCTTTTTATTAAATTAATTTTAATTAATAATCCAATAAGAATTTGTTCTATTATTAAATTATAAATTTATTATTATTTTCTTCCTCTAAAGACTATAATTCTTCAATATTCAATTTTTATTAACTTAAAATTTAATCGATCTATTAATTTGAATTATTGATAATTATAAAACGGTCATCTTAATATTCTATGGATTAGAAATGATAATATCTATTTCCATTAATACTAAAAATAGATTGATCGATTGTTTATTTAATATTCTAAGTATTTTTATATAATGAAAGAACATCTAATATTTATATTTAAATAAGATTTAAAGAAAATTAATCTTTTAATTTAATGGTCCATTTTTAGGAATACTAATTAGGATTAGCCATAATTTAAAAATCAATAGCAGTTTGATTCCTATAAATCTTAATATTATGTAAATTAAGATTAGCAACAAACTATGAAAAAATAACATGAATAAAACCTTTTTCTTCATCATATTAAATATCCAAAATCAAAAGAGGATTAATTAAATCAATAAGCCATTAATAATATTACCAAATTCCTTATTCATCAGGCTACATAAATAACCCTATCTTAATATTCTCAAACTCTTCATTAATTTTATCAATAGCAACTCTCAACTACAATGCACTTTCCATTTCGCTACCATTAATTCTTTGCCCCATCAACAAATCATCCCAATATTTTATTAAATAAATGCTACGGAAATGTAATGCTGAAAAATTCGTGAAATTGTTTTGAATCTTATTATAAGTAAACTATAGCTCCTATTCATGAATCTCAATGCTTTTAACTTAGCTAACTAACCACATTCTATAATTCCACACATGGAAATTCCTTTCGTCTTTCTAAAGCATCAATTCACACAATTTGAAATCTTCATAAATAATGCTCTATTTAAATTATATTTCATTAAATTCTTGAGATTTTATTATCACCCATTTTCGGTGGTTCCAAATTGAATATGATTTTGGCATACTTTTTAAAAGTTGGTTTATTAATTAAATCTCTTCTCTCAATACTTTGTATTGATCTTCTAAAGTTAATTCTTTTAGTTTTTCTATAATTTGTTCTCTACGGAAAATGTAAATGCTGTTCATATCCGAACACATTTAAGATAAGTATTTCGTGAATTCTAAAGTTTAGTTGTTTTTTATTTTCCCTTATTTTATCATTATGAATTCATCTAGTTTCTCTTTTATTATAATGCATAATTTTATTTTTTCCTGTTTTTTCTCTTCTGATATAAGAGTGTCACTTTTTTTTTGAGAATGATACATAATTACTTATTTTATAATATTAAGAAATTAATTTATATTATTTTATTTAATTTTAATTATATCTGTATAAAAGAAAATTTATGTTCAATTTTATAAAAAATATCCTTAGTTTTTATATTCTTATAATTCTTATTGTAATTTGAAATTCTGATTAAGAATTATTATTTTCTAATTAATTGTTTAATATTAGTAATTATATTTTTAATGATTGTAAAATATTAATAGAGATATAAATAATAATTATAATTATTTTGAATGAAAATATTAATATTTAAATAAAACAAATAATATACTTCTTCGTTAAAAGCATCTACACATTCTTTGAAATTATTGATAAGAGTTTAAACTTTCTAATCAGAAGATCCATGCTTAACTTGAATATAGATAAAAATATACGTTCTTCAATGAAACGGTCTTTTTATTCCAATTATAATAAATGAGAATTATTATTTTCCTAAATAATTTACTTATATTCTTAAATTGATTATTAAAGCTGAGTAATTTAGATTTATTACTATTCAATAAGACTTTACTATTGAATTTGCTATACCTGAATTTTATTTTCTAATTGATTGATTTTAGTTTGAAATTGTTTCTAAATAAAATATGATAAAATAATTACAATGACTTACTAATACTACTAATCATTAATAAGTGATTGATTAGTGTCATCAGTTAGATTAATATCATTTTGGTAAACAGTTTAGATCTTCTATTAAAGATGATCGAGTCTATTTCTTATATAAGTGATGTCCTGGTTATTAATATTGCTATTTGAAGTATTAATTGGATTTTCGCTGTAGTTCAAATGATGGAACTGGTTAAGTCCATTCAAATATACTGTGCAATTAGTATTTGGTTTGTTTATCATGTTTTAGTATGATCTGTAGAACTCGTTATCAAATTGGTCTACTTATATATTTTATTGCATACTCTTTTAATTTATATTTTATAAATATGATTATTATACTTTATAATTATCCTATAATTATTTTGATTATGATGATAATGATAATATTTTATGATAATGTTGATTATGATTCTATGTATAAATAAAATAAGAATAAATGATCAGAGTATAGATAAAGCATTGTCTAAATCTTGAATAATATCGTGAGTATTTTCAATACCAATACTAACCCTAATCATATTATCAGTAATATTTAACTTGAGCCTCTCCTCATGTGGGACACTACCATGTGTCATAATACTTGGTACCTCAATAAGACTCTCAACTCCTCCTAGACTCTCTGCACAAATCAAAATATGCAATCTACTTAATACCTATTTAGTTTTTTCTAAATCTCCATCAATATAAAATGTAATCATTCCACTATAATTCAGCATTTGTTTATCTGCCACTGTTTTATTCTCGAAACTGTCTAATCCAGGGTAGATTACTTTAGTTACCTTTGGATGTTTTTCTAACCATTTTGCGATCTTTATAGCAGATTATGTTAGGTATTTCTATCTTATTGCTAAAGTTTTTAAGCCTCTTAAAACTAAGCCACATTCGAAATCAGCTGGAATAGTTCCATTAATCTACTAAATAGCCTTTAATTATGAGTAAATAGTCTGAGAATTAGTAGTAATAGTGCCCAAAATAACATCAGAATGTCCCCCCATGTACTTTGTAGCACTATTGAGTGTAATATCAGCTCCCAACAATAAAGGACACTAATTAATACCACTACAAAAAGTGTTATCCATGACAGTCATAAGCTAATACTTATTAGCCATTGCACATAATTCTTTAATATCACAACACTTTAAAGTAGGATTAGTAGGACTTTCAATCCACAATAATTTGGTTTTATGATTAATACTTTTTGAGATTATTTCAATGGATTAAGTAAGATCTATGAAATCACAGGTAATCCCATGATGCTCTACTGCCACTCTTGTCGCATATCTTCTGGTGCCTCCATATACATCATCGCAGAAAAGTACGTGATCTCCTTTGGATAACATCATTAAAATTGAAGATAGGATACCACATCCTGAGGCGAATGCTAAAGAGTATTTTCCATTGTCTAGTTCTGATACTGTTTGGCAAAGGATTTAAAGAGATTGGCTATGTTTATGCCCAACTGAGCATTTTTGGATTATCCGGGTGCTTAATGCTAGTTTGGGCAGGTTTGGAGCTGATGGGGTTTCTTTTTTGCTTTTACTTTTTACCATTTTTTGTTAAAGTTTATTTATATCTTTTAATTTTTTTCTTTATTTTCTATATTTATTATTAATAATAATATCATTATTTATTATTATTTTATCATTATTATTTATTTTAACTATTATTTATTTTAATAATATTATTAAATTTTTATAATCAATTATATCAAATTTAATTTATACTAATTTATCATAAAACTATATTGAAAAGAGTTTTAAATTTTTGAGATTCATTTTTATTTAATATTTAATATTTATTAATATTTTATTTATTTTTTATATTATAAAAGGTAATAGTATCTCTAACATTTCTTTAATCATTCAATTTATTTAAATTTTATATATTTTAATTTTCAATATTTTTTAATATAATTTTATTTTAGGCTTGTTTTTATAAAGATTTATTGATTTACGAATTTTACAAATTTTAATTTAAAATTTTTTATATTTGATGTATTTATTTGTGTAAAGAGCAAATTTATGTATTTTATTAGTTTAATGTTGATTATTGTTGATTTAATAGTTTTTCTAACTTTATTTTAGTTTATTTATTATTAATTTATAAGCTTGATTAACTCTTATAAATTATATTTTAATTATATTTATTATTTAAAACTAAATTTTATGTTTATTTATTTTCATTATAAAAAGTATTTATTATTGATAGATTAAAAGTATTACTAGTTTATTTATTTATTTTTATTATTTTTTACTACAAAAGCTAATTCTCTATTTCATATATCATATTTTGATTATTTAAATTTTTTATCATAAATTAATAATTGTCTTTTTTTAATTTTTAATTGAATTCATTTATTTTTTGTTCCTATAAAATTATTTCCATATTTTTTTACTTAAATTATGACATTATTATTTCTATTTATTGTTTTAAAATAACAATCCTTTTTTTATTTATCTAAATGTTTTTTTTTAAATCTTTGAAATCTTATTAATTTAATTATTCTTCATTTATATTTTCAAATTCAATATTATCAAATAAAATTTTCATCTTTTCTTGTATTTTTTTAAGTTAATTCTTTAATTATTTTACATCAGATTTCAACTCTTATTTTTTATTTTAACTTATTTAATAATTTTATTTTAATTGATTATCTTTTGTTTATGTATTTATTTAATTTAACTTTTCTTATTAATTTTAAATTTTTATTTATAGTTGTTTTATTTTATGAATTTATTAATTCTATTCTTATTTTAATTATTATTTATATTCTTTATTCATTATAGATTAGATATTATTATTGATTTCTATAAATTATTACTAAATGCTATTTTATTAATTAAAATTATCTTTTATTTTCGATTCTTACTTTTATAATCTTAGCTATATTTTTTATTCTTTTTCTTATATTAATTATTAAAGCTAAATTTGATTATTTTCTTTTAATTTTTTGATTTTTTAATTTAATTCTTAATTAATATTTATTTATAAATGATATTAATAATTTTAATTGTCATAAATTTTTTAAATATTTTAGAATTTTTAAGTTAGGATTTCTATTTGTTTTTCAATATTTATTTTTTCATCTTATTAAAAAAACTATTTATTTTGATTATTTAATGAAGTATTATTTTGATTATTTTCCAATAGTTTTTTCATATTTTCAATAGCTTAATCTAATACCAATTTCTAATTCATTAAAAAAGAATATTAAATTTTATTAATAATTAAATAATTAGAATAAATATAATAAATATTTATATTTAAATTAAATCATTCTTTTATTTCCTATTCTTGTAATTAAACTAAAAACAAATTATTTTAAGATTAGATTTATTTTTAAAATATTTAATTTTTAAAAATGATAACATATGGAAAAATAATGAATATAAAAACAAAGACAATATAGAAATTAGTTCCTTTTTCAATTCCAAAATTTTAATATAATAATCCACCTAAAATAGGTCCTATTATTCCACTTATTAATAAACATAATTCATAACAATAAGATGCCATTTCTATATAATATTCTTGATTTTATTCATTGTTATCTTGCAAATTAAATTAATTGATAAAATCAGGAATGCAATATACAAACCCTATAGCCATCATAAATCCTAAGAAAAATTCAGAAATAAAAGGCAAAAATAAGATCTTTTGAAATCCAAGTTTTTCTTAATAAATAATAAAGAAATTCAAAAAAGCTGTCATAAATGAACTTAATACTATTGCAATTTTTTAGTTATTAAAGTTTATTAGTTCAAAATAAAAAACCATACTAGCTAAAAAATAACCTATACCTCCTGTAAAAAAAAACATGGATATTTAAAATTCATTATATTAAAAAGTTTTAGCAAAGTAATTGGAACTATAAGGCAAAATAATTTAATCAGAACAATAAACTGAACCAACTATTACAAAAGTGATGAATATAGAGAATTTTTTAAAAGATATATATTTTTTATTGTTGTTATTAGAATCTGTTTCTATTAAAAGATTTTTAGGTAAATTAAAAAATGAATTAATTTAAAAGTTATGAATACAGTAAATATATGTAATGCTATTAATTGCTATAATAAAGCCAGAAAAAATACACATTTTAATATAACCCCCTAAATACTCATAAAGCAAATAAGAAGTAGGAGATCCAAAGGAATATCCTAATACACATGCAAATTCTAATAAAGCTATATTTTAAACCATTTTATCTTATTAAATTACTATTATATACTCATAACTTGCAATAATTATTCCTGCGATTACAAATCCTTATAAAAATCGTATTATTCCTGTCATAATTAGAAACGATTAGTTTTAAGAAAATAAAAAGGGTAAACCAGTGATTAAACAAGTTAAAACAAATATTGATTGTAAAAATATATTATATTAAATTAAATTTAATCTTTCTTTTATTTTTTTAAAAATTATCATTAAAAATAAACCTCCTACATTATTCATTGATAATACTATTCCTATTTCGAAACTATTACTCTAGTAAATATTTTCTGATATTTTAGGAAAGTAAATTTAATGTAGAGTTTGGATACTATAAATTAAATACACATTTAAAAACAATTAAAACTTCATTAAATTTATTTACATATTATTCATTTTAATACTTTTATTTATAATAAAAACAATAATTAATAATTATAAATATATATAATTAATTATCTAATAAAGAAATAGAGATAGTTTAAATATAAATAAATTGAAAACCCTCTCATAAATTATTTTATAAAATAAAATATATATTTGGATATATATATTATTTAAGGAAATTTAATGATTAAAATTTTAAGACCAAAATGGGTTATAAATGATAAATAATATAAAGATCATAATGATTGTGATCATATAATCCACCTTACAAATAATCCCTGATTCCACTCTCCGACCTTCTATATATTTTTTTCCTTATTGATCTCGACCCCCCTTCCATGTTAAAGTCCATTAAGAAACTCGCCCTTGAATAAAAGAACAATATTACTTTAAAAAGAACTCCATCAACATAATAGAAGATGCCCTCTCCATTAGGCAGATCATTAAAGAAATGCCCTTCATACTTATGTCCTTCAAGAAACTAGTAAATACCTTATCCCTATTTCTTACCAGCCTGAAACTAGCCATAATATTTTTCTCCGTTTTTGTAAATAATCTATCCCTCACCCTCTATTTAACCATTAACATGTTACCCCTAATAATAACTACCATCCTTATATTAAATTAATATAGTCATGTTATTATCCAAAACATTATTCTTATAACTGCCTTTGATTACTACTCCATTTTCCCTTTATTCTTCTCCGATTCCATGTTTTAATCCGTTCTTGAACTCTCCATTGAAAATGTATTTACCTTAGTTCAATACTAACATCCCTTTGCCTTCTGGTTTTGCATTTTATGTGAATCCTTCATAATAATCTCCATTTTGAAGGATTATTCTGCCGATTCCAAATGGCACATCATCTCTGAAATATCCTTCATATAAAGCCCCTGTTTCTCTGTTAACAAGTTTTCCTCGGCCCATCTTTTAGTTCTTCTTAGGATCTGTTTATCCATAAAATATAAATTTATCTTAATATACTGGTCCCACTAGTTTTAGATTCATTTTTTCTAATACCTATTAATTAATATGAGGTAATCTTTCAACTTTTTTTAAAGTTTCTATTACCAATTCATTGTTAATTTGAATATCGTTATTTTCGTTTATAAATGCTAAATATTCTTCTCCTACGTTTTCCAATAATGATTAATTTTGAATTAAGAATGAATCATTATTATTAGTTTAAACTATATTAGAAATACTATTGAAACTTTACATACTGTTCCTACTACTTATATTTAAATTATTATCTAATAACATTGCCATCACTTATTATACTTAATACTCAAATTCTTATTGAACTTCTTTAAAATTTGGTTTATATATTTCTATTCCATTTAACTTCTACTTTATCATTGAGTTTAATTCATTTAACATTATCGTCATCTCTATTTTATCTTTATTGTTTTCCAAAAATTACATCAGTTATTATTAATTGCTAATTAAAGTTTCACTGTCATCTTTCTTTTTACCAAAAATGCTAGCAAATCCTCCTGATTATTTCGCTTTATTTTCTTTATTTTATAAGACTCTTTATTAAATGGCCAAATTTTGTTATTTGATTAAATGCATTTTTTCTTATAATTTCTTGTAAATATAAACATATTTATTCTTTAACTTTTCTTTAGTTTGTTCACTTTCTTGAAAGAAAGTCTTGAAAAGTGAGCCAAACTATTAATCAATTTTAGTGGCCTCTTATTAAGCTATTTCATTTAATTTATTGTATTCTTTTTCCACTTATTGGATTCTTCTTTGTTGGACGCTATCTTTTAGAATTTCTTCTAAAAGTATTGTTTTATGTAATGTGAAGTGTTCCTGTTTCAAATTCACGCATTGTTAGCAGAATTCTTTTAGCGGATAATTGCAGGATTATTCTACACATATGTATTCTATCTCTAGGTTATGTAATTTACATTGAATGTTCATACAAACTTCCATTTCAATTATATTATTATATTATTATTTTATTATTTTTATTTTATTATTTTAATAATTCATTATTATTATTTTTATATTTATTTATATCATAAATTCAGTATTTTAATTCGTCTTAGTTTTTAGCTAAATTATGTCTCTTATTATATAAACTCTCTTATAAATCACTGCATTAATTAAACATATCTTTTTAAACTTAATTAATATAATTTTTTTTTAAGTTTAAATCAATCTATTGAATCGCTTGTTTCCTTTCTTCTTATTTGTATTTATCATAATTGTGTGCATTTTATTTCATAATATCTAACTCCATCTTTTAACTAATTTACTAATTATTTTTAGAATTATTAAAATAATTTCTATATTTATTATAATCTGGTTTCAATCTTCCATTTTTATCTCTAATAAGATTCTCCATTCCTATAGATTAAATTAAATACTATTCATACAAACTTTAAGATTTTTCTTCCTTTTTTTACTATTTATCTTTCTTTTCCTTTTTATATTTTTTATCTTTCTTATCATTCTTATCCTTTATTTTATCTTTTTTATCCCTTTTATCCTTTTTTTACTTTTTCTCTTTCTTTTTAGATCTACTTCTACTTCTAGCTATTATATTTTAGTTATTGAATCTGCCTTCAAATTATGCTAAATATTAAGCTTATAATTGCTGATTTCTAATTAACTCTTATTTCATTACTTCGAACATTGGGTCTTCATGTAATAATAAAAATGCTTCGTTTCTGGGATTAGAAATTTCTTCTTTGAATTCTGTTAATGGTGGCCTTTCATATGGTTTTTTTTTGTCTTTTAATTAATATTGTTCTTTTACACTTCCATTAACATTCACTTTTACTGTTTCTATTGTGTTTTAATTCGCTTATCTTCCTCCGTCATATAAAAATTCTAGTCTTTCTAAATGATGGGCTGGAATTATTCCTGCTTAAACTTGCAATTTTTTCAACTCTTCTATATGTTTTTCTTCTTTTAATTTTTTTAATGTTTCTGCGTGCTTTCTTTCTATTTCTAAGGCTTTTTATTCTGCTTTCCAAACTTCTTCAATATTCTTAAAAGAACCAGGATGCCATGATTTTTTATTTAAATATGATAATCCCATTAATATTATTAATCAATTATAATCAATAAAAAATCTAATTTATAATCATTCTTAATATAATATTATAATTTAAATTTAATAAAGAATAATTTCTCTATTTGAATATTTATTATAGTATAAAAATTACATTATACTCAATTTTTAAAATTAGTTGATAAATGAATTAAAGTATGAGAAATTCGATTATATAATAAACTATAAATATTAATAATAGTATTTAAATATAAATGAAATGATAATTATAGATATTTTATTTTAAGAATTAATATATATTAAATATGTATTTTAATATATATTAACTATTATTTTTATTAGTAATTTTGATAGGATAAGCATCTCTCTTAATATAATAATTTGATGCTTATATAATATCAGGAGAATAAGTATAAAAGGCTGAAATATCAACTATTGAATTTGATAGATAAAAATATGATGAATTATATGCCTAGGGTTTTTCAAATTTATAATTAATAGAAGATAAAAATAATATTGATTAATTAAATGATTAAAAATCAAATTTAATTAATAATTAAAAAAGCATTGAAAATTAAGATTAAAACAAACAAGAAAAATAACACAAAATACTAAATAAACAAATTAATAATTTTATAAATCATTTAAAACCAAATATTGATACTTCAATTATGGATATGGATTAATTTATGAATACATTAAAAGTAGCAAAGAAAAAATATTATTTAAATTAAACTTGTTTATTTAAAAATAAATAATAATAAAAAAAGAGCTTCAAATTAATATATAATGAAATAAAATTAAAAAGTCGATTGAGGTGGAATAATTATAGACCAAATCTATTGGGAAGCATCAGTGAAGCAAAATACTATGGTTTAATGGTAAGATTTGCAATAATTTATGATTAATAAATTTATTATTAGATTGATAAATTAATAGAATTAGGTAATCATACAAATTTTAGATAAATAATTGAAAAAAACAATGCAAAAAACTTTTAAAAATGCAAAATAATAGATGATTATATGTTCAGAAATTTAAACTTAACGACTTATTTTATTAAAACTAAATATAAAAAATACAATGATTAAAGTTGGAGATATATTATTAGAAATAATAATTAAAATAATGAGAAAGAAATGAAGAGAATAACAATAATATTAGGAATTTCTATAGAAAAATTAAATTTAGAAAAAAATGGAAATAATTTCTTATAATTGGATAAAAAAAGATAAAGAATATTATACAAATCAATAGATAATAAAATAATAGGATATTTTTATTTTGAAATAAAACTAAAAAAAGGTATTAAAGCATAGTCTATAATACAAATAAATAGAGTAGAAAATAGCTTTTTCAAACGTTGGGATATTTATAATAAAATAGATAATTTTTTATTTTTCACTAACAAGCAGAAATACGAGGAGAATATCAATAAATAATTATTTGGTTAAAATTATCTGATATTTTTAGAAATAAGAAACAATGTTCCTTTTGATTTCACACTCAAATACTCAGATAAATTGATAAAGACTAAAGAAATAAGTAATAATCGGTTGATTAGATAAGTTGAAAATTATCAGCCAATTAAAAAAGAGAGATTAGATTAATTACAAGCTGATATAGAAAAAAAAAAGATATTCTTAAACCAGCAATTCTAATTGCGAGAGTAATTGTTGGAGAAAAACACATACGATATGCAATACCTTAAAATAGCAAACATCAAAAAATAGAATTTCTTTTTAATTTATCAAACATATTAAGAACAACAAGAAAATAAAGTTTCTTTTTTCAAAAGATGTAAATTAGAAGGAATAAGCAATTTATATTAAGGTTTAATATATTAAGAAGGAGAAGTAGAAACAAACCTTAACAAATCTAGTATTCATAAAAAGATGTTCACAATGACTCCATCTCGGAACTATTTTGTGCGAGGGTTTTTATGGGATGAAGGGTTCCACAACATAATCTTAGTGAAATACAATGACTTAGATCTAGCATTGAAGATCCAATCTGATTGGTATAGCACTATGACGGATTGAGGATGGATTCCAAGGGAATAGAGCAGATTAAGGGAATTTAACCAATTCATACCTTCTTAGTTCATAGTATAAGACAAATCTGAAGGCAACCCTCCTTCCTTTATACTCTCATTATAAGATATTATTTAGTTATATTAGAGGGATTAGAGGAAGAGAGAACAAATCGAATGGTTTTTGTACGACAATATTAATAAATTGGAAAAGTGGTTTGAATGGTATGTGGAAAATTAATAAGTTGAGAAGGGATTATTCAGATGGTATTATAATTCTGAAAAGGGGTTTATAGGGAGTGGGTTAGATGATTATCCTAGGCAAAATAGTAATGGTAATATTGAGTTTTATAGTCTTGATCTATAAGTATGGATGTGTGGGTTCGCATAGGTTCTTAATAATATTCATTAGTTGTTAAATAATACAGAGAAAGTCAAATACTTCTCTTAGTTAGAGAAAGATTATATTCTAAATCTAAACTAGTTTTATGATCATAATGGTTCTATCTACAAGAGTATGTATTAATCCAAACAACATCTTCATTATATTGGCTATGTTAATCTATTTCCTCTTTTTTTCGGACTTATTCCTTTGGAAAAACTCACTCCTACTCTTGATTTATTATCAGATTCCAATATATTGTGGAGCAAGTTTGGAATACTTAGTTTATCCAGGAAAGATGATTTTTATATGCTTAATGATTAATATTGGACTGGCCCTATTTGGATAAATGTTAATTATCTTATATTAAGGGGATTATACAAGTATTATATTCATAAAAGTTATCAGGCAAATCTTATTTATTAATCATTGAGAAATAACATTATTAAAACTGTATGTAATAGTTATTACAAGACTGGATATTTCTGGGAGCAATATGATTAGAATAATGGCAAGGGAATCAAAAATCATCCTTTTAATGGTTGGACTAGCCTTATTTCTATTATCATTGATCAGAAATTCGATTGATTTTATATAAATTATGATCATAAAAAATATTATTTCCTAAATTATTTTTTTATAATACTATAATTAGTGTTCTCATTATGATTATATTAATATAATATAATATTATAAAAATGAATAAAAATAATAAATAGAATATATGTTAGAATCAGTAAGGGATATAGATTAAAATTGAAAAGAAGAATGAATCGTAAAAGTGAATTAAAAATTGAAAAATCATACAAACTCTTAAGTGAAAAAGAGAATTGGCAAAAAGACTAAGTTCAGCCTTACAAACAATTAAAACTACATTCATCGTCAATTGACTGTCTTCTTTATAACAGGTAGTTTCTTTATTCAGGATCTCATGATAGACTAATCAAGAAAACGGATGTATAAAAATTAAAAACCATCTCTGAACTAGTAGGTCATCGCAATGGAGTATGGTGCATGGACATTAATGATTCTAAATAACTCTTGGCTAGTTCTGGAAGTGATGGAGAATTGATATTATGGGATTCTAAATCTAATAATAAAATTTAGAATAGCATTAAATTTTCATAATTGGGAAGTGTCTATGCTGTTAAGTTTGTTAATGAAAATTAGGTTTTGCTTAGTGATAATTGCAGTCACTTTTTGCAAGTCGATTTGAGGACCAATTCTGTTATTAATGAGATTTAAACTCTTAATAAGGTTAATTCCAGTATTTAGGTTGATGCTTAGGCCATGATTGCTATTCTTACTGATTTTTAAGGTTCTTGCACACTTTATGATCTTAATGATTTTAGTCTTTTAGCTTAGATTAATCATCCTAATCAGATTAGAGCTTACACTGCTGTTATTTTAAATAAAGATTATATTTATGTTGGATATTAAGATGGAACTATTTCTAAGTATTTTTATCATCAAAAATCCTTTTAACTTTAAACTTCTTTTCATTCTAGTCTTGATAATATAAGATTTTTGAGTTTAAACAAATAATAGAACATATTAGTTTCTTCATCAGATGTATTTAATATTTTTTATAATAGGATGGAATTTCTAGGATTTTTAATACCTCTAATCATAGTTTTATTGCTTCTTTGACTGGTCACACAGATTTTGTTGTAATTAATTTATATTTATTAGAAGACTTCATCTGCTATCATAGAAAATTCAAATTAATAGTTTATAGCAACTGCATCTTGGGATCAAACAATCAATTTATATTAATATTAATTCTGATTTTAATTAATTTATCAAAATAACATTTAATATTATTATTTATATTTTTATATAATTTTTAATTATTTATTAATTTTTTAACTTTCTTATAAAATTTAATCAATATTATGAGAAAGCATTCTTATTTGAAATATGATCAAAATAATAATGCTGATTTAACTTTTCTTATTATTTATTTTTAACAGATTAACTAAATTAATCCATACTTAAATCAATTTATCTGGTTATTTTGTTCAATAATTTGAACTAACCTCTCTGCAATTCAAGCTTTTCTAATCTTTGTTAAATTTAATTTTATTAGACTTATTTTTTTTCTTATAAAAATTTATCAAAATTTATTTCAGGGTATTTTTCAATAATATATTTTTTATTTCTTAATATATCTTTTCTTTTAAATAATTATTAATAGTTTTTACTTAATTTCAATAATTTGCATATTTTGTTGAACAATATTATTTTCTAAAATTTCAAGTTTTTACTTTTATTTATTTTAAACGAAACTCATTAATTTTTCCTAAAAATAAGTAATATCAAATAAAATTAGTTCATATAATTTATTTATATTATTTATATTATAATCTATGCTTGAAGGTTTTCCTTATTAATTTTCAGCTAATTCTCATTAAATTATTTTTATAAAATTATCTTCATTAATTAAACTTATTTTCTTCAAACTTTTTTAATCAAGAGTTAAAAACAATTTATTAAAAAGTTTTTTATTGAATTTTTAAACAACCCTTAAAAGGTGAGTCCCTTATGCATCATTGAATAATTATAAAAATTTGTATATTGTTTAAAGTAATAATTTTAATTCTTCATATACTTTTTCTTCTATTTATTTATCTTATTCTACTACCTGTTTTATCTATTTTTATATTTAATTCTATAAATATTTATTCGAAAATTTATTAGGATTTTTAAATTAATAAGGTTATTAATTTTTCTAAGAATTTAAAGATTTTAATTTAAAAAACTTTTTGTTTTCTTGAGGAAATTAAATATCTTGATTATCAAGATAATTTAAGTAAGATTTCATTTTGTCTTAATAAAGTGTATTTTAACTTGAAATATTGTTATGAGTGGAATTATATGAATAATTTTTATTTAATTTATTTGTTGAGTTTAAATATTAATTTTGAATTAAATTAAAAATTTTTGATTTTTCTGTTACATTAGTAAATTTTTAATTGTTCTATCTAGAATTCGATATATCTTAAGTTTTGATTTTTATACTTTGCGTAGCTTATGGACTTTCTTAATTACTTAGTTATATTTCATTTATTTAGCTTTTTTTAAAATCATACAACGATTTTTAATATTAAAATTAAGTTTGACTTTAATTTTTTGAATTCTTTTGAAAAGTTAAAAAAGTACTTCTTTGAGTAGTCCCTAAATTTTTTTCTTAATTATTTACTTTGATTTGTTTGTGCATTAAAGAATCTAAATGAATATGACTTTTTTAATGACCTTATAAAAAAAAATTCATTTAATAATTACTTATTTTTATAATTTATTATTTATTAATTTATAAATAATTTTTATATAACTTTGTTTCATCATATATTTTTATTTTTCAATTCTTTATCTTTCTGCATGATATTATTTTTCTCTTTTTCAATATAGTATAATATACAAATAATAAAACTTAACTAAGAAATAAAATCTTGAATTGTTTAATGATATTTAGTTTTGTTATCTATTATGTAAAGATTATTTTTAAAAAATATTAGTAATAAATGAGGTAGAACCATAATTATTTTAATAAAATTAAAAAAAATTCTAAAATTTATATAATTTTTAACATAATTTTTTCTTTAGTTGTAAATAATAAATAAAATTATTAATTAAATAAACAATAATATTTTTGCTAAATCTTTAACAGTATGTTAAATATCTAAAGGGGAAATAATATCAGATTCACTTTCAACTCCTTAAACTAAGGATATAAATAAATTTCATACATTTTTTTTCAATAAGTCTTCTTCTTACAAATATTTTTCTAGCAAGATACAAAGGATCGTGAATATAAAATAAATTTAGACAGATATTGAGAAAAATAATTAAAATCATACTGAAATAAATAATAATAATAATTTATATAAATTTAAAAAAAATATAATTTAAAAATGATCAGAATTAATTATATTGACAATAAATTGCCAATATAACATCAATTTTATCTTTAGTTTCTTAATGAATCTAAGAGTTTTATTTAATCTTAAGCATTAATTAAATCATAATTTCTTTATCAAACTTAGATTTTTATTCAATCATATCAACATTGACCAAAGTGGTCAAAATATCAATTATCAAAGCAACCTCTTAAAAATAAGGACTTTAATTAGTAAACTTCTTATTATCAACAATCAAATAAACATGATCATCTAAGTCAACAAATCTAAATGTATTATTAAGAATGAGTAAATAACAGAACAAAATATTGACATACTAATTATTTTAACAAATAATACTTTGCAAAATAAAAGGATTTTCATACTCAAAAGTGAGGTTCCTAAGAGTCTTCAAATTCTATAATCTCTTATGAGTAACCTACTCATTTAATAGAGTAGGTAGAAGTCTATCTATGATATTGACTTGACTTTCTATGATTTTCTATCTAATTTAAGGGAAAGAAGTTAGATTGGTGAGGATATTAGAAAAGTAAAGAAAAGCAGCAAGAATATCGGGTAATTCCGATTGATAATAATTAAGCAAATGAATTAACAACACTCCTTGGATATCCTTCTATTCTATTTATAATAATTAATCTGCACCCTCCTCATCAATCAACAAATTGCTCAACAGTAAAAGTATAAATTATACTTGTTCACTAACCATTTTTCTAAATCCTTCATTTTCTTAATAGATTTAATCTTTTTTTATCATTATTTTTACTAGATCTATTACTCGCTCTATTAGTCTGAATACTCCCTTAATTGAGAATATTTCTTTACGGAAATACTCATTTTACGATAAAATTATAAGGTTTGATAGACAACATTTCTCTACGTCTGTTTCTGTAAATTCTCGTAATAATATCTTGCAGATTTCTTTGTCCTTAAAAAATTGTTGATTTTCTTTTTATTAAACTGATTACATTAAAATCATCATTGCTCCTTTTTTAACTTCGTGCTTTTTGTCTTTCATTAGATTTACTATGTCTTAAGCTACTTCTTCATTTATTACTTAACTCATTTATTATATATTATATTTATTATAATTAATATCATATTTATTATATAAAAATAAATTTTATTTAAAATTATTAAATGGAAGAATCAAATAATTTGGAATTGGTTTTAGGTGTTTTGTTTATCCTTTATTTTTTATTTGCATTTTTTCAAGGAATCATAGAGCACTATAAAGTAAAAAAAATTTTAAAAAAGAATAAAATATATTAATAAAAATAATAATAATAAAGATATATAATAATATTAATGATAATAACATAATGATAATAATGTAAAAATAATAAAAGATAAGTTTCCTTCATGAAAGTGGACTTCTAGTAATGATATCAATATTATGTAGCTACATAATTTCATTAAAATCAACATATAGATTCGAATTTAATGAACATGCTCTATTCAACCTGATCCTACCTCCAATAATATTTTCAGCAGGTTTCAACATAAAGAAACGTAAATTTTTTAAGAACTTGCCATACATATTAATGTTTGGTGTAATAGGTACAGTAGTAAACTTTGCAACAATGTCATACTTAATCTACATATTTAATGACTAGAAAATGTTCTCTTAATATGGATCTAACTAACCTATTGCCCTTAATTTAGATGAGATCCTGATATTTTCAGCCCTTATGTGTTCATCAGATACTGTTGCACCTCTCACCCTAATTGATTAAAACAAATATTCTAATTAGTTTAGTATTATTTTCGGAGAAGGTATATTCAATGATGCTATGAGTATTATTATTTACTAGTGTGTAAATCTTGTCAATTAATAGAGAAAAGAGAAGAATTTCTAAATCTCAGTATTGATAGGCAAAGTATTCTATGTCAGTATTCTATCAATTATTATAGGAGTTGTGGGGGGACTGATTCCTGCACTTTTCCTTAAATTATTTAAGAAACTTCATTTCAACCCTATCTCTGAAACTGTATTTTTAATGATCTTTGGATTTGGGACATATTTGATTTCTGAAATGCTTTAATTATCAGGTATCCTCTCAATACTTATAGCTTCTATTATAATTTCCCATTATGCTTATTATAACTTATCACCAATTGGTTAATAATCTAGTGGAGTATTCTTTAGTACTTTATCTTATTTATGTGAAGCATTTATTTTCATTTATTTGGGTTTATGCAGTATTCTTAAAAAATCTTAATGGTCCATAACATTTACTACATACTCCTTCGTGGCTGTAATTATAGCTAGATTTGTTGGTATATTTTTGACTTCAGGAATATTTTAATTAATTTACAAATGCTTTAAAAGATAATTCTAATTAGATATTTATGATTTATGTTTGGTATTTTTCTCTGGTACTATAAGAGGTGCTATTGCTTTTGGATTAGTGATGTCAGTCAATACACGTCATAAATAACTAATCAAGTCTACTTGTTTAGTATTAGTATTATTTACTACTGTGGTATTAGGAGGACTAATGGGAGTTGTTATTAAATTATTGTTTTATTTTAAGAACAGAAAAACTTAAGAGAATATGGTAAATAGTGATGGATTGATATAGGATTTTAAGAGTGATGCTAATAATAATAGTGTCAATTAGTTCTTTATTCCTATTGTAGATCTTGAATAGACTGTGTAAAGGAAAATGACTAATCATAGTTCTTTCCATTTGTGGTGGAGGAGGTTTGATGATAAGTATATCAAGAAGTTCTTTGTTTATTAGTTTTATGAGAGGTAGGAGGAATTATAGGCTATTAGGGAAAATTATAAAGAGTATAATAAATTTAATGAATAGACTAATATGTCTGTTAGGTATCAAAGTGTTCAGTTTGGATATGTTAGTGAAATGGTTTAGCAGGTAATTTTTATTATTATACATTATTATTCATATTTATTTTATTCTTATTTAGAGTGTCAGATAATAAAGATAAAAATCAATTAATAATCATTCCGAATTCGCAATCTCATAATAAAGTAATTCTATTAAAAAATAATCTAATCCTAATATAGTAATTAAAAATATGCCTAGTTAAAAAAAAATAATCAAAGTTAATGATATTGATTAAAAAGAAAAAAGTTAAGAAATAGTAATTCAAAATGATATTTTATAATCAATTAAAGATTAATAAATTAGTTAGACATAAGTTAATAAAGATATTTAAATTTATGAATCGATTTTATTATCAGATAAAAATAAAGAAGAAGAAAAAATAGAAACAAGTTTAAAAAAATGATTATTTTTATAATTAATAAATCAGTCTAATAAAGCATGAACTACTGTTTTTACATTTAGTTTTTTCAGATGAGGATATTTTTAACCCACTCCAACAAAAAGGATAGGTTTTCCAGTAGTGTAAGTCATGGAAATAGCTGCCCCCACTATAAATATAATAAAGATATAATAATAATATAATAATTTAATAATAAAATTAATAATATATTAAAATTATGCTATAATAGGATGATAATAAGATAATATGAGAATATAATAAGATAATATAAATGGTATGAAAATATAGTAAGATAGTATAATATGATAATATAATAATATAGATATAAAAGAAATTCAATACCTTTATCGTTAACTGTATCAAACTTCGAAAGTATCATACAGTCAATCTACCTAATATGATTTTTAGGAGAGAGGTCAACAAGACTCTTATTAAACTTAAGGAGTTGATCTACTGCATCGTTTCCAGTAAGAGCTTCTCCAATGAAAGTAATCAAATCAGGTTGATTTAGAACTACAAGACGAGATAAAGCTTACATTAGAGGCTCATTATCTTGCATTCTACCTGCAGTATCAATCAACACAACGTCATATTGTTAATTAGTAGCCTAAAATTATCAATAAATTATAATAATGATATTAAAAGAATATAATAACAATTAATATAGCATAATAACTAATTATATGTATCAAATAATAATATTATATAATAATAAATAATACCTCCTTGATTGCTTACTGAGCAATGAGTGCAGGATCGTCCTTATAACCTTTGTCAAAAACCTTTACATCTAAACACCTTCCATGTTACTTAATTTACTCAACGGCTCCAGCCCTAAAATTATCACAAGCAGCTAACATAACCTTAAATCCCTAATTTTTAAACAAATAAGCAACTTTAGCCAAATTAGTACTTTTTCCTACTCCATTGACCCCAATAAATACCATTACATAAGGTTTATGTGTACTTCTCTTTTACATAGCCTCCTTAATAATATCAATTTCTCTATTTGTTGTTAATATTTTTGTTAATGATTCTTTCATTGACTCTTTCACAGTCTAGTATACACTTGTAAATGCTGCTGTTTTTTTATCCAATAAATTCATTTGCATAGATTCACATAATTTCTATGCTATTTCTTCAGCTACATTCTTAGACATTAGCATTTCCTTTACTTTTTGAAGGATTTCTTTTACTTCTCCTTCTTCCATAACTTTATTTCCTGTTAGATTTTTTATACTGCCTTGAATTTTACCCCATAAACTCTAATTTTTTTTCTGCTTTTAATTTTTTTCTTTATCAGAATCTGAATCTGAATTATAAAATCCTTCAATTTCTTTGTCTCCTCCTTCGATATAAGTTTTTCTTAATTATTCATCTAATAATTTATCATTTTCTTATAAATTTCCCATTATACTTATTTTCTGACTTACATCCAAATTATCTAGATCTTTTTTATTGATATTTTATTTATATCCCCAATCAGTTAATATCTTACTTTTTTTGGATGACAATTATTAGGATTATTACTAATCTACTAATTTTTTGACGATGTTTTCATCACTATTAGTCCTTTATTTACTAAACCTTTACTCTAAGAAATATAATTAAGAATAAAATATAATTACTTAATTTCAATCTATTAGCTTCAATTTCATTGTCTTTTTCCTCATCTTTAGTATTTTCAATATGACTCATTTGAAGATCATTGCTCTTTACTTTTCCTCCTTCCTTCTTTTTATTATTATTATTATTATCATTATTATTAATTGTAGATTCCTATTTCTAAATCTCTTAGCCCATTTTAGTCTAATTGAAAGTTCTCATAACTTATTATTTCTTTTCCAATTTCTATGTTTTAATTTGCCATTATTAATAAGCCATTAAAAATTGCTATTCAAAATTGGGCACAATTTAAATAATTCCATCAAGATATTAAACTTGCGGCAATACTTATTAAACATAAGAATTCTTTACAATTTCTATTAATTCCTGTATATAATTTACTTGAAACATTTCTCGATAAACTAACACTATTACCAAATTATGAGGATTTGCAAAACTCCATTTTATTCTGTAAGGATCTTCGAAGTATGAGTCTTCTCCTGATTTATCCTGAATCAATATTTTTTTTATTAATTTGTCTATTATGTCGAATTTCAAAGTACAAAACGCTTTGTAAAATAGAAGTAGTCCGCCTGTTGTAAAAATTGCTGCTAATTCTAACATTATATCTATATTTCTATTATTTTATAATTTTTATTTTTATACTACTAGTAATTTATTATTAAATTTTATATTTTATTTATAAATTTCATGCTTTTTTATTATTGTCATTTATATTTTTATATTCATTATCATTATTATTATTAATATTGTTATATTTCTAAAATCCTTAATAATTAATATTACTAAAAATATGATTATAATTTTCAAATATATATTAATTTTCTTAATCTTAATTGTTATATAAATTTTAATCTCAAATGTTATTTTTATCATTACAGCTTTTAGTTTTATTATTGGAGTTTTTATTATTAGAATTATTATTGGAATTATTATTAATTTATTAATTGATATTATTTAGAGCGTTATTCCATTCAATTGTATTGACTGCTATCATATATTCTTAATAGTTTATATCATTATAGACTTTTACATTTTAATTTTATAACTGTTATGTTGTTATATCTAGCTCGTATTTATTAAAGCCTAGAAATTTATCTAATTCAGATTGGATTTCTATGTAAAAATAAAAATAGAAATGATAATAAAATAAACTTACATACATAAATATTTTTTTATTCTTATTTAGAATTTATAGTCGAAAGTTAGATTAAACTCTTTATTTTAAAGTTGAAGTGTAAAAGTTTATCAGTAATTGAAATTATTTAATTTTAAGTGATATTTAACTTTGAAATGATTTAATTTTTATTAAATATATGGTCAATAGTAGAAAGACCAATTTGGCTAAAAATTTGACTTATCTAGATAAAAGATAAAAATAAAAAAATACAATAAAATTATAAGAGAATCTTTTAAAAATTAGAGAGAAATAATTAACAGTATTAGAATTGAGAAATTATTAACTTTTGAGTAAGAGATGATAAATAGAATTATTGGGTAAATTATTTTAAATAAAATACTAACTAATTTTGGCATTAGCCTAAATTGACAATTGCTTAATGATATTCTAAGTAGAGCTATCGAAATCAATAGAATCATGTTGAGAATTAGTGAGCAACATATTATAAAGGACTGATGAACAATTCTGTTTATCTCTAGGCAAAGAATATAGTTAATATATGCGAGCTCTCTGGATCAAATCACAGGTCAGTTCAATCTGAATGTACCATTATGAAAGTAGGAGAGATAGTTCCGCCTATTTTTAATCTAAATTATATCATTATTATCATTATTTTTATCATTATTTTCATTATTTTATTATATTTATCATTTTTTTAATAATATTATCATATTATTATTACATAGTTCAAACTTTTCCAGCTCTTTGTTATTCACTTCATAGTTCTCAAGATAGATCAAGTCAAAGTAAGGTTTCTTTATTTTTCTAACATATTCTGATAGAATCTGAGCATCTACTTTGTTAATAAAATGTCGAATTATCTTCTGTTTTTCTTCATTTTCTAAATCTTTTATTGTTTCTTTAACTTGTTCGAATTTCTGTTCTCGCCATAGTGAAAATGTGTTTAATAGAAATGGTGGCTTTTATAACTTAAGGTCTATTTTTTTTTAAAAACTATCTATTTCTTGAATATATAAGTTCACTTGATTTATCACACTATTAGACATGTAAAATGTAAAATTAGAATAAGTATAATAATGATAATAAAAATAAATAGTAATAATAGTTATAATTATAATAAAATAAAATTGCTATTAATATAAAATTGATAATAATATTAATTTAAAAGATAATAATTATAAAATTAAAAGAAGATGAACAATAATAATAATAATAGAAAATCAAAACAAAATGATAAAATAAAATAAATGATAATAATAATATTATAAAATTATAATAATATTATATAAAGATAATAATATATAAATAAAGAGAGTGTATGTTATAATAAAATAATAACAATAGTTATAATTATAATAAAATAAAAAGATAAATTAAAATGGACGCTCCTCCTCTAAACACTGATGAACTAGATGAACTATACAATTGGGTGGATTAAGTGACCCTGAGTAGACCAAAGAAAAACATAACAAGAGATTTTAGTGATGGTTAGCTTGCAGCAGAAGTTGTAGCTTACTTCCTTCCTAGATTGGTCGAACTTCACAATTACTCTGCAGCCTGCTCCTTAAGGCAGAAGCAGTACAATTGGGCTACTCTCAACAGTAATTTATCATTAATAATATAAATTATTCTATCATTTTTTTATATTATTTTATCCTTAATTCAAATTATTTCTCAATTATTTCATATTATTATTTTTTAATTTCATTCATTTATATTATTAGCTAAGGTTTTTAAAAAAATGGGTTTTTAGTTAAGTCAAAATGATATTGATTAAGTAATTAATTGTGTTCCTGACTCTGTTGAGAGAGTTTTAAAGGTTATTTAGGTTAAAATTGATGGATATATGCAGAAAATGTAAGCCAAATAAAATAGTCAATAGAGTCAATTGCAGAATAAAAAAATCGATTCCAATTCTAGAATCACTCCTACCAAATCTAATTAAGGAATCGATTCTTAATTGATCATTGAGAAAGACCAAACTATTCAAGAGTTAAGGGAAACCATTGAAGTATTTATATTCACTTTTTTATTTATTTATATTGATTATTAAAATTATATATCAAATATTATTAATAATAAGATTCTGGAGTTGAAAATCAATAAATTAGAAACACTTGTAAACCTAAAAGACACAAAAATAAAGTCTCTAGAAGCAAAACTAAAATAAATGTGATTATAATTATGAAATGTATTTTTATAATTGAGTTATAATAAATAGTTAAAAAGATATATAGTGGAATAGATAAAATAGGATTAGATATTAATATAAATAATTTGGATATTATAAAATGGGAAGAAGACCAGCTAGATGTTACAGATATTGCAAGAATAAACCTTATCCTAAGAGCAGATACAACAGAGGATGTCCTGATCCAAAATTAAAAATCTACGA
>Ga0315908_10000512_pt1 | contig 30692 bp, 58 predicted proteins | sample LakEriMetagenome_12_FD_203520 | JGI IMG/M metagenome (GOLD analysis project Ga0315908, IMG submission 203520) | Freshwater fungal communities from buoy surface, Lake Erie, Ohio, United States - Buoy 4 MA124 | ecosystem: Environmental > Aquatic > Freshwater > Lake > Lake biofilm | place: USA...
GGCGGGCGCCCGCCCCACTCCACCAACCCCACCCCCCCCCCCGCGGAGCCTCCCCCCCCCCCCCCCCCCCCCCGGAGCTGTCGTCCCTGTCTGCATGCAGCGGCTGCGACATCACAGCTGCACGGGGACCACAAAATTGGGCGATCAATCCAAGAATGCATGCAGGCCACACCCATACTGTAGTGTGGTGATGGAGCAGATGTGCCCGGTCAAAGCTCCTCCTTCCCGGCGGCAGCGCCCGGCCAGCTGCCCTCTGACAGCTCAGCCATCGTCAGTGCCAGCACAGCCACGCCATTGCCAATGTCCTTCTCCGTGGCAAACTCATCAGGCCGGTGGCTCCACCCGTTCTTGCAGGGGATGAAGATCATGCCTGCAGCGGCGCGGGGCAGCAAGCCCGGCAGCACGCCAGGGGGCTTTTGCCAGTCGTTGTAGCAGCCTTCCTGGCTCGCGTGCTGTGCGTGGCCTAGCAGGCGCGTCGATGGTCAGGCGTGTGACTGAAGCCAAGCAACCCAGCTCTGCCCAGCCACGCACCTGTGGGCGCGATGCGCGCCAGGAACAGCGAGTCATGGTACGCCCTGCTGACCAGGTGCTTCATGCTGAGGCCCAGGTGCTCGGCAGCGGCCTGAGTCGCCGCTTGGATGCGCGCATCACAGGTGGCAGGCGGGTCCTGGTTAATCATGGTCACGTTCACCCCGCAGCCCCTGCGCTCAGCAATCTCCTGGGCGCTGGTCTTGATGGATGCCACGACTTGGTCGCGCCTGCCGCCATCGACGTCCCGGACATCTGCAGCGGGAGTGGCGCCAGCCATGTCGGCCACCGTCAGGCTCGCAGTGCTGCCTGTGACCTGCTCTGCAGATCCACTGCTCCAGGCGGGTTGGGATCATGCTCAAGCAGGCTGGGGTGCTGCGAGCTGGCGGCGCCAGCTGCCATGCCTCCCACAGCCCCCCGCTGGCTCACCAATGGCCAGGTGTGCCTCCCTGGGCACGCTGTTCACTGCGTTGGGGGCCACCTCAAAGATGCCGGTGGTCCCCACAGTGTCCACAGAGCCGGTGGCGAGCGTGTGCCGCTCCACCTCCAGGGCCAGCTCAGCGCCCGCCAGGCCAGCGTCGTGCCTGCAGCCCCACGAGGGCGCGGGATCCGGCAATGACGGGCTTGCAGGGTGTGGTGCTGCGCAACCCAGGTGAGGAGACGTGTGGTGCCATGTCATTGCAAAAACACACTCAGGTTGCTGTGGTGGTCAAGGGCAGCTTCGCACAACCAACCCGGAGCTTTGTTCAGGCCGGCCAAGCACCTGTCCGGCATCAGCAGCGCGCCCGCGTGGCCGCCGCCGCCGCTGAACTGAACCTTCAGCGCCGCTGGGGCCGCAATGGCGGTGACCACGCCAATGTCCGCGCCCTCACGCTCCAGAAATGGGCCCTGCCAGCACCAAAGGTGGGGTCAGCATCGAGCAAGGCTGGCGTCATGGCATGCATGCATGCAAGTGGCGATGACGCTTGGTGCAGTCCATGCCGTCACCCGGCTCCCACCTGCTCAATGTGCAGCTCCACAAAGTAGTCCACTGCGCCCTGCGGGGTCTTGGTGGCAGCAAGCATGGCGTCTGTGCTCTCCGCGCCGTAGCCTACTGCCATGGCAGCCTGCAGCAAGCAGGGCCCAGCTCAGCTGCGACCAGCGCACGGCCCCATCAGACATCCAATGCTGCTGTGTGTCACACACACTGCATCTGATGGCAGACTCCGGGCTGTGGATGTACACCAGCGCATGCCATCCCCACAGTTCCCAACAAGGCGCCCGCTTGCCTGCAGGAATGTGGAGCCGTTCACATCCAGCTTGCTGTCCAGCTCCTCAGCCGTCAGAGCGCCTGCCATTGCCCTGCTGCCGCTGCAGCTCAGCCCAAAGCGGGTGGGCTCCTCGCTGGTGAACATCATCACCTCCAGGCTGCGCCCCGGCTGGAAGCCCTGCGGTGTGCGGTGACGGGTCTCAGGCAGCTGACGGGGGCAGGGCGTGTCCACAGCCGCATGGCGGCGACCTGCATCCCTCCAGGGAGGCAGGTGCTGCTGCGACTCACAGAGCGCTTGAGGGCTGCCAGCGCTTCTATGGCGCCAATGACGCCCAGCGTGCCGTCGTACATGCCCGCCAGGGGAATGGCATCGCAGTGCGAGCCGGTCAGCACGCTGCCGGCCGCAACCCGACTGCCCTGAAATGTCAAGGCGAGCACGGATTGCGCGTCAGTAGTTCAGCGAGGTGACAATCGCAACGCCTAACGCCTAAGCGCTCTGCAGCAGCTAGTGACCACGCAGAGCCGCCAGCACTGCAGGTGTGACTGTCCTGGCTTGGGGCACCAGCGACCATGGCACCGAAATGTTCATGCAGCCTCAAAGTCACAACAAGCACCTGCCATCGACCGAATATGTTGCCCATTGCATCTTCGCGCACGTCCAGGCCAGCATCAGCCATCAGTTGCTTGACGTACCTGCAGCGTAGCGTGCAGGGTTGAGTGTGGGGCCAGGGGTGGGGGGCAGCCTGCCTGGGTCCTGCAGCTGCTTGGACATGTCCCACCGGCATGCAGCTGGGCTCACGTTCGTGCCTCCATGTCCTTGGGAGTGAACATGATGCGCGTGACAGCCGGGTTGGGGTCATCGGTGAAGGTCGCCAGGTGGGTGAGCTGCGAGCAGGCGGATTTGCATGGAGGGCGATCTTGCACAGAATTTGCCGTGGCTCCCCAACGCGCAGTCTGAACGCCGATCGCGCCCCACACCTGCTCTACTACGCGGCCTGCATTGACGTCCAGCTTGCCCACGACGGCAGCTGAGGCTTGCAGCACGAGCAAGCACAACGCTGCCGCGAGCACGCTGCCTGATCGCACGGTAGGCCGCATCTGATGCTTGCGCAGCACAATAGAATATGGTTGTTCGGGCGCAGGAACCCGTTCAATCACGCGCGGAGTCGCACTGATGTTGCCTACTTCGCTGGGGCGCATTCGCCGCAAGCCGCCCTGCAAACTAACAACCTGAACCTGCTGCTGAGCTGGTGCGATGGCGGGAGCTGGCGTCTAGCTGGGGTCACGTGACAGTCCGGCGCCGGCCAGCGAGGCGCTGCGCGGCGTTCCTCATCCCTGCACCGCGTCTCAGACTGCCATGCCCCACCCTGTTCGTGCTCTCACTCACACAATAACAATGACAGTCAGCCAGTGGGGGCGCACAGGCAGCAGCTGCTCCCAGGTACAAACACCACAGCTGCCCTGTGCTGCCAGCTGCTGCCGCTCACTGACGCCTGTCCCTGTCCCTGTCGCCAGCAAACCCGCCGCTGCGCCCGCCGCCGCGGCTGATGCTGCCCAGTGTGGACATGTTGGTGGTCTGCTGGGTGCGGTAGCTGCTGCGCCGGCCCTGGAAGCGTGCATCGCCAGCGCCATATGTACGGAAGCCTGCAGCAACACGGCCAGATGATGGTCCAGGAGCAACAACACGCAAGCAAAAAGAGACCGGCTTTGCAGCAAGGGCGTGCTGCAAGGGCGTTGCTGCATACCAAGTAGTACGCCCTATGCCCAACACAATTTGTATGGCATGTGGAGTTGAAGGAGTGTGTATGAGCGCGCTCCAGCACGCTCACGGGTAAGCAGGTGGTAGGATTGCGCTGTTCAGGCGACTAAACCTCGCACCCTGGGAACCAGCATACTGCGCGGCTGGCTTCCTGCACCTGCGCACAAACAAGCTGCCCCCTGCGTTGCCTGGCTGCTGGCCTGTTTGGCTATGTGTTGCAACAAAATTACAAAATGCCGGGACTGTCAAGCAACGACGCTGGTCAACTGCTGAGATCTTGTAGAACTGCTTGCCAGCGACGCAGGGGAATGGTGGCGCCATCCGCCTCCTGACGCGCCATTTCCAGCCAGAGAAGCAGCTTCTTCATGGGCACAGACTTGCCACACAATGTGGTCAGCGCATCCACTGCCTGCACTCACGTTGCAACAAGGAGCAGAGGATATGATTGCGGCATGCAGCATGGCCCCCATGCATGGGACTGGCATGTCAACGCACATGCAGCATCTGCCCTGGGTAGTCATTGGAAGGGTGTCTTGCCTGTGGTACATCTTGTGGCTGGAACACATCGCATTGCTTCAGCACCGTCACCATTTCGGGCGCCTTGAGTGCTGGAACATGTAGGGAGACGTTGAATGCCTCTGTCTGCAGTGCACACACATGGGGATCCGAAGAGCATGGTGTTGGCTGCAATGCAGGGTTATTCCCAGGCAGGTCACTGCTTGCAGCGTCATGGTCAATCCTTGTTGCCAGCAGTCAGTGCACTGACCATACACTGCAGTTGCTGACACAAAACACTGACTCACCAGGCCCATGGAGTCCAGCACCTCACCAGCGCTGGTGGTTCCAATCACCAGCAGCTTTTTGCCTGGCGGGGGAGAGCGCTTCACAAGCACCAGCAACACCTGTGACAGCACACAGGAGACTGTCAGCAAGAAACAATAGGTTCAAAAAGCACGACATTCGCCTGGCAGCAGCAGACCATGTCCAAGCATTTGCCAGCGGAATGCAATCCAAACCTAACCTGCAGTACTATGTTGGAGAAGCGGGGCCCGATTGCCACATACTCCAGCATCCGCTCAATGTCGTCCTGCGAGGGGTGCAGGGCAGCACATTTCTATCAGTACATGCCAGTCCGGTGTGAAAGCCTCAACTTGGCACATCAGGCGACGTGGCAAGTCAGCTGAAGCGCCTGGTGAACGTGGCATTCACTCACCAAAATCACGATGGACAGGGGGCTCTTGTATGCGTCCTCAAACATCTTTGTGATCGTGCTGCCCTTTGCCTGCTCCATGTAGCCCACCTGAAGCGAGAAGAATGTGCGGGTAACATGGCTGATAGCCACATTCCATGCGATGCGTGCATGCAGCCGCGGCTGACAACAGTGCGCGATGTGTGATGCCGCCCCAGCTGGCCGCATGGCAGCTGCTGCACCCACCATCTGCTCGGGGCCGATGACCTTGATGTAGGGAAACCCACTCTCCAGGGCAATGGATGCTGCCAGCGCACTCTTGCCAGCCCCCACGGGGCCCTCCAGCAGCACGCTGAGCAGCGGAGTCTTCTCACTGGTGTTGACCTGCAGCTCTCAAGCGTGCACTGTGGGTGCTGGGCTGCTGCAACAAGCACAAGCCACTGCATGTACCTGGTCGGCGGTCACACACCTGCTTGACCAGAGCCTCCAGCGTGGCACGCAGGTGGTGGTAGACGTCACCGTAGTTGATCATGCCGTGCATCACGTATGTCGACAGGCTCTCGGTGTTGGCCCCAAACGCAGGCTTCACCTCGTCCAGGGCATTCAAGAAATCTTGCATGGTGACCTGCAGGCATGTGGGCATTCAAATGTGGTGGCTTAGATGAGCATCAACCGTGACTTTCAAGTGTTGCGGGACAGCGGTTGGCTGCAGGTGTTGCTGGGGTTGATGCGGGCGCCAGCAGGTGCACGCTCACCTTGATGTTCTCTTCGTCAAGTGGCTTCTGCAGGTCATTGATGTCCACGTTGCGGTTGAGCGCATAGCTGACAGCGCTCTTTGTCAGCCCTTCCAGCTCAGCGCCGCTGAAGTTCTTGGTCCTCTCAGCAAGCAGGGGCAGGTCAACATCGTGGCCTATGAAGCTGTTGGTCGTCATCTGCAGCAAACCAGGGCCACGATGGGAGTGTTGGGCTGAGTGCATGTGTGCTGCTGCAGGTCATCATGCCAGGTGATGCACGCATAACCCACACACGTGGCCAGATGCTGAACATGCCAGCAGCAGGATGCCACCCACCCTGCTGAAGATGCAAGCAGCAGCGTGCCACCCACCCTGCTGGTGTGGATCTTCAGAATTTGCAGGCGCCCCCTCTCATCTGGCAGGCCAATCTCAATCTGCACTTCCAACCGCCCTGGGCGCAGCATGGCCTCATCCAGCATGTCGCGCCTGTTGGTCATGCCTGCATGCCAGGTGTGCATCCAGGCATGGCTGCAGCACGTGACGACGCCACCGTTGTGCACACCTGCATGCATGCATCCTGCAGCCTGACACCTGACGTTCAACCAGCTGCTGTTGCCGGCCGCACCTATCAACAGGATGTTGTTGAGTGCATCAACCCCATCAATCTTGGTGAGCAGCTGGTTGACGATTGTGTCATGGGTGCCCGTGCCGTCCCGCACGCTGCCGCGCTGCTTGCAGATGGCATCAATCTCGTCGAAGATGATGATGTGCAGGTCCTGCAGCGGCAGCGGGGCACGCAATCGGATGGTGCAGAGTTGTGATGGCTTTAGGATGCAGAGCTGACAGCAGGAAAGCAAGCTCTGATGCACATTGACAGGCTGGCAATCAGCAGCCCAAGCAGCGGCTCCCGCCGTTCTTGCTCACTCACCGACTCATCCCCCCGCTCACGATACTCCGCCTCCGCTTCACCAAACAGGTTGCGGATGTTCTCTTCCGCTTGGCCCACATACTTGGAAAGCACTTCCGGTCCATTCACCACCTGCAGAGATTGTGCTGCAGTGGTTACCGGTCCCGCACTGCCCAATCAGGGGGGGGGGGCATCCCAGATCACCACCAAATGGCAATTGCCCAGAAGTGACCGTTGCACCAATTGCATGCAACACGCCCTGGACACACAGCATCACCTTGGGCTCCTTGCCATTCAGCATCTTGCCAATCTGGCGGGCGATGAGCGTCTTGCCCGTGCCTGGAGGTCCGTACAGCAGCATGCCCTGCAACACGCACGGAGTGGTCGGTTGACATGAGAGCGGGGCAGTCAATTGACATGATTACGTGCTCAACAAAGCAGTCTCAGCCCCGCCAGGCATGCACCAGAATCAGACTGCGTGTCATCCACAGTGACGCACCTTGACATGCTGGATGCCCAGCCGCTGCACAATGGCCGGCGGGAACACGCGGCTGGCAAAGGCGCGCCGGAAGATGTTGTCAAACTGCACATCCAGGCCGCCGATGCCCAGCGACTCGAAGTTGAGGGTCTTGTGCTTGAACAGCTGGTTGGTGGCATAGCCCTTCTGGCCCGTGATCTTGATGGGGGCATTGGCTGCAGCAGGTGCCATGCAGGGGAGCAGGGAGGAGGGAGGAGGAGGAGGAGCGCCCAGTGGGACGTGGGGCAGAGCGTGGTCGTGGCAGCAGCAAAAAATGCCGCAGACATTGCGTGCTGCAGCTGCCAGATGCACGACCAGGTGCCACTGCTTCTGCCGCCACACGCACCTCCGTTGGTGAAGATGAAGGCAGTGTTGTGGGCCAGGCTGGCCTGCTGCACCTCCTTGTTCTCACCGCCCTGGTCCACCAGCAAGCTGCCCACCGTCAGCCGCAGGTTGACGCCTTGCAGCTCAAACACCACCTGCTGCGTCGCTGTCAGAATCTGCAGGGTGGGCCAGCGCACAGACGTGAGTCATGTGTAGGACCAGCCATGGTGGTGGACACAGCCTGAACCCTCATGCCCAAGCATGCACCTTGCAGCAGTGAGGGCGGCGCTTGCCTGGCCCTCAAACAGTGTGAGCAGCCTGTCAATGAGCTCGTTGGCCGGCATCTCCCGCTGAAATGCCTTGTCGCTGACAAACGCCACATCAGCGTACAGCAGCCCAATGTTGGCCATGCTGGGCGGGGGTGCAAAGGGCGTGCACTCCAGGTTGTCCTTCACGGACACGCGCAGGATCTGCGGGGTGGGAGGCGGTGGTCAGCTGCTGCGCCAGCGAATGCCCGTTCCACCATGCACCGCTGGCAGCAGCTCACCCGCCTCTGGATGCTGTTGAGCGCCACATATCCCTGTGGGACGCCTGGGTGGCCGCCTACATTGTAGATGCTGCGGTGCAAGGGTCGGGGGGGCGGGGGGGTGAGAGCGCTCATCCCGGGTGCCCCGCCGGCCTGCTGTTGGTGGTGTTGCTGCTGCGGGTGCGCACTCACAATGAGCCCAGTCTGAAGAACCCGGCCCTGGAGAGCGGGTCCTCATCAGAGACGTACACGTAGTTGGTGGTGGCGGAGCTCTGCGGCGCGGGCGAGTGCGGGCCGGGGCAAGAGCGCGATTCGGCATCGACACCCATCGACACCCATGCAAACACTGCGGTGGACTACCACGCCAGCAGGCCGCGCAGCAGCGCCAGGCATCCCACCCACCCTGTCCGGGCAGTTTTCAACCACACGCGTGTTCGCCATGTCTCTTCGGGCGCCTTGTGGCGTGTTCACAAGCCAACCGAACAGGTGGTTGCAGCCAGCGGTGTGCCGGACTCACTGGTGATACCCGAACAGAGCGAGCAGCGTCGCGGCCCGGGGCTTTCATGCTCGCGTGCGGCTTGGGAGCTGCAGAGCAGCTCGAGTAAACGTTGGTGCTGACCGGGCTTGGCTGGCCCTCGATTCCGCCAGCTGAACCCTTGTGCACTGATCTGCGTCCCAGTGTGCCGCAACAGGCGCGCCGGTGGACCGCGCGCCAAGAAGATTGCCATTCGCCAGATTGCGCGGCCAGGACGCACTGTTCTATGTCGTAAATGCATCATTCGGTGCATGCAAACAATCCCACGGGGCGCGCTGCCACAGTGGCGCGGTCGGGCGGCATGGCGGCAGTGCCGCCCCCGCATGGGCGTCAATCGCCTGGCGGCAGCCCATGCAGGCGCAGCTGCTGCTGCCGAGGAGCCCCGTAGCGCGTCGGCTCGCAGCAGCAGCTCTGGCACATCGGTGCATCAACAGCTGCCAGCAGCCGGCAGCAGTGACATGCTGAAGCTGCGCAGCCAGCGGCTGACCGCCGAGCTGCGTGCAGCAGCCAGCCTGGGCGAACTGGCTTCCCTCGTCACGCATGGCGAGGAGCACATGGACGCCATTGCCGTGACAGCAGTCATGACTCGAGCCGCCAGATTGGCAGTGACGACCAGCCCCACGCCTGCAGCCGTCGAGTCTTTCCTGCGGGACACAGCAGCTGGCCTGCTGCGAAGCAAAGCGGCGCTGCTGGATGCCCCTGGCCTGGGCATGTGCTTGCACTCCCTGGCGCGGCTGGGCGGCTGCCGAGATGCCCAGCTGGTCACCCTGCTGGTAAGTGTGCCAGGCACGGGAGTGTTTTGCGTGGCCGTTGTACCGAGGTGTGCAGAGCTGCAGTGCCGGGGTTGCCACCACCTCGCCCGCCTGCTCTCTCCACGCAGGCGCTGCGCGTGCCATCCCTGCTGCCGTACATGGCGGCGCGCGACATTGCCTCGGTGCTGTGGGCGCTGGGTCAGTGCCCCCAGCCACCGGAGCAGCAGCTGCTTGATCAGCTGGCTGGTGCAGCGGGGCGCGCCCTGCCAGCAGCAAACGCGCAAGACTGCGCCATGACGCTCCTGGGCCTGGCCAAGTGTCGACACCAGGGCCTGCAGGCAGAGTGGTTGGACGCTTTTCTGCAGCAGACACAAGCGGTGAGACGTTGATTGCATGCTGGACGCATCCTGGCCGTGCACCGAGCCATGCTGAGATGGCGCTTCGTCAGTGCTGACACTCCGACAGTGCGTTGCAGATGATCCCCAGCATGGATGCACGGCAGGTCAGCAACATCTTGTATGGCCTGGCAGCGCTCCGTTGCCAGCCGCCCAGCGCTTACATGGCAGTTCTGCTGCAAGAGGTGCACAGCACGGTTAAAACAGCGCCAGGCGAGGCGCTGGGCATGATGGCCTATGCGCTGGCCCTTCTGCGGCCTGTTGTCAGCGAGGCGTGGCAGGCCAGCTTTCTGGCAGCCGCTGAACGGGCAATGCCAGCCTGCAGCCCGCACAACCTGGTCAGCATTGCCATGCTGCTAGGTTCCTGGCGCACAACGCCTGGCAATGAATGGTGCGATGAGCTCTGGCGTGCCACGTATGCCGCCATGCCCAGCTTTTCTGCCCAGGTGGGGCGACCTGGAGCATGTTCCAGGGCGGGTTGCAAGCAAGCCGACACTGCCAGCACATCTGCTACGTATGCCTGGTTGCATGCTGTTGCTGAATTAACTGTTGCGGTGTGCTGGACGATGGTGCTGCAACCGTCCGCAATTGCGCGGGCTGCTGCAGGGCCTGGCGCTGCTGGCGTGCAACCTGGCGGCCCTGCGGCTTCAACCGCCTGGCCGATGGATGCAGCGCTTCATGGAGGCTGCAGTGCAGCAGGATGCTGCAGCCACACCAGCAGGCTGCTTCTGCCTGGCGTTCGCGCTGGGCACCTGGGGTGCTGTTGTGCCGGTGGCATTGCAAGCGTCCCTCAGGAGCTGCTTAGCCGTGGCGGCTCAGCGTGTCAGCGACAGTGGCGCCACCAGCAGCAGCCACAGCAGCAACGCCTTCAGACCACAGCAGCTGGCGTTGACGCTGTGGGGCGTGGGCCGCACGCGGACCTCCGTGGCAGCCAGCGTGGTCCTACCATTGCTGCAGGTGCGCTACGACTGTCAGCTTCGCACTGGGGGTGCGCGTTCACAAACACCTGCATGCTAGTCACACGCAATGACACCTTCGACGGCTGCCTGGTTTTCCGCTGCTGCAGGAGCTGCAGGGGCGCCTGCACCAGGTGCCGCCGGCTGTGGTGGCATGCTTGATCTGCAGTTTGGTGCACCAGCACTTGGCGCCCCCGCGCCACTGGCTGGCTGCAGCGCTACAGTCGTTCTGTGGGAGCTCGCAACGGACGCCTGACCTTGCCCTGCGCGTGTTGCTAGGACTGGCAGCAATGCCAGCGGAAGTGGTGCCATCAGGTCCTGCATTGCTGGTGTTGGTGGCAGATGTGGGGGCAGGTGCTGGCTCCTTCAGCAACCAGCAGCTGTGCGCAGGCATCATTGCACTGGGCCAGCTGTCGCGCCAGCGCCCGCTGTGCTCGCATGACCAGCTGCAGCCAGTCTTTGATGGTGCGCTGGACCGGCTTCTGGAGGCTTTGCCTGTCTCTATCGTGTCCGCTGAGACAGCGCTGAGAGCCATGGCGGCAGCAGCAGGCTTGGGCCAGCCCGTGTGTCCACCACATGCAGTGCAGCGGCTAGTGGACGGCATCTGCTTGTCAGGTCTGCTATCCAGTTTTGGTGGTGTGCAGCCGGCCAAACTTCATCGGGTGCTGCTGGCACTGGAAGACTGCAGCATAGAGGTGCCGCCGGCATGGCGGCAGCTGGCGGCAAGGACGGGTGTGCTGGCACGCCTGGAAAAGCAGCTGCGCCAGCAGTCTGCAGGCATGGCAAGCGCATAGGCACCACCAGCCACAGCTTGTAGCTCTCTACATTGACCAGACTGTAAGCACATGTTGGCAGGAGCAGCTGCGACAGGTCGCGCTTTACAAGTGGCACAGGTTGCGACGGCGTTTCTGCCAGCACCCAACCGCCCCATCATGCACGCTTCTTTGCCTGGTGCCGCGTCACCACAATGCACTTGCTGCTGGGCTTGCGCTTGCTGCGTGTCTTGAAGCCCTTGGTGGGCATGCCCCAGGGCGACACGCTGGGCCGGCCGCCGGCGGTGCGGCCGCCATGCGGGTGGTCAACCGGGTTCATGGCCACGCCGCGCACCGTGGGGCGCCGCCCCGCGTGCCTGCTGAGGCCCGCCTTGCCAATCACGCGGTTCTTGCGCTGTGGGTTGGACACGGCGCCCACGGTGGCATGGCAGTCCATGTGCACCAGACGCTGCTCGCCTGCAGTGGCATGCCAACACAGGCGACAACAGTCAGCTTCGGCGCTGGAGTTTGCCAGGCACCCACAATTCCTGTAAGCAGCTACATCAGTCCATGCTGAGCGACTGGGCCGGTTCACCAACAAGCTGTTGCCGTGTTCCCAGCCAGCACGACCCCCGCAGGCCTGACCTGAAGGCAGGCGCACAATGGCGTGCGTGTCCTGCTTGTTGACGATGGTGGCGACGCAGCCGGCTGCTCTGCACAACTGACCACCACCTCCAGGCCGCATCTCGATGGAGTGGATGGGCATGCCCACGGGTATGTGCTTCAGCGGCAGGCAGTTGCCTGCTTTGATGGCCACCTCTGTGCCGGCGGCGATGGTGTCGCCCGCGGCCAGGTCTTGCGGGGCCAGCACATAGGCGTGCTGTGGAGGGGCCGAGGGGGCGGCACCATCTGCGGTCAGGCAGCAGAGTGTTTGTGGGGAGTTGCAGGCTCAGCGGCAGGTGCATTTGCAGTGCTGGCCAGAAAAAAACATTGGTCAACAGTCAGCCAGGCACGCCCAGCCCACCGCATCAGCCTGGCGCAACCCCAGTGGCACCACCAGCACCAGCCACTGAAGAAAGCCCTGGATGCGTCATGGCAGCTGCCGCCTCACACCTGCTGCATACTTGACCAGCGCAATGTAGCCGCTCCTGCCGGGGTCGTACTCGAGGCGCTCGACCACGCCAGGGGCATCCATCTGCGAGGGGGCGAGCAGCGGTCGGCCAATCGCCACTGCACAGCTGCCGCGGCCATAGCCTCGTAACACCAGCAGCTGCTGCAGCGCAACAGAACATCACGCGTATCACAGCATGCAGAGCGCACTCGCACCTTGCGGAAAAAGTCCACCAGGCGCAGCTTCTTCTTGTGGCCTCCCCCCCGGTGGCGCACGGTGATGCGGCCGTGGTGGTTGCGGCCACCACTGCGTGCCGCTCCCAGGACCAGGGATGCCTTGGGCCGGCCCTCCCACAGCTCAGGCCGCCTGATGGTCACCCTTCCTCGCTGGCCGGGCGAGGTGGGCTTCCAGAACTTGAGCGCTGCAGGGGCGGTGACGAGGCGCAGGGGCCGCGGGGTGTGGGAGTGTGGGGGCTGGCAAGGGGAGCACAGGCTGCTCAGCTGGCTCAGCTTAGCGCTGGCACCTGGATTGGCCGCTTGCTGCCGCTCCACCACGGTGGCATACGGCCGGGCGCTGGCCAGCTGCTGCGGGGTTGCTGCTTGGTCGACGGACCGCTGCGGCATCGAGATTGCACGCCATGCGCCACCGCCCCGCTGCTGCCCGGCCACCAGTGAGCAGGTGCCGGCGCCCCCACGGCCACTGCAGCTGGGTGCGCTGTCGATCACAGCCGCGGCCGCGGTCTGCGCCAGGCGCCTGAGCATTTGGCTGCTCTGGTGACCAGGCGTGCGCCACACGCAGGGGCTGCTGCTCGCGTCAAGGTAGCAAAATGAGCCCGTGTGAGCCCGTGACCAGGCAACAACTGAGCGCCAGCGCGCAGCTACCGAGCCAGATCACATTGTTTTCGCTCGATCCACCGTATCCCCTCGATCATTCCCCTAGTCATACACCACATGCATGCACCATGAGCTTCATCACGCCGTCAGCCGTGGCCAGCATCGCCCGGACGGTGGACGGCGTCAAGCTGGAGGAGCAGGCGGCCAAGGTGCTTGCGCCCGATGTAGAGTACCGGCTGCGCGAGGTGGTGCAGGTGCGGTTGGGGGCCTGGATGCGCGTGCGTGGTGATCCGCGCGCGTTGCATGGAGTCGCATTTGGTGGGGACGGGCTTCACCACGCCACACCCCAAACCCGCCCCGCAGGACGCCCTGAAGTTCGCCCGGCACAGCAAGCGCGCCAAGCTGACAGCAGATGATGTCAACAACGCGCTGCGCATGCGCAATGCTGAGGTGGGCTGCCCACCCTGCAGACGCCTGCGGCAGCGGTCCAGGCACCTGCATGTCCTTGCTGCAACCTCACAGGTGTGCTTGTTGCTGGCGTGCAGCCCATGTTTGGCCTGTCCAACCGCGACCCTGCAAGGTTCGCCCGTTTGGGCCAGTCCGACCTGTTTTACCTCAAGGACCGGGAGATGCTGGTGGGGCAGGTGAGGTGTTGCAGGACACTCCCTTCTCTGCATGCAGGCAGTCAACAGCACGTTGCCCACCCACCCACACACCCTCCACATGTGCAGGTCATTGAGGCCCAGCTCCCCCGGGTGCCGCGTGCTGTTGGTGTCACCGCCCACTGGCTGTGCATCCACGGCCAGCAGCCGGCCATACCCGAGAACGCCCCTCTGCCCTCCTTGGCAGCGCGGCAGGCACCAGCGGGCGGCCTGGCGGATCAGCGGCAGCAGGCAACATCATCAGCACGGCCAGGTGGGCACCACCAACACTCATTTGGCTGGTTCTGCCATCACATCAATGCTTTCAAGCTCTTTAAGCTGTTGCGCACATGTCCCCACCGCGTCCACGCTGCAGGACCTGCGGCAGCCCACACTACAGTGATCCCAGCAGCAGCAGGCTCCGGCGGGGGAGTGGCAGTAGCAGCTCCGGTGCGGCTTTCCAGGCCTGCTGCCATGTTATTGCTCCCGCCTTGCACAGCCGAGTGTGCATGGCCCTTGAACTGGACGTGCCTGACCCGTGCAGGTGCGGCATGTGCTGAGCCGCGAGCTGGAGGTGTACTTTGACAAGCTTGTCGGGCTGCTGGAGGCAGATGCAGCAGCCGGTGCAGCCGCTGGCAGCAGCAATGGGGTGCGGCAGCATGCCCCACATGCCAGTGCCGCAGATGGCTCTGGTTCCGGCATGGACGCCGGCCCGCTGAGCAGCAGCCCTGGCGACAGCCTGGGGGCCTCGCTGCGTGCGGCACTGCAGTGCCTGCAGTGCGACCCCGGCCTGCACCCGCTGGCGCCCTACTTCAGCATGTACGTTGCCAACAACATTGCCGCCAAGGTGACGGACCTGGCGTCCCTGGCCCGCCTGCTGGCGCTGGCGCACGCGCTGGTGTCCAACCCCCACATCCAGATGGACCACTACCTGGGCCAGCTGCTGCCAGCCCTGTCCACCTGCCTGCTGACACGCACCCTGGGTGAGGACACACACTCCTGCGTGTGGGTGGGCAATTTGCACCATGCTGCTTCCCAGCTCAAGACCGCTCAGACCAGCGCACCAGGGGTTCCATGCCTTTGTTCCAAGGGTCTGAAGCATGTTCAACCACTCGCCTGGTGCCCGCAGGCTCCAGCCCATCCGAGGACCACTGGTCGGTGCGCGCCTGCGCTGCCCAGCTGCTGGCCAGCATCTGCGCTGCCTATGGCGAGCCCCACCACAACGTGCGCCCACAGCTGGCGCGCCTGCTGGCCCAGACTCTGACCGACGACAGCAAGGCGCTGACCTCCAAGTACGGCGCAGCGGTGGGCCTGCAGGTGGGCTGTGCGCCTGCCTGCACGCACCCCTCGCTGTGCCGGCACCCTGATTCGTCAACCTCCCGCTGAGCGGTTGCCTAAGCCTCGGTGGGCTGGCATGCAGCGCTGACAGCCTCGTGTGTCCCCCGCTGCAGGCCCTGGGCGATGACGCGGTGCGCACGCTGCTCATCCCCAACCTGGAGTCGGGCAGCCCGCCCCTGGTCAGCGGCCGGCTGGCAGCGGCCATGCAGCGGCCCGCCGACGACCTGACCAGGATGCAGGCGCAGCGGCTGCACGGTGTGCTGCTGCATGCGGTGGGCACATCCATGTACGACTGCTGCATCAAGCTGGCGGGCAGCGGGGGGCCGGTGCGCAGCCAGCAGCTGGCCGAGTCCCTGGCCAGCGACGGCAGCGCAGGCGGCAAGCGCAGGGCAGGGGGCGCGCCAGCCGCGCAGCCGGGCAGCAAGCACGCCAGGGCAGCAGCAGGCCGGCCTCAGGCTGCTGGTGATGACGGCGATGACGACCTGCAGGACGTGGCCAGCATCCTGGCAGCGTCGTGGCAGGAGGACGCCTGCATGAACAGGACGCTGGGCGCCCTGCTGCGGCTGTTTGGGGACGACCTGCTGCCCAAGCTGCCTCTGGCGCAGCCAGCCGCGCTCGTTATATAAGTGCCTGGGATGCTGCATGTGCACTGTAATGTGCACCTGGTAGTGAGCAGCAGCAGGCCTGCGACGCTGTGAGAGGGGTGCAGTCCGACGCTCGCACTACTGCCCGCCGTCGATCTAGGATCTGCGAGGCCGGGCTCTAGCTGCAGCCGACGGCCGCTGCCCTCCTCAATCCAGACCTTCTGCGCCGCATATGTCACAAAGCACAGCATCGCAGCTGCGTCGCTTGCCGTCTCCCAGCCGCGATCTGGCCTCTGCGCCACCCAAACAGCTCCATAGCACGATGTCGGACACCGAGTCGTCCGAGACACTGGCGGCCAGGTACCCTGACTGCTCTGCGGGGCGCTGCAGCGGGCTGCTTAACGACGCGTCGCATGGGCCTCGATGCAGGCTGCGCAGGAAGGCGGCGCCCCACCAGCAGCAAGCGCAGCCAGCCGGCAGCAACTGGCCGCAGCTGCCAGCGGAGCTGCTGGTGACCATTTTCGAGGCTGCCACAGCTGGTGGTGCCCTGCCGACCACAGCCAGCCTGCTGTGCGTGTGTCGTGCCTGGCGCGCGGTGGCTGTCGGTGCGGCGCAGCTGTGGGCCCACCTGGACCTGACCACGCTGCGCTTGAAGCGCAACGAAGTCGGGCTGGCAGCGGCGGTGAAGCGGGGGAGTATGACGCAGGTGTGTGCTACCGCGTTCCCTGCGACGCCCGGCTCCCACCCTCCCCTGCACCCTCACCGCCCCACGCATCCACGCACCCTTCCCTGGCCCGCAGGTGCAGCGGCTGGTGTGCGGCCCCAGCACTGCGCTGAGCGCCAAAACCCTGCTGCCGCTGCTCCAATCCAGCTGTCTCAGCCTGACACACGTCACGCTGAACGGTGGCGCCGTCGAGGGGCTGAGGGCGGAGAAGCTGGAGGGACCGCTGCTGCAGCTGCGGCGCCTGCGCCACCTGGAGCTGGATGGGGTGTCGCTGGCGCCCGAGCGCACGTGAGGCTGCTGCGTCGAGGGATACGTGCCAGGGCTCATCACCTGCCTGCAGCCAAGGTGAAACCAGCGGTCTGAGTGGCGCCGCTCATGGGTGACCGCGCGGCCCACCTCCTGCAGGGGCCTGGATCGGGTCATGCGGGCGCTGATCGCAGCAGCCATCACCGCAGAGCAGGAGGCTGCCGAGCTGGAGGAGCTGCCCGTGGGCTGGGACCAACAGGGTGCAGCAGCAGCTGGAGGACCCGGGCGGGCGCCGTCCGCCGATGAAGCTGGCTGCAGCCATGCTGCACACGCTGCAAGCGGGCCAGCGGCCAGCAGCAGCAGCCGCATGGCGCACAGCAGCTCCGGCGCAGAGGAGCAGCAGTGGCCTGCAGTGGCCAGCAGCACGCAGCAGCTTGCTGGCGGGGTCACCGGCAGGCGGCCACGCACCAGGATGGGCGCAGGCATCCCCGGCAGCAGCCTTGGGGAAGCCAGCGCCGCCAGCCGAGGCGCACCCAGCTGGCTGGGCGCCAGCGGTTCTGCCGCGCGTGCAGAGGCGCCAGCCTCGCCCACAGGGCGAGCCTGTGCCACCAGCAGCGCTGCCAGCGGCATTGGGCCGCGCCTGGAGTCGCTGGTGGTCACCAACTGCCTGCACTGGAACACAGCTGCGGTGAGCTGCTTCCCCACTGCAGGGTGGGGCGACCATGCCGCCAGCCCTTGCTGTGAATTCAGCGCAGTGCTGGCAACTCGCCTGCGCTACGGCTGCCTGCAGACCCGCGCACTGTGCCCAGCGCCGGGTGGCGTCCCTGCTCTGGCGTCCCTGCGCGTGCTGGACCTGTCGTGGAGCGGCCGCATGCTGCAAACGCTGCACGTCGAGCACCTACAGTGGTGAGCTGCTAGTGGGTGTTGCTGGCGCAGCTGCACGTCTACCGTCCACAGTGATGAGCTGCTACCTCGGTGGTAGTGGGTGTACGGCGATTGCTTGTGGGTCGATCCAGCTCGCGGCACCCAGCTGCCCCATCAAGGCTGGTGCCGTCTACAACATGCTGTCTCTGCTGCTGCTGCGATGCAGGGCAACACCACTGCTGGAGCAGCTCAACCTCACTGGCTTCGGTGGCATCTTTGGTGGGTGCGGCACCGCAGTTGCGCTGTGCATTGCTAGTCTGCTGCCGCAAATCCATCATGCATCATATTGGCCGCTGTCACAGCCGTGCTGGTGCCTGCTGCCACGCCACCGCGCAGGCTGGGAGCCCAACCGCAGCGTGCGGCCTGCGGACCTGTCCTCACAGCCGCCACCAGCCTGGCCGCACCTGAGGGTGCTGCAGCTGAGCGTGGCGCGCGTGCCCACGGAGACCATGTCGCGTGAGGGGCTGTCGAAAGTCGACGACGCGCTGCTGCAGCGCATCGCACATGGCAGCCGGCGCCTGCAGGTGAGGCCGTAGCAGCCGAGTGGTCGCGGGGACTGCCAACCCACGAGTCGGCAGGCAACTGAATGGCATTTCGCTCCTGGGTCGCGCACTTGTGAGTGCTTTCCACACCCTGCCTGCTGCTGCAGGAGCTGGGGCTGCTGGGCTGCCACGTCACGCCCGCGGGGCTGGCGGCGCTGCCGTCGCCGCCGCTGACCTCGCTGATCGCCACCCACTGCGGCACGCTGGCCAGCGACAAGGGCTGCGCGCAGGTGGCGGGGTACGCCGCCACCCTGGCCGAGCTGGAGCTGCGCGCCGCGGGGGCACAGCTGACGGACGCGGGCCTGGCGGCGCTGGCCGGCTGCGGCAAGCTGCGGGTGCTGGACATCACGGGCAGCAGCGTCACCAGCGAGGGGCTGCGCGCGTTTGCAGCCTCGCCGGCGGGGCGGTCGCTGGAGCTGCTGGGCGTGGAGAGCTGCCGCAGCCTGGACCGCCCCACCCGCGCCGCCGCCGCCGGCGGGTGGCGCGCGCTGCGCACGCACCTGCAGCAGTGACGGGCACGCTGCAACTCATTCTTGTATTCTCCTTCGTCGCAGCCGACGGAACGCGCGCTTGCAAGCCAAGAATTACAAAAATGAGGACCGCTGCGCAGACGGTGTCGTCTCCACCCAGCACCAGCTACTGTAGACCGTGTGCCCTGGCGCGGCGCCCTCGCGCCCCCCGCGGAGCTCGGCGCACCCCGCTGGTGCGCGCGGTGCCAGGGAAGGGCCAAGACCCCTTCATTGAGGCCGTGCAGCGCCTGGACAGCCTGATATCAACCGTGGGGTGAGAGCGGCTGCTGCTGCGCGGGGCTGCTTGTTGCTGCTTGTGCGGCCGGTGGGGTGGCTGCATGGGCGCCGATGCAAAGGTCGCTGGGGCTCCACCTGCCGCGCAGGGATGGCGAGGAGGACCTGGCATCCCCCACTAGCAGCCCTCACTTGTCTGCCCCCCCCTTCCATTCGCGCAGGGATGGCGAGGAGGAGCTGATGGACTCCTGGCTGGCAGAGGAGCCGCCCCTGGAGAAGATTGGCATCAGCAGCACGGCGGCGGGCATCATCACGGTGGTGGCGGCCGTCATCTGCTACCTGTCCGGCAAAGACCTGGCAGGCAAGCGCCGTCCTGCTGCCGCGTGCGGGTGCAGCGCTGGGGCTGCAAGCAGCCCAGGTTGACCCCTGGCTGCTGCGCCGGCTGCAGGTGGCGCGTCCCTGTCCCTGTCTTCGCTGCGCGCGGGCATGGTGGGCGCCCTGGCGGCTGTGCCGCTGGTGCTGGCAACCCACTGGAGCTGGGGCCAGGCCGCTGGCCAGTCGGTGCCGGCCATCACCATCATCCGCAAGGCACAGGTGTGGTGCGGCCCTGGGATGGGCCGTGCTTGTGATGGCCTTGAGCTATGCGCTGGGCAGCAGTCGCGCAGGGCTGCATCCGGGGCGCTTGCCGTGCTGGGGCAGGCAAGCAGTGCTGCTCTGCAACGCAACCTTGCGCCACCCCCGCACCTGCTGCAGGTGGACGAGGCGGAGCCCTGGCTCAGCAACATGACGGCCGGGCACATGGCAGCCCTGGTGCTGCTGGATGTCATGCCGTCGCTGCTGCTGCTGCTGCCAGCGCTCCAGGGGGCGGTGGCGGCCACCATCACCTGGTATGGCAGTGGGCTGGAGGCCACCAACCTGCTGCAGGAGGGCGATCCCGTCATCACGCCAGCTGTGGCGGCGAGCCTGGCCCTGGGCGCCGCCGCCACGGTGGCCGGGCTGGTGCGCAACACCGAGCTCAGCATCAAGCAGGAGGAGCACCAGGTGGTGCGCGAGGCGGTCAGCAATGCAGGTGTGTGCAGGCGGGGGGCGCCTGGTGTTGTGCGGGCTGCTTGCCCGATGCGCTGGGAGTGGCGCACGGCCTGCCGATGCACGGGCCTGGTGTTCTGATTCTGTGAGCCGCTGGTGCATGCTGCAGATCGGTTCTACCGCCTGATGGCCAGCGGCAGCCCGCCCGGCGCCCCCAGCGCCGACGAGCGCTCCCTGGCGTTCAAAGCCGTGGCCTGCGCCTGGTACGAGGTGCGGGAGGAGGCTGCGGGCGTGGCGGGCGCGCTGCTGGCGGCGCAGGTGGTGTATGTGTCCCTGCTGTGGAGGTTCACGGGCGACCTGACGGCGCCCGTGGTGGCAGCGCTGGCAGCGGGGGCCACCGACTACTGGCACAAGTGGCAGATCGTGGCTGGCCGGGGCCGGCGGCGGCAGCCTGGCGGCCAGTGACCGAGGCTGGACGCCCAGCGTAGCGTGATGGCCCACTGCAGCACCCTGTAACCTGTTGTTTGTGCCTGCTGCATGCCTGCTGGCCTTGCCCTGGGCCGGCTGGCTTCGCCGCTGGCTAGGCGACGCCGTTGGCCACTGGCCTTTTTCACTGACGCCGTCGCCCGTGGTTGGTTGGCTCCGCCGCAGCCGCTCCCCTGCACGCTCTGCCGCCCGTCCCGCCTCCCCCGATCCAGATCGCACAGGACACCCGAGCTTGATCTACGATGCATGCGTTGCAATGAGCAGGCGCGTGCTCCTCGGTCTGGTCCTGCTGGCGTGGGCCTGTCCAGCCGTCAGGGGCGTAGAAAAGGCAGGGCATGTCACATCAAAGCGAAACTGGCGCTGGAGGTGCGGTAGCGCACGCACCTGGCCTGGACGGTTACAGTGAGCCCCAACCAGCGCAACAGGGGCGCCCACTGCCCCGTGTTTCCGTGGCTGCAGTCGTGCGAAACACGCTGATGATGCCGAGCCCGGCAGCCACTTCTTCCATGAGGTCAGATCATTTTTGCGAAGTGCATGGACCGCGATCGTGCCGCTCCAGCCAACCACCGCCACCCCAAACTGCAGGGCGAGGACGCTCTGTCCTGGGATCATGATGACCTTGTGCGCGTGCGCAGCCTGCATGGGCGCAGCTTCGGTGACAAGCAGGTGGGTGTCGCGCTGCACATGCACAGGCTGCCTCCTGCCCATCCATGGTTTGACCGGGAAGCTTGGCTGCCGTGCAACATGCAGGAGTACCTCCAGGCAGCAAACCTGGCAGCATACCTGGGCCTGCAGACGGTGGATGGGCTTCACATGCCAGTACCACTGAACGTGCTGTTCATTGGCTTTGCGGTAAGCGCTGTTGCGCAGCGCTGTTGCGCAGCTGCAACTTTTTTTTATGCTGCTGGCAGGCTGGGCGCCACGGGAGCCAACCTGGCTGCCGGCTGGCCTGTGCCTCGCCAGGGTGACGGCAACATGCAGGTCAACATCCCTGAGGCCGAGCTGGCCGCCTGGTTTGAAGCGCTGGACCACGTGCTGCCGCACACGCGCATAGCGCTGAGCGACCTCACCTGCGCAGAGGACGGTGGGTGCTGGCACGCGTCTCAGCACACTGGGTGCCATCCTGGGTTGGCCAATAGGTAACTCGGCCACAGTGTGTGGTGGGGAGGCGCGGCGCAACATGACTCTCTCATGCCCTGGGCTGCATGCAGGTCACTGCCTTGGGCAGCTGGAGGGGTCTCTGCCCCCGGATCCCCTGGCATCACACGTCCACCTCAACTTCAGCTGCCAGGTACAGAATGCGGGGTGCAGTGTGCATGGCGGTCGTGAGGGCCCGTGTGTGGTGCGCAGCACGTATATACGATGAGGCCAGTGCGAACAAGAAAGAATCTGCTGCCTCGGGGGCACGCGCTGACTGCGTCCGCCTGTGGGGGCTGCAGGTGATCACTGTGGCCGGCCACCACGTGCTGGAGACGTTCGAGCGGGCGGTGTTTGCTTTCTCACGCCCGTCAAATCCAACAGAGTCGGCCATGGATGCCGTGGGCCACTATCAGGTGCAGGAGGGGGGCAGCAGCACCACCAACGCCTTGCCACCGCGTGTAGACATTTGGCTGCATCCGAATGCAGGGCGCCATGATCTCACACAGATTCTGGACGCCGGCCTGCAGGTGGACGCGCTGCTCATGGAGCAGTTCATCGACGGCTTCCTGGCTTCCCTTGGGCTCGAGAACAGCTACACCCTGTTGGTGATGAACCCCAAATGGAGCGTCAGCCTGCCGCCCTACTCGTACCGCGTGGGCTTCAGCGAGCAGGAGATGCGCCTGCTGGCTGAACAGGTGTGCATGTGGAAGCGGCATGTCACCAAGCATCATGGTTTGCACAGGGATTGGCCTAGGAGCTGCCGAGTGCTGTATCCTTGTGTTATGCAGGCGTCCACCATCAGCCAGCTGACCGGCCGCAGCATGGCTGCACCTCCAACACCCCCGGACCTGAGTGCCAGCGTGCTGAAAGACCTTGTCGGAGGCAAACGGCACAAGAAATTCCAGGTATAGTGTGCTTTTGGTGATTTTGTTGGGGGAAATCTGCAGCTGATCACTCCTGCATCCGCTCCCTGCGCCAGCAGCATTCCTGGCAACACCAGCCGCTTGGGTGGTGCCTGCTGTGGTTAGCAGCAGGAATTGAAGGCTAGACTGCAGGATTAATGCCCCGGCATGGCACGCCGTCAGCAGTCTTGGCTGGTTGGGTGCAGATCACCAAGCTGCAGTCGGAGAGTATAGCCTGGGTGCACGCAGCAGAAGCATACCTCAAGCAGCTTGAGGAATATCAGGTGCAATACATGGCTGTATGCGGTGCGCTGTAGCTGTGATTCCCGAAACCATGTCGGACAGCAGCTGCAACATGCCGCACTTTGACGCTTCTAACGACTGCCCTGTCGTGGCGAGGTGCTGCAGGCTCGGGTGACACGCGCTTTGCAGAAGCGTGTGCACGGCGCAGCCACTGTGGCCCGTGCACTATCATTGCTGAACGAGCAGCACTACCGCCACGCTGAGCACAAGGACCTGGCTGCGCTTCTGGCAGCCACCCTGAGCTTGCCGCCTGAGCATGGTGAGATAGCCGCAGCGACGCAGTTTCAGTGTCGTTTGATGCACGTCTGATGCGCCATGCTGCCCTGCACACCCTCACGAAGGCAACACTCACGCTCAAGCCGCAAGTCAACGCGTGCCTGCATGCATGCAGTCCACAACCCATCCTGGGGTGCAAGCCATCCAATGCTGGACTGTGACAGCCCTGTGTGGGTGGGCCATGGGCGCTGGCTGCTTCTGGATCTGACAGGTACGCTGAGCAGCTCTGTTGGTGCCACCATGGGATGGACCGGTAGGCTGCTTGTGTTTGGCGGGCAGCTGCTGGCACCAGCAGCAACAATAACAGCATGCAGGCACACGAAGACAGCTGACTGCCTTGTATGCTTTTGCAGCCCACCGCGCTGACTGGGGTCCGGCGCTCGGCGGTGATGGTGTGGTCAGCCACCAAACACTGCCGGATGTTCAGCATGTGTTCGGTGACCTGCTGACAAAGAAGGTTGAAAAGGATGCAGCAGCCTATTCAAGTGCTGAAACGCAGCAGCTGTCAGATCAACTGCATGTGAGTGGGGGACGTCTGTCCCCATTCTTTGAGCATAATGTGTTTGCACAGCGAACAGCAGGCTGTTGCTGCGTTCAGACGCCAGCACATACAAGCTCGCCAAGTGCAGCGGATGCACATGTGCAGGTCATGCGCAACGAGCGGCTGGCCCAGGTGTCACAGGATAGCGCAGCAGCCGGCTCCATGCATGTCGTGTCTGGCGCTCCTCCTGGAGAGGACCCGCAGGTCAACCCTGACGGGCAGCACATCAGCGGCAGGGTGAGTCCAAGCAGGGTTGTTGTGCAGCTGGCACCTGGTGCTGTGCGTTTGGGCAGGTTTCCTGCGCTTCAAAATCTTTGTCTTGCTTCGCCGCGCCTGCAATGTAAGGGATGCGGACATTGGTGTGCATGCCTGCTGCAGACTGTGGAGGAGCATCAGCGCCAAACGGCCGAGATGATGCTGATTGCTGAGCTGGAGGTCTACGAGGTGAGTTTGCCAGGCACCAAGCGGCACGCAGATTGCCAGCCCACTGGCGTGAATGCCGCTGACCACAGTGCAAGCATGGTGTTTGTATCTTCTTCAACAAAGCTGAGCACCCCACTGCCTGGGTGCTGGCAGGCTTTTGCCATGCAGCACTGCAATGGGCGCAAGCCTGTGCCCATTGTGTGCACGCAAGCCCAGTCGGCAGCACTGGACCTCAAGCACCAGGTGGCCCTGGCAGCCAAGCAGACTGGCAGCAATATGCAAGCCTTCAGGAGCCACAGGTGCGACTGTCAACCTGCCACTGCCCAAGGCATGCTGGTGTGAGCAAAGCAAGTGGTTGCTGCCTGCATGTATATCACGCAGGAACGTCGGTGAGGTAAACATTATGTTGTGGGTTGGTGCTAGCTAGTGGAGTGACTGGGTGAATACATTAAGCAAGGCTGCATGGGCAATACCTTGGCATCTGACGGCTTTATTCCTGCCCTTACCGCCGCAGGTGGGACATATTTGGTCTGCACGACCCAGTGGAAGCATCAGATGCGGAAGCCGGCGCTCTTGCTACACGGCTGAGGGTGCGGGTGGCTGCTGCATGCATGGATGGGCAACCAAGCACGTATGTTTTGTGCAACAGGCATTTGCTGGTGACACCCTGCTGCGCAGGGATCATGCTGTCTGCTGTGATATTGACACGCGTGTGCGTTTTGCCTGCAGGACCGCTTTCTGGCGGACTTGTCAGCTGTGCTCAGCCGGGGGTTGCGCCATGTGATTGCTCCGCCATCGGCAACGTGGCACCACCGCAGCTACCTGCATGACACTGCGAGCCCCTATGCGTACAAGGTGAGCAGCTGCAGTTGGTGGCATGGCAAGAGACAAATCCAAAAGCTGGCAAGCTGACACTACGTAAGTGGCACTCTGCATGTTCATCCACCTCCATGCACGCTCATTCTTGCAATGCCACCGCAGGTGCACTTCACGATGTACCTCATCTCAGACACCAGCCGCCACCTGCGCCATGCCCGGCACCAGCCACATGGCTCGCCCGCCCGCCCTGCAAGCTTTGACGTGGCCCACTTCAAGGAGCAAGTCCAGCGACTGCAGCTCAGGGGTCAAAGCTTTCACTTTGCAGTCAAGTACGTGGTTATCTGACATCACTGCATGGCGAGGGTGCCAGCATGAGCGCTCCCTTACCCTCGCCAGATGCAGTCAAGCTCAGTGCAGTTGCATGGTGTACCAAACCACGAGTGCTGTGCGGTGCCTGCAGGGAGCTGAATCTGCTGGACGAGCCCCCATTGGCCGTCGCATTTTCAGCCTCGCTTCGCACCTCATTTGTCAGCGTGCCCCACGCCATGGACGAGCCTGTAGGTGAGCTGCTGTCCGCCAGAGCAGCACCAGCTGTCAGGTACTGCCCAGCCCTGGTCTCATCACGCCCCTTGCTGTGCTGCAGAAAATGAGGCCATCCACATTGACAGCAGGGAGCTGTCATGGCGGCTGCGCCAGCAGTATGTCGACCCAGCCAACAGCCGGAGCACCAAGCGCAGTGCAGCTGACCCTCACGCCTCCCTGCATGTGAGTGGTCGGTCGGCATGGCGTGTTGCGCAGTGCAGCTGGACCCCCCCCCCCCCCCCCAGCTGGTTGCACATCTGATGTCCCCCGCCCTGGCACTCACTGCACCTATCGTTTGGTTTTGCAGGTGCCGGTGTTTGTGTTCTTGCTGGACCGAGACGTGCCCATCCTGATCGATGAGCACTACAACGCCCGTGCCCTGGAGGACATGGTGTTGGTGGTGGCAAATGCAGCGCATCAGTAAGCATGTCGCTTCTTTCGCAGCTGACAAGCACCGCAGCACTCAGCTGGAGCATGCTGGCTCAAGGCCGGCTTGCTGCCCCGGCCAGATAGCAAGCAGCCATTGCTGACACTGATTGATGTGTGTGGCACATGCAGGGATGAGCATCCTACAGGATTTGTGTGCGATGGTGCGCTGCTGTCAAGGCCAATGTCACCCCAGAAGCATGCGCTTGCAGCTGTGCTGCAGCACCTCGGGGGCGTGCTGCCCCCCCACCTGGGCTACAATCCACACAGGCATGCAGTGCAGGTGAGGCGCCCGCATGAAACAGACCGTGACTCTGTTGGCATGCGCATGTGTGCACATAACAGCGTGTGCAAGCCATGCTCACCACGTGTGCCCCACCAGCCCCCCTTCCCCTCCTAACCCCGACATTGTGCGCAGCATGACTGGCTGTGGAGTGTGGGGGCGCATCCGCTGAGCTGGACTTCCTCTGGCACAGTGTACACCCAGCTGAGCATCGACGCACTACACCGGAGGTGGGAACCGCCGATCACCGCATTCTGCATCACTGCCACAGCATGTTTTGGCAGCAGCATAGCATGCATGGCATGGTTGGCTGCAACTGCCTTGTCAACGGCCGTGGTTGTGAGTTGCCGGCGTTCTTGTGCTCTGCAGCTACCTGCTGGATGCACTGGACGGCAGCGTGGAGACGCTGAACGCCGGCATTGCCTTGCTGGCAAATGAGGTGCCCAGTGAGGATGCGTACAAGCATGTGGTGGAGGCACAGGCAAGGTCCTACAACCAGCCGTGGCCAGCAGCAGTTTGCGCTGTGCGGCTGGCACACACCTGGCGTGCTGCACGACCGGCAGGTGGCAGATGCAGCACGCCGTGGCGCCACCCCCAAACTGGGTATTATGCCTGCAGGCCGAGCTGCAAAAAACCCTGCAGCTGTACGGTCAGGTGGTCAACATGTGGCGCAACATGATGGATGCTGCTGGCGAGCTCGAGTATGCACAGGCATCATACCTGCTCGGCAACCTGGAGTCCCTGAGCGGTGCATTTAAGGTGGGTCACTGCAGCACTGCACAGCTGACACATGCTGGCCTGTGATTTGTTGGGGTCATCTATGACGCGAAGAGCCGGCTGCTATCTGGCGGGCCATCGCACCTGCTGCTGCCGCCATTGCAGGCTGCGTGCGAGAGCGTGCGGGATCACATGCACCCGAGACGTTGCAAAGCGCGTGCCGCCCTGCCACGGGGACTCATGAATGGCATCCTGGGCAGCAGTGCGGCAATGGGCTTGCTAGCCGTGACACTCATGCTGTTGCCGCGGCTGAAGCCTAAACCAAAAGTGAACTGAGTGAGCGGCTCAGGGTGGTGGGCACATCGCATGGCTGGGCATCGTATCGCTAGCATGTGGCCCAACCAAGTCAGGATGTAACATGTGGGCGGTCCGTGTGGAGGGTGCCCAGGCGTGCAAGCAGAAGGCAGCTTGCCAATCATGGCCATGCTGCCATGCTGGCGCGCCAAACCAGCAGGGTCAGCCCAGCAGGACACGGCGCCGCCTGCTGCTACCCTGCTGACTGACAAAGTGCAGCGCATCTGAGGTGTGGCCATACAGCTGCTTGTTCAGCAGCTGGAAGATGGGCCCATGCCGCTGGTTGGCCAGGTAGGCGGGGCTGCTTGCATCCATGCGTGGCCACAGGTTGTACACCAGCGCATGCACCAGCTCGTGCGCCAGGGTGTGCACCAGCATCTGCAAGCGACCAGGTGAGCCCTCAGGGGGTTACCTGCTGTTGCACAGGCGCCCAGCGGTGGGCAGGTGGCACGCAATGAGCAGGAAAGCGGCTGGCGCAGGGGTGTCAGCTGCCTCGCACCTGCAGCCGCGACGAGACCACCATGCCCTCGCAGTTCATGGGCTGCTCCGCCGACAGGTCGTGCCGCCACCTCGGCCGGTTCACAAACACCACGTTGCGCTCGTCAAAGCATGCCAGGTAGGCAGCCTGCGGCTCGTCCATCACACAGTAACGCAGCTGGTGCGCCGGGCACGGCTCTGCGTGTGCCTGGCCCGCTACTGCTGGTGGAGTGGCCGGGCCTGCTGCTGCCGTGGCTGGTGGCTGCTGTGCCTGGTCCCAACCGGCGCTGTGCACAAGCTGCCGCCTGTTGGGCCGGTGGAGCATGCGGCTGTGCAGCTGGCCCCCAAAAAACACGGCGTCAATCAAGTGCCCCAGCTTTGCCACAGCCTCGTCCGTCAGGTCTGCGCCTGCAAACTGCAGCTGCCACGCGCCCCCTGCCTCGCTGGTGGCTGCTTGCAGCAGGCCGTCCCAGGCACGCTGGTGCAGGGAGACGCCAGCGCGCCAGCCGCGTGCTGCGTACACCCCCTCCAGGAACCGGCAGAGCAGGCGCAGCTCGCGCCCCGGGATGGATCGCGCGCATGGCGGCAGGCCCTGCGGCGAGAGAGAAAGCGGCCTCGTGAGCCAGCCGCGGCACCCGCTGCCAGCTACCCTGCGTGACACCTACCGCGGCTTCACCCTCGCGATCGCTCTGCTTGCCGCGCCGCTCCGTCACCAGGAGCGCGATGCCGGTGGCCAAACAGGCCAGCAGCGGCCCCAGAGCGGACCACAGCTGCATGCGCAGCAAAACGCTACATGCGCGCGCGATGTCTCGTGTGTCGGCTTGGCGCACGGAGGGCTGGTGAGGGAGATTGAAATCGGCGCACCGCAACTAGCCGGCAGCCAGGCGCACTGGAGGCACAACAGAACTGCGTCGCGTGTAAACGCTGATTGCGTGGCACGGTACTATTGTCAGCCGTGCGCAGAGCGTGAACGATTTCCAAGAGCGCAGGCGGGAACCCTGTACGCGGTCAGGCGCCGTTCAAGACGTTGCCAAGAGGTACATACACTTGTCTGTGCACCACCGGTGGCGGCCGGGTGGCTCGATCCGCCGGACTGCCGCACAAACCCGCTGAGCCAGTCACAGAACAGCGGGCGCAGGCGCTGCGCGCCGACGCTGCTGGTGCCCCGCATTGGCTGCAGTACTGCTCGCACATGCATGACAGGCATTGGCAGTCGGGCGGAGCTTTCCCGGGCGTGCAGGATCACACGCATTTCGCTCCATGCAAAACGCATCCGCCCCCTCTCCTCCTGTCTGCAGCATGAGGGCCGCCACACTGCTGTCCTCCGGCGGGCGCAGCCTGGCCTCCTGCCTGCGCCGCCCTGCCAGCCCCATGCCCCAGGCATGCAGCACCAGCGGCAGGGGCAGCAGCGGCGCCAGCCGCGCCCTGCGCTGTGGGCCCAGCAGCAGCCAGGGCAGCAGCAGGCGCGCCGGCGTGCAGCGCCAGCCGCTGCAGCTGTATGCGGCAGCCGCAGTGGATGCCATCAAGCGCACCAACGGCGCAGCGCCCCCCCGCTCGGATGTCATCACCAGCCACCCCAGCAACAACGTGACCGACTACATCTACAGCAAGATGGGGGCCAGCCTGCACACACAGCCCGCGCACCCGATCGGCATCATCAAGCAGGCGATCTATGACTACTTTGAGGTGGGTCCAGCGGCCAGCGCACGGGAGCGGTGGTGCATTTCACATGTACATGTCCAGGGGCATGGTGCAGGGGTCAGCAGGCTACCCCCTGCAGCAAGTCCCAGCTTGCAGCCTGCAAGCATCCTGCCGCCTGCGCCACGGTCGGCTGTGCCTGCTGCCTGCTGCAGGCCAAGTACCCGGGTGTGTTCAGCCACCACGACGATCTGTACCCGGTGGTGACCACCCACGCCAACTTTGATGAGGTGCGGGGCCCTGGCAGCCAGTGGCTGCTTGCTGCCGGGTGTCAACACGCTTTCGGTGTGTGCCCAGCTCAGCTCTTCGTTGGCATGCGCCCATGCAACTTGGCGGCTGAAGCCCCCTGCGCGCTGCAGGTGCTGGTGCCCGCGGACCATGTGAGCCGGTCACCCAACGACACGTACTATGTGACGGACAGCACGGTGCTGCGCTGTCACACCAGCGCGCATCAGGCAGAGATGCTGAGGCAGAAACACCCGGCATTCCTGGTGACAGGTGAGCAGGGGGTTTCGCAGGGGGGCTCTGGGCGTCCAGGTTGAATGCACGATGGAGCAGTGGGTGGAGCCAACAGCACCCTCACCACCACAGCCTCCCCAAGGCAAACCAACGCCGCTGTGCAGGAGACGTGTACCGCCGTGACAGCATTGACAGCACCCACTACCCGGTGTTCCACCAAATGGAGGGCGTCAAGGTGTACAGCCAGGCGGAGTGGGAGGCATCCGGCTTGGATGCCACCAAGTTTGCAGAGCAGGAGCTGAAGGCGGCACTGGAGGTGGGTGTGAAGCGCTGCCAGGGCACATTACTTGCGGGCCATCCAGTTCGCACGTGCAGCAGGCGTGGTGTGTTTCAGCCAAAATACGCACCGTCCCCGCGCCACATGCAGCCCACACACACCGCGCGCCTGCTGGCTGTCTTGGACACCTGGCCTTCCAGTTGACTGACACAGGCGATGCGGGTTGCTTGCTCGCAGGGCCTGGCGCAGCACCTGTTTGGCAACGTGCAGTGCCGGTGGATTGATGCCTACTTCCCCTTCACGGAGCCTTCCTTTGAGCTGGAAATTTTTTTCAATGGTGCGCTGAACATGGGGGAGCCTGACGTACTGCAGCCTGACGACAAGTGGGCAGGAACGCGGCAGCATGGCAGCCTTGGACAGCCGCAGGCTGGTCCTGGCGCCCCGTCTCATACATCGGGTATTGCGTTTGCTGCAGACAAGTGGCTGGAGGTGCTGGGATGTGGTGTGATGGAGCAGAAGATCCTGGATGACAACTTTGGCGCTGGTCAGAAGGCCTGGGCGTTCGGCCTGGGACTGGAGCGACTGGCCATGGTGCTGTTCGAGATCCCCGACATCAGGTAAGACAAGATTACATAACACCAGAGGCTGTGGGCCCATGGGTCTCGCGTCCTGCGAGGGCACATGGACCCCCCTC
>Ga0315908_10000519_pt1 | contig 30648 bp, 20 predicted proteins | sample LakEriMetagenome_12_FD_203520 | JGI IMG/M metagenome (GOLD analysis project Ga0315908, IMG submission 203520) | Freshwater fungal communities from buoy surface, Lake Erie, Ohio, United States - Buoy 4 MA124 | ecosystem: Environmental > Aquatic > Freshwater > Lake > Lake biofilm | place: USA...
GGAACCGGTGGAGATTCTCTTTGAAGACGATTCGATCTGGGTTCTTGCCAAGCCGGCGGCGATGCTGACGGTCCCGACAACCTGGGGCGAGTCGAACACGTTGCAGGGCTGGGCCACCAAGCGACTCCAGCGGCAAGTCCCTGGCGGGAAGGCGTGCTGTGTCCAGCGACTGGATCGCGGCGTCTCGGGGGTGCTGGTGATGGCCAAAAGCCTTGCCGTAGCACAACAGCTGAGAAATCAATTCGCTGCGAGGAAACCCAAACGTCGATACATCGCCATCGTCTTGGGGAACCCACGGCAACAGCGGGGAACGGTCCAGTCCTACATGGCCACCGACGCCCAACTGAATCGATACAGCGTCCAGGACCCATCCCAAGGGGAATTGGCGATCACGCACTACCAAGTTCAATTCCAGCTGCAGGGGGCGGCGATGATTCAGGTGGAACTAGAGACAGGACGACGCAACCAAATCCGCGTTCACATGGCAGACTTGGGGCACCCAGTGCTAGGGGACCCCCGATACGGCCGAAGTTTCCCGCCTCACCCTCAATGGGTGTGGGATCGCCTGGCACTGCACGCCTATGCGCTGCGATTCGATCATCCAGTGACCGGTGAGGAGATGGATTTCGCCTTGCCATGGCCAGAATCATTTCGGGTATTCAAACGCAAAGCGGCTCCAGCGCAGGAAACCTCGCGAGGCGCCCGGCGATCACCCACAGCCAAGAGATCTGAGGATTCGGGAAGAGACGACGGCTGATCGCCGCGCTGCCTAGTCCAAGCTCTTGGGACCGGTCGATCGGAGAGGTTTCGATCGGCGGATGTTCCCATCCATCGCCTGCGGCTGGTACATTACCGATAGGCAAGAAAGTCCTGCCCGCCTCCTCGCCAGTAGCCAAGGCGATCAGGAAAGCCAGGGCCCCTCATGCAACGAACCGCCAGACACCTGACCAATCTCACTTTTGGAGGGATGCCGATGTCGCAACAAGGAAACGACTCCTGGAGGCGCGTCCTCGGATCGATCGCTATTCTGCTGACGCTTACGTTCACCCTGGCCTCGATCGCTCCATTGGCTCGCGGGCAGGAAGAGTCCCCGCGAGTCAACTCGGCGTGGATTCAGCCGGGAGATCGCGTCGCATGGTTGGGAGGGCGACTGTGGGAGGAGCTGGCCGAGCGGGGGGATCTGGAGTCGATCCTGTCGATTCGCATGTCGGGCCTGCCGGTTGCCTTCCGCAATGTCGGGTGGAGCGGCGATGATGTGGAAGGACGGGCTCGAGCCGTCTTTGGGTCGGTGGAGGATGGATACAAACGGCGGCTGGTCGATCTGAAACAGGCAGACCCGACGGTTGTCTTCGTCCACTATGGATTCTCTGAAGCGATGGACGACGGTTGGAATGACCAACGCTTCGACAAAGGTCTGAGACGACTGCTGACCGATCTAAAGCCGCTTTCGTACCGGTTGGTCCTGTTGCAATCTCCTGCCATTCCAGCTGGAACCCGATTCCCGGAAGCTCGCCGAGACCGTTGCAACCAGAAGATCGAACGATTCAATGAGATCCTCAAGCAAATCGCCGATCAGGAGGGCCTGAAGGTGCTGCAGCTTCCCGCATGGACTCCGGAGATGAGCGACGATGGGATCCAGTTGCACGCAGCCGGCTATCAAGCATTCGCCAGCCAATTCGCATCGCTGGTGGTCCCTGGAAAAAGCCAGGAAATGCCTGGGGAGCTGCGAGTCGATTGGAAGGGGGAAGGCAGCCTTTCGCTGGGGGATTGGTCGCTGAAAGTGGTCGACCGCGACAGCATCAATGGGAAGTGGCGGTTGGAGGAATCGTTTGCCGCATTGCCAGAGCGATCGCTGGACGAGGCCACTGCGGATGGAAGAACGATTCGAAAGAAGCGTCGTCTGGTTGTGACCGGCCTGCCTCCAGGCCGCTACCAATGGACGCTGGAGGGCGAAGTGGTCGCTTCCGGCAGTGCCGCGGAATGGGCGAAGGGAATCGAAGTGTCGGGGGTTGGCGCCGATCGTCAGCGACTGGCACTGCAGAAGACGGCCAAGGAGAAAGACACCCTATTCATGCATCAGTATCGCCCCCAGAACGAAACCTATCTCTTCCTTTTTCGAAAGCACGAACAGGGGAACAACGCTGGAGAGGTCCAGGCATTCGAGAAATTAACCAAACAGTGGGATTCGACCATCCAAGACCTCGCCAAGCCCAAACGATACACGTGGGAATGGACTCGCATCGGCGACTGATTCGAAGAGATTCAAAATAGATAGACAACCGCATTTGAATCGGCGGACTGGGGCTCCATCGGCGCCCGTCATGCTTGTGCTCAATCCGCTGCGTCGAAATGGGTACGAGTACGAGCAGAAGCATGAACAAAGCATGGGACCGATGGACTCGATCGAATGCTTCTGACTTGCGTGGAGCCAGGGACTCGCACTCGATCCAGGCGGAGCATCGCATGTTCTGAGATGGATTGAGCCGAGGGGATAAAACCCTCACCGCTTGTTCCTCGCGCCCCTCCCGAGCGGAGAATGGAGGTTTGTTTGCGACTCTACTGTGCGGGAGGGTGAGGTCGTTTTTTACCCTCCCTCAGGGAGGGTCGCTGAGGAGGAACGACGAAGCGGGGAGGGCTAAATCATGGTTCTGGCTGCCAACCGTCGTGCACTAGCACCGCAGCGGTGAGGACGAGTCTCAGACCGAAGGAACGCCGGACCCCTGGGATGGCCTGAAGCTTTCGGCCGAACTGCGAAGAGTCGACAGGATCCGAATCGACCGCTAGCGCCACTGGACGAGGGCGGCGGACTGAGGCAAGTAAGGATCGACCGCTAGGCCCAGTTGATTGGCCCAGTTGATTGGCCCCGCAACGGGGTCGGCGCCAGCGGATCCAAAATCCCTTCGTCGGTCCAGGGCATTTCCATTGGATTGCCCGTGATGGTTTCCAAGCCTAATCCGGGCTTTTGGACGGCAGGAAGTCCTGTTAAAAAACTTCGATCGGCCATTCTTGGCGCCTTTGGTCTTCTCAGCCAAGGAGCGAGCGGTAGGATGATCGACAACTCCGGATGGATCCAAGGTGGATAGAACAATCGCTTCGACGGCAATGTGTGTAGCCCATTGGTGGCACAAAGGAATTCTCCATGAAATTCCGTTTTCCGATCGTCATCATCGACGAGGACTTTCGGTCGGGCAATACTTCGGGTTTGGGGATACGGGCGCTTGCGGAAGCGATTGAAGGAGAAGGAGTCGAGGTGGTCGGGGTGACCAGTTACGGCGACCTATCTCAATTCGCCCAGCAGCAGAGTCGCGCTAGCGCCTTCATCCTGTCGATCGATGACGAGGAATTCAGCCACGATGGCTCCCCGGTACCCGCCATCTTGAATCTCCGGCAGTTCATCTCCGAAATCCGCTTTCGCAACGCGGAGATTCCGATTTTCCTCTATGGTGAGACGCGGACGGCTCGGCATATCCCCAACGACATTCTGCGCGAACTGCATGGCTTCATCCACATGTTCGAGGACACGCCAGAGTTCGTCGCTCGGCATATTGTTCGCGAGGCGAAGTCCTATACGGACGGATTGTTGCCACCTTTTTTCCGCGCGTTGGTCAACTACGCGAAGGATGGGTCTTATTCCTGGCATTGCCCAGGGCACTCCGGTGGCGTCGCTTTTTTGAAGAGCCCCGTTGGCCAGATGTTTCATCAATTCTTTGGTGAGAACATGCTGCGAGCCGACGTTTGCAATTCCGTCGAAGAGCTAGGTCAGTTGCTCGATCACACCGGGCCGGTGGCGGCATCGGAGCGGAATGCGGCACGGATCTTCAACGCCGATCATTGTTTTTTCGTCACCAACGGCACGTCGACCTCCAACAAGATGGTCTGGCACAGCACGGTTGGATCGGGCGACATCGTCGTCGTCGACCGCAACTGCCACAAGTCGATCCTGCATGCGATCGTGATGACGGGAGCCATTCCCGTTTTCCTGACTCCCACGCGAAATCATCTGGGGCTGATCGGACCGATCTCCCTGGAGGAATTCGAACCGGCGAATATCCAGCGGAAGATCGACGCCAACCCGTTCGCTCGTCAAGCGCAGGAAGAGAACCCCGATCGCAAGCCGCGGATTCTGACGATCACCCAGAGCACCTACGACGGGGTGGTCTACAACGTCGAGAAGCTCAAGAAACTGCTCGATGGAAATATCGGAACGCTGCATTTCGATGAAGCTTGGTTGCCGCATGCGGCCTTTCATGATTTCTACCGCAACTTCCACGCGATCGGCCGAGACCGCCCGCGTTGCGAGGAAGCGATGGTCTTTGCCACGCATTCCACGCACAAGCTTTTGGCTGGGATTTCCCAGGCATCCCAGATTTTGGTGCAGGAATCGGATCGCACCAAGCTGGACCGGCATCTTTTCAACGAAGCCTACTTGATGCACACCTCCACCTCGCCTCAGTACGCCATCATCGCCAGTTGCGATGTGGCAGCGGCGATGATGGAACCGCCGGGAGGCACCGCGCTGGTTGAGGAATCGATACTCGAAGCGCTCGATTTCCGGCGCGCCATGAAGAAAGTCGATCAGGAGTGGGGCAAGGACTGGTGGTTCCAGGTCTGGGGCCCCGACGACATCGCCGAAGATGGGATCGGTCAGCCCGAGGACTGGGTGCTCAAGGCGGAAGACACGTGGCATGGCTTCGGCCCGTTGGCTGCTGGCTTCAATATGCTCGACCCGATCAAAGCGACGATCATCACGCCAGGCCTGGATGTCAGCGGCCGTTTTTCCGAGACCGGCATCCCCGCCTCGATTGTCACGCGGTACTTGGCGGAGCATGGAGTCATCGTCGAGAAGACAGGGCTTTATTCATTCTTCATCATGTTCACAATCGGCATCACCAAAGGCCGGTGGAATACGTTGCTGAGCGCCCTTCAGCAGTTCAAGGACGACTACGACAAGAACCAGAAGATGTGGAAGATTCTTCCCGAGTTCTGCCAACACCATCCGCATTACGAAAAGGTTGGCTTGCGGGATCTTTGCCAGGAGATCCACGACACCTACCGAGACAACGACGTGGCGCGCGTCACTACGGAAATGTATTTGTCGATTTCGCAGCCTGCCATGAAGCCGTCGGATGCGTATGACATGATGATCCGCCGCGAGATTGAGCGGGTGGAGATCGACCACCTGGAGGGGCGCATCACCAGCGTCCTCCTAACCCCCTATCCACCCGGCATTCCGTTGCTGATCCCCGGAGAGCGTTTCAACAAGACGATCGTCGAGTACCTCCAGTTCGCCAGGGAATTCAACCGCAGATTTCCGGGGTTCGACACCGACATTCACGGACTGGTGGAAGAAGATTCCGCTCAAGGACGGCGTTACTTTGTCGACTGCGTGCAGCCCAGCAATTCCGCGCTGCCGCCCCCGACGCACACCGCCACTGCCGCCTCCCGCCCAGCTTCTGTCCGCAAATGAACACCCCCGGTTCTCTCCGAACTATCAAGTCGACGAAAATTGGCCCCGCCAGTCGCTGGCTCCTAAAATAACCTCCCTGGCAAGCAGAGATCGCGGATCCGGGAGTGGTGAATCACTCGTAGGAGCCACCGTGGACCAATCCCCATGGGTCGCACAATCCTGGGGCGAGAAGCTGCGACCTGGTTAGTCCAAAGAGAGTCGCCATGGCCCTTGGGGAGGCATTGGATGAGCGAAGCAGAGGAACCAGCGGGGGACCTTCCTTGGATCGATCAAGGCAGGCCGAACAAGGTAGTACCAACCCCATCGTCGGGCTCCCGATCCGATGCCAATGTCGAGATCCCCCGAGACATCAAGTACCTTGCTGGGATAGGTCCCCAGCGCGCCGAATCGCTGAAGAAACTGGGTGTCCACCGACCGATCGATCTTCTTTTTTATTTCCCAAGATCGTATCAGGAACCTGCTGTCCATCGCCCCACCAGCCAATGGGTCGCTGATCAGCGATGCAGTGCCGTTGGGGAGGTCGAATCGATCGAAGTACGAAGCACCGCCGAGGGGCGAACGATCCTAGGGGTGCTGCTGCGATGCGAAGGAGGTGGATACCTTCGGCTGGTTTGGTTCAACCAACCCTTCCGGCGCGATCAACTGGCGCGAGGGATGCGAGTGCTGGCGACCGGGGTGGCCAAATCGACCGGCGTCCATTGGGAGATGCGACACCCCGATTTCCTGGTGCTGGGGCCCGACAGCCCAGTCCCGCAGGGGAAACCGATTCCCATCTATGGTCTGACCGATGGGATTCAGCAGCGGCATCTGATGCAGAGCATCGATCAGTTGCTGCCGATGATCCTTCCATCAATCGAAGAAGTCTTGCCGGACCAGTTGCGGCAGCAGCATCAGCTGATGGAGATCCACCAGGCGTTGCGAACCATTCATCAACCGGAGTCGATGGAGGAAGCGGAACTAGCTCGGAGGCGATTCATCTTTCAGGAGCTGCTGCATCTGCAATTGGCTATCGGACTGCGTCGCAGCCGCTTGTCGCACCAGCAGGCAGCCACCCCCTTGCCGACTTCGGCAGTCATCGACGCGAGGATCTTCCGGAGGTTTCCCTTTGAGCTGACGGGAGACCAGCGGAGAGCGATCCACCAGATCGCCGACGACATGGCGCGGACGACACCGATGAATCGACTGATTCAAGGGGATGTCGGAAGCGGCAAGACGGCAGTGGCACTCTATGCGATGCTTTTGGCGGTGGCCAATGAGCATCAGGCGGCATTGATGGCCCCTACGGAGGTGCTGGCCAGACAGCATTTCCAAAAATTGCAGGAGAGCCTGCAAGGAAGCCGGGTTCATATCGACCTGCTGGTAGGAAGTCTTACCGCCTCCCAGCGCCAGGAGGTACTCCAGAGGCTGGCGCTGGGGACCACCGACCTCGTGGTCGGCACGCAGGCCCTGGCGAGCGATCAGGTCGCCTTCGCGAAACTCGGCTTGGTGGTGATCGATGAACAGCACAAGTTCGGGGTGGAGCAGCGGGCGAGTCTCCGGGGGGGCGAGCAAGCTGCTCATTATCTGGTATTGTCGGCGACCCCCATTCCACGAACCCTCACCATGACCGCCTTCGGCGATCTGGATGTCTCCATCCTGCGCGACAAACCACCAGGTCGCATGCCCGTCCATTCGTACTTAGCCAAGCCGGATCAAGAGAGCTCCTGGTGGCACTTCGTCGCCAAGCAAGTCGATCAAGGCAGGCAGGCGTATGTGATTGCGGCACGCGTCAGCCAGAGCGATGAAGAGGGACTTCAGGGGGCTCAACAGGTCTACCAGCATTTGCAGGAAGGACCACTGAAGCATCTGGCTCTTGGACTGCTCCACGGCCGCATGGAGGGATCGGAAAAACAAACCACCCTCGACCAATTCGCCAGTGGATCGATCGATGTGCTGGTGGCCACCACCGTGGTGGAAGTGGGGATCGACGTCCCCAATGCCACCGTCATGACCATCCTCGACGCCGACCGACTTGGGCTTTCGCAACTCCATCAGCTACGCGGTCGCGTCTCCCGAGGAAGCTTTCCCGGCTATGTCTGCCTGATGGTGCGGCAATCGTTGGCCCAGCAGGAAAATCAGCGCCTGGAGGCGTTCATCGCCAGCGATGACGGATTCCAATTGGCCGAGGTCGACTGGAAGCTTCGGGGCCCGGGGGACCTGCTGGGAACCCGTCAGCACGGGCTACCCCAATTCCGCATCGCCGACCTAATCCGAGATCAGGCCGTCGTGGAAACGACCCAAACCGCCGCCCGCGCTATCCTCCAAGCCGATCCCCTCCTGGATGCGCCTCAGTGGGCCCGACTGAAAAAACAGGTCCTCGCGCGCCACGGCCAATCGCTCGATTTCGGCGACGTCGGATAAAACACCCTCAAGTGGGGGTTTTCTGGGTGCGATTTGGGCTTGGAAGTGGTCGGTTTCTCTTTTATATTGCTGGATTCGATGGTTGGCGGACGAAATTCATCCTCGTCCCGACCGGATGCCACTGGATGATCGTGATCCGGATCGGTTGGATTCCCTGAATTTATCTTTCGAGCGGACGATGACCAAGCAAAAGACGCACAAGGCGACCAAGAAGCGATTTCGACTGACCGCAACTGGGAAGGCCAAGCATCGCAAGGCGGGCACCAGCCACTTGGCGGTCCGAAAGACGCCCAAGCGAATTCGCCAACTTCGCGGCACCAAGACGGTGGAAACGAACATGGAGCGAGTGATCCAGGCGGCGCTTCGAGGCAACAGCTACTAGAAGGCCCGGGGGTGGTTTGATCACTTCCTGGAAACGAACTTCGTAGACGATAGCCAACCTGGTTTCAGGATGGCCAGATGGATGGCAAGTCCATCGACAGGACTGGAGTGCCAGACCAGATCCTTGGGTTCAACAACTGCCAGCATCCTTGGAAGCAAGGGTGAATGACCTGCCGGTCTCGGATCGGTAGGTTGGGATGCACTCCCCCCCTCCAATCAATCCATTCCACTGGGGTGGGGTTGAGACGAGCGATGGCGGTGACCTGAAGGTTTCACGACGAGAGGAAAGATAGACCGATGCGTACCACCAAAGGTCATGCGCGACGACGAGCCAAAAATCGATTGTTCAAACGAGCCAAAGGATACGTCGGTGGACGTAGACGGCTCTACCGCACCGCGAAGGAAAACCTGGTGCGGGCAGGTGTCTTTGCCTACCGTGACCGTCGTCGTCGACGACGAGACTTCCGTCGCCTTTGGATCATTCGCCTGAGCGCTGCAGTGCGTCAGTACGACCTCCGCTACAGCGAATTCATCCACGGACTGCAACTGGCCAAGATCGAACTGGATCGCAAGCAGCTTTCCGAAATGGCGATCGCGGACCCTGCTGCTTTCCAGCAGATCGTCGAATCGGTCAAGAAGCACTTGGTGGCGGCCTGAAAGGGGCGCCATGAGTCTTCAGGTTTTTCTTGAATCGCTGGATTCCCTGGAGCGTCAGGCCAGGGAGCAGTTTGCTGGTGTGGTTGATGCCGCCGGCCTAGAGTCTCTTCGCGTCGAGTTTCTGGGGGCCAAAAACGGGCTCCTGAAGTCGGCTCAGAAGCAACTAGGGACGGTACCGGCTACCGACAAGCCAGCCGCGGGCAAGCGGTTCAACGAAGTGCGGGAAGCGATCGAAAGCCTGCTGGAAGAAACGTCCAGCAGGTTGGGAGATCGCACGGCATCTAAGCCGACCGGTCCGCTTCCTGATTGCACTCTTCCCGGCGTACCACCCCACTTGGGACATCTCCATCCAATCACCCAGACGATCGAATTGCTCAAAGAGATCATGGGGCGGCTTGGATTTACGGTCACTGAGGGACCGGAGGTGGAAGACGTCTGGCATAACTTCGTGGCGCTGAACATTCCCGAGGACCACGTGGCTCGTGATCCCGCCGATAACTTCTACCTGCAGCCGATCGACAAGAAGAAAAGCGACGAGGCGCCTGCACTCCTTCGCAGTCAGACCAGCACCGTTCAGATACGAGTGATGGAAACGACCAAGCCCCCCATTCGCATCATCTCGCTGGGGAGGGTCTATCGACCGGACGAAGCCGATGCCACGCATTACCCGATGTTCCATCAGATGGAAGGTCTTTGGGTCGACCAGCACGTCACCATGGCGCAGCTGAAAAGTGTGCTCCGGATGTTTGCGACCAGCTACCTGGGTGGCGATGTCCAGATCCGCTTCCGCCCCTCGTTTTTTCCGTTCACTGAACCGAGTGTGGAAGTCGACTTCTTCTGGAACGGTCAGTGGATGGAGTTTGGCGGCGCCGGGATGGTCGACCCCAACGTGCTGACCAGCGTCGGGATCGATCCCGACCGATATAGTGGTTTCGCTTTCGGCCTGGGAGTGGAACGTCTGTGCATGCGGCGATTCGGGATCACCGATATCCGCGAACTCTATCGAAATGACGTCCGATTTCTTCGTCAGTTCTAGGGACTGCCATGCTCGTCTCATGGGATTGGTTGTCGCAGTATGTGCTTCTGAATATGCCGCACCAGGAACTGGCCGATCGGCTGGCTCTAAGCGGACTCAATCACGAGTCAACGACGTTTCGCGATGGCGAACCGGTCTTGGATTTGGAAGTGACAAGCAATCGAGGGGATTGCCTGAGCCATCTAGGGGTGGCCAGGGAGATCGCGGTGCTCTACGACCGCGAGGTCTGTATTCCGGAACCCCAGCCAACCGCCACCGGTCCAGCAATCGCTGGGCAGTGGCGCCTGGAGAACCTCTGGGAGGAAGCCTGCCCAAGATACACAGCGCGAATTGTTCGTGGCGTTTGTGTTGGGCCCAGCCCTTCCTGGTTGGTCAAGCGACTTGCTGCCTGTGGGATCGGAACGGTCAACAACATCGTCGACATCACCAATTATGTGATGCTGGAATGCGGCCAACCGCTCCATGCGTTCGACTTGGCAAAACTTCAGGGGGGAAAGATCGTCGTCCGTCCCGGGCGGTCGGGTGAGTCGATGGTAGCGATCGACCACAAGACCTACGCATTGAATCCTTCGATGCTGGTCATCGCCGATGCAATCCAGCCTGTCGCGATCGCTGGGGTGATGGGTGGCGAGAGCTCCGAGGTATCCTCGCAGACGGTCGACCTGTTGATCGAAGCGGCGGATTTTGCTCCTAGAGTGGTTCGCACGGCATCGAGAAGCCTGCGTCTGCATTCGGCCGCGTCGTTTCGATTCGAACGTCGAATCGATCGCCATCGGCTCGACTGGGCCTCGCGCCGCTGCTGCCAGTTGATTCAGGAACTGGCAGGCGGGACGCTCGATGCAGGAATGCTCGATAGCGCCCCCGATACCGCAACTCTGCCGGTGGTACGGCTTCGCGAGCCACAGATCGGACGCGTCCTGGGGATCGAAATCCCGAAGCAGAAGATCGAACGGATCCTGTCGGCGCTGGGGTGCAGAAACCTTGGCTCCCTGGATGGCGATTGGCAATGGCAAGTGCCTTCATGGCGATCCGACTTGACTCGGGAAATCGATTTGATCGAGGAACTGGCGCGCATCCATGGCTATGAAAGAATTCCCGAAGATTCGATCGTCCCAGTCTTCCCCTCCGCCAAACGCCCCAAGGATCTGATGGTCGAACGTCTGCGGCCGCTTCTGGCAGGATGCGGGTTTGATGAAGCGCTCACTCCTAGCTTGGTATCGAAAGAACTGGATGGGATGATCAGTGCCTGGACCGACGCCCCCAGTCGATCCAGCCGCCAACCGTTGCTGGAAGGTGCACAGCATCTGCGCCGAAGCCTAGTTCCCAGCCTGCTTCAATGCTGGATTGGTCAGGCCGACCATATCGCCAGCCACGTGCGACTTTATGAAATCGCCTCGATCTACCAAGTCGATGGCTCCCGAGGCGACCTGCCCGCCGAGCAATGGACATTAGGATTGCTGGGGGATACGGAAGATCGCATCCTCCGTGGCTTGATCGAGGAACTGTTTGTCCGTGCCATGGGAAGTCCAAACCGCTGGGAAATCGATCCTTGGGATCATCCTTCAATCGAACCTGCAACCGGCCTAATCTACCGAATGGCGGGTAAGCAGTTGGCGTGGCAGGGGCAGTTGAGTCATCGACTGCGTCAGAAAATGAAGGTAGCCCGGCCACTTGTTCTGGCCGAAGTGCATCTGGATCTTTTGCTAGAAAATTTCCAGCCAGTACCAACCTGGCAGCCTACCCTTCCATTCCCAGTCGTGCAGCGGGATTTCAACTTGGTCGTCCCCGAATCCCTTCCCTGGGCAGCGCTCGAGCAAACGATCCGCGCGTCGGCTGGACCATGGCTGAAAGCGATCCACTTCCATGAGACATACCGCGACTACGCGAAAGACGGCAACGATCGCAAACGTTGGTTCTTCTCACTCGATTTCCAGCACCCCTCTCAAACGCTGACCGGAGATCAGGTGCGCGACGCCATGAAGGCGACGCTGGATCAGTGCGCCCAGCAGCATCAAGCAACACTGCTTAGCGGTTCTTTGTAGCGATTTGGATTGGCATCGAAGAGCCACTCGAAACGATACCGATGAAGCTGCTACAATCGGAGCGGATGCGTCGATTCAGCGCGCAGCGATCCGATCGATCGATTTTCGTCGATCGTCAGTCGTTGCTTGGCCAGCATAAGGAAGTCGGGGATGGTCTGGAAACTCGATGGTGACACCGCAGAGTGGAATCGTAACGGAGTGCAGCTGAAGGCTCCTTTGGGTCATATTCAGCGTGGCCTGGAATGGTCGATGGATGGGCGGGAGGAACCGAAGAGCCGACTGTTTCAGATCGATCTTCGCGAGGTGCCTCCACCCCGTTTGGCCGATGCCTACATCCGCGGCGACGACCTGGTGGTCCTTTATCCGGAGCACCGCCAGCAGCCCTACAGCATGCAGCTCGATTTTCGTGCGCTGCTGTCCCCCGGCATGCGGCTGGGCCTAGAACTATGGGTCAGTGTCCATACCCAACTCTTGGAGTGCTACCCCGCTGTGCAGATCAGCTTTCGATCGCAGTCGGCTGGACTGCGATCCCCCGCTCTGGGTGATCCTGCAGCAACGCTGACGATCCAACATGAATCATGGACACCCAGGTGCAGCAGCCACATTTGGGTTCATCCCCTGGATGCTCCCGAAGCCAGCTGGAGCGAAACCAGTCCTGGAGATCGCCAAAGTGTGCTTCTGTTTGGAAACTTCATGGAGAAAGGGGTGATTCGTCGAGCTCGGCTGCAGTGGTGGTTGGGCCTGTCGACGCTGGACGCAGCCACCCTGGTCGCTTTGCGGCAGCAATTCGCCACCAGTCCACTCCCGTTGACGGCCTGATCGATCGAAGGATTTCACCACCCGATCCGAGCATCCTGGGGGATGCAATCACCGTCTCTACTGCGTCCAGACAACTCATCTAGAAACACTCGCCCCTTCGACTAGCCCTTTCCGCCCCTTCAGGATCACAGCCTACCAGCCCCCGCTCCTTGCAACGGTCGCTAGCGACTGCATGGCGCACCTGCCCTTCCGAGATTCCTGTCGCATGCCAACCATGTCGTTTCGCTATGGACTGCCTACCGCTGTCCTTCTAGCTCTGATTACCTTCCTTGCCCCATGGCGCACCTACCACTTGATGGCACAGGAAGTCACCTGCGAGGTGCCGGGAGCGGAACGGTGGATGGAACTGGTGCATCGCCTACAGCAGATCCATCAGCCCGGTGCTTTTTCCGATTGCACCCTTTGGGATCCTTGGTTGCCGCGAGCGACATTGGGCTACCAAGCGGCTGCCGCCGATCGCTATCAAGCCAGCCTGTTGGGGCGGCGGATCGATCCCCAGGGATATGTCTCGATGCAGCAGCATCGCGGGATGGCTCATAGCGAGGGATGGCCATTTCCTGGTTGGCAGCAGAGCACTGGAAAGGGATGGCACTTCAGCCTCCAAGGAGATATCTGGGCCATCCAGAATTTCCGCTCGCAACCAGAAACCTCTTGGGATTCTTGGGAGTTTCAAGGTGCCCAGGTGGTCGGCATCGATCCCGCTGAGGGCTTGGTGCTCAAGGCAACCTCAGATCGTGTGGTGATCACCACACCCACCATTGGATGCGGCACCATCGTCGCCCCTTTTGCACGACTGGAGATGTCGCATCCGGAATTGCCCGTAGGATCGGAGGGACAGATCCATTGGCGCATGAAAGAGGAATCGACCTGGGACGACGCGAGGCACGTTGCTTTCCAGGTCGCTCCAACGAACGGATCCCATCGCTACTACAACGTCCCGCTCTATCTGCATCCCGAGTACGGCGGACTGCTGGAGCAATGGAGGATCGAACTGCCGGCGGTGGTCGGTTCCCAGTGGGTGCTCAAGTCGGTGTGCACTGCGATCGACACCCGGCATCCGATCACCAACACCAACTACCTGATCGCCTGCTGCGACCTGCTGGACTGGACAGGACGTATCGATTTTCTAAGACAGAATATCGATCGAATGCGAATCGCTCTTCAGTTTGCGATCGATGAATTCTCCGTAGAACGCGAAGGCCTCGTCCGGGTCCCGTGGGTGGGGCATGATGGTCGCAGCGGACTCAACGGGACGGAAGGCAAAACAAAGATGCGTCCTGGATTGGGTGTCGGGAACAACTACTGGGACCTGCTCCCGTTTGGCGGCCGTGATGCGTTGGCGTCGATGATGATGGTGGCGGCACTGGAGCGGATGTCGAGGCTGGAAAAGGAGATCGCAGCGCATCCGCAATGGGGAATCCCCGCACCGCACTCCTCGCGCCATGCTGCAGCGCTAGAACAACTCGCCAGCCGGTGCCGGGCAACATTTCAACAGCGGTTTTGGTCCGAACCGACCGGGCGACTGATCGGGTGGGAAGACCTGCTGGGCCAGCGCTACGACTACGGTTTTACCTTTCTGAATCTGGAAGCGGTGGCTCGCGGACTAACCAATCCCGATCAATCCCGATCGATCTTCGACTGGATCGATGGAAGGCGGCGCGTGGATGGGGACACGTCGCAGGGGGAAGATATCTACCACTGGAGATTTGGACCGCGAGCTACAACCAAGAGGAATGTGGAGACGTATTGCTGGGCATGGAGCGACCCGGGGGCGATTCCGTGGGGAGGCCAAGTGCAGGATGGTGGAGCGGTGCTGGGATTCAGCTACTTTGACTGGCTGGCACGTGTCCGAACCAATGGCCCGGATGACGCTTGGGCCAAAATGCAGCAGACGCTGGAGTGGTTCGCGGAGGTGCAATTGGCGGGCGGATACCGCGCCTATTACAAGGACCCCACGCGTGGCACACTGCAGGGAGGTGGTACTGCAGGGGGCCTGGGACTGGACGAAGAGTTTTTGGAAAGCGCGTTGGTCCCTTCAATCCTCATCGATGGGTTTCTCGGCTGGGAACCTCGGCTCGATGGCGTGCTCTTTCAACCGCGACTTCCCAAGAGCTGGCCTAGCCTGAAAGTGCGCCATCTCCGCTTTCACGGAACATCGATCGATGTAGAAGCGAGGCAGGACGGAAGCCTTCGGATGGAGGCACCCAGGGACCATCCCGACTGGACGATCCGCACGGCGCAGGGCGAGAGCCTATGGCAATCGGGCGACCCTATCTGGGAGGTCGGTCAGGCCAGTCGATAGAAGCCGACGGCGTTTTTCCACCAAAGCTTTTGGCGATCTTCCGCAGAACGATCTGCGATGATTTCCGTCAGCATCGTGTACCACTGCTGGAAGGTGCCACCCAAAAGGCAAACAGGCCAGTCGCCACCAAAGACAACACGGTCCGGCCCGAAAGCGTCCAAGCAATGATGGATGGCTGGGGCCAGGTACTCCGCGCCGGCACCTTGAGGCAAGGTCGCGATCACCCCAGAGATCTTGCAGTGGACGTTGGGCAACGATGCCAGATCCTCGATGCTCTTGCGCCATGCATCGACCGTATGCTTGGGCGTGGTCGTCGGGTTCTTCTGCCACGCGGTCAGATCGGGGTTGCCGCAATGGTCCAGCATGAACCGGGTACCGGGGCACTGAGCAGCGACATGGCGCGCGTCTGGCAGCTCCTGGGGTCGCATGCAGAAATCGAAACTCCAGTCGATCTCCCCCAGACGCTTCATGTCCGCCAGAAAAGGCTCCTTCCGACAGGTTCCAGGGGGGGTGACATCGGAGTGCAGGACGCGCCGCACGCCCCGGATCTCCTTGTTGGGCCGGTGTCGTGCCAAGTAGTCGGCGAACGAGGGAGTTCCCGGGCGCCCACCGATCACCGCGGCCCGTGTCGGGTTGCGCGCCTTTGAGGCTTCGACCACATACGCCACTTCCCAATCCAATTGGTCATCCGCCACATCCACTTCCATGTAGATGGCTTCGATCGGAAGCCCCTTGGTCGCCTCGCGATACTCCTCCAGATCGAAACGATGCCTCAGTGTATCGGGCGCTCCCTCCAGCCATGGAAGTCGAATCCGCTGGAGGTCCCACAAATGCTGGTGCGTGTCAATGATTCGCTCAGGCGTCTGTGTCGCTGCGGCGACTCCACAAGGCGACAATGCAGCCAAAGTGGAGATAGCAAGAAAGCTTCTTCGCTCCATCGTATCGGATTCCTCTTCGGGATTTCGGGGGCAAGTACGAACTCAGATCTTGAAAAGACAATCAACTGCCTGAAGATGATTCCCCGGGGGCACTATGACCACTCCCCCTGCCGCTGGAAGGCTTCCTTCGCCAACCGCTGGAACTCCTTTCCCGCCTCACGCAATCGTTCCACCACCGTCTCTGATGGCAAGCCTTGCGTGTAGCGACCGGCAGGAATGACGGTTTGGCACTCAAATTGGTCCATCAATCGCGATGCATTCAGCAGCTGCTCTTCATCCTCTTTTGGAATCGCCAGAAATCCATGTTTGTCGGCATGAATCAGTTGTCCAGGTTGGATCGTCTGCCCAAAGACTTCCACAGGAATATTCCAACGGACCGGGGTGACGTGCGCATGGCCGACACAAAGCCGTCTGGCAATTGCCTTGAATCCCGCGTTGGTCATTTCATCTAGGTCGCGGATCGCGCCGTCGGTGATCGTGCCGACGCACCCCAGCGTCCGATGCGCGTTGCTGTTGACTTCCCCCCAGAACGAACCGATCACCTGCGGCTTGTCCAGATCCTGGACGACGACAATCTTTGGACCTGGGATCGAGGCAACGTAAGAGCGGTAGTCGTGCCATGCATTGCTGGAGAGCTGATGCCGTTTCTGCGAGGGCTCGACCAACAATGTCACCGCGTAGCCGACCATCGGCCCCATCTGAGGCATGAAGTCGCGGGTCTCTTCGATATTGATCCCTTCGCGCGTCACATCATGCCGGGTGATCTGCTCCCAGCCGTTGTAGATCGTCGGGGTATTCCATCGCTTCAACTGAAGCAGTACGTCGTGTGCGAGCGGCATGGGCAGTCCATCGTGGCATGGCGAAAGGAAATCAACGTCGGCGAACTACCGATCGCAGTTCGCCTTCACATTGTCGCAGATCGATGAGAGTTCGTGTGAACGGAGGCAGTCAGCCCTCAGGGGATCGACATGGGATCCCCAGGTAGCCACGATCCGATCTATCCTATACTACGTTGGTCGTGCCACCGGCACGGAGGAGCCAGAGGGAAACGATGGAGAATGGAGACATGCCAATGCATCGGAAGCGAATACAATCGAATCGCCACTGGAAAAGACTAGCATCTGCCCTCATGGTGGTTCTGCTGGCGATGGCAGGAGCCTGGGAAATCCGCGAAGTGGGGCTAGCGACGCAACTACTGGCCCTCCAGCCACCGCCGGGAGCCAAGCCTTCGGGGCCTCCCCAGAGCGCAGGGCCGGAGACGGAATTGGCGACTTCTCCCGAAACCAAAAGTCCGCTCAACGGCACCCTTCCAACTCCTCCGGCCTCCATCGACTCCAGCTTGATCGCCCCCCCAGGGCTCGATCTGACTCCCCAACCAATCGACCCCGACGATCCGACTCTTGCAACGATCCGCGATTTGCTTTTGGAACGCAGCCAACAGGGGCCTGGGGCCAAACCAGACAGGGCAAAGGGAAACATCTTGCTGGAGGGTCATGCCGATCCAGTCGAGGCCACACCCTCGTCCAAACACTGGCTGGCCATTGAATCGATCCTGAAGGGGGCCCGACTCCTGGAGGCCGAGGCGGTCGCAAGTGGTCAGCTGGAGATTCCTGGTAGCCTGGGACACGAACAAGCCGCCGCCGCACGGCAACTGCGCCAGCAGGCTCGCAGGTTAATTCTCCTGACCCCCTGACTTGCATCGGGATGGCGGGGAGAAGTCTCACGGATTTCGACCTAAAGGAGTCTAGCCCCGACGACGACATTCTAACGAACTTTAGAATGCCAATCTTCTCTCCCCTCGAAATCTCAGATGGAGTCGTTGGGGAGATCCTAGTGTCAAAGGTACGCCATCAGCCTGAACCTATTGCGATGGACGCATGGAGTGCAAGCCTCGATTAGCCGACGGTGGTCGGTGGACGTTCCAGAAGCTTGGTGGCGATCTGACCTGGCTGACCATCCAAGAGAGTGCCGATCCCTCCGGGGCGAGAAAAAATCAGCTTTTCGGGATCCAGGCCGAATAGATGCAGCAGCGTGGCGTGGTAATCGTAATGATGCACGACGTCCACGATCGCTTGGTATCCAAATTCGTCGGTCGCTCCATGAACATATCCTTTTCGGAATCCACCTCCGGCGACCCAGGCGCTGAAACCGTAGGTATTGTGGTCCCGCCCAACATTCTTTTCATTTTGAATGACCGGCAATCGACCCATCTCGCCACCCCAGTGGACGATTGTCTCATCGAGCATGCCTCGGTCTTTCAAATCCTTGACAAGAGCTGCGGCTGGCTGATCGACTTTGCGGCAAGCTGCTGGGAGTCCTTCGGTGATGTTTCCATGGTGGTCCCACTGCTGCGTGGAGGTGTATAGCTGAACGAAGCGAACACCTCGCTCGATCAATCTCCTTGCGATCAGGCAGCGGGTGCCAAACTCGCGGGTCGGCTCCTGATCGAGTCCATACAGGCGGTGCGTTGCGGCCGTCTCACGGTGGATGTCGAGCGCCTCTTTGGCGGCCGACTGCATCGCTTCGGCCAGCGCCAAGGTTCCGATGCGTGCCGACAGATCGCTTTCCCCTGGATGATCTTGGAGGTGGCGAGCGTTGATCTTCTGCAATCGCTGCAGATAGGCACGCTGAGGAGCTCCTGCCAGATGAGGTGGTGGATCGAGATTCAGGATGCGAGGTTCCTTGGGGCGGATCACGGTCCCTTGGAACTGACTGGGCAGCCAGCCATTCGACCAGCAGTCGGTTCCCAGCACCGGAAGTCCACCGGGATCGGTGAGCACCACGAAGGCGGGCAGCTGCTGACTTTCGCTTCCCAGCCCGAAGGTCAGCCAGGATCCCAGGACAGGGCGACCTGCGGTGATCCGTCCGTGGTGCAAGGCGTAGATCGACTGTCCGTGGTTGTTGACCGCCGTGCGCATCGAACGGACCAAAGTGATTTCATCGGCGATCGAGCCGAAGTGAGGAATCAGCTCGCTCAACTCCATGCCGCTTTGACCGAACCTTCGCCATTTCCAAGGTCCGGCCCATATCTTCGCACTCGACTCGGCCGCATTGTCGTACTTCAGGTCCCCTGTGTAGTTCTGACCATGCCGTTTCTCCACCTCCGGCTTGCGGTCAAAAAGATCGATGTGGCTGGGGCCTCCCTGCATGAACATCGAGATCATCGCCTTAGCCTGCGGCGCATGATGAGGCTTCTTGGGCAGCAGGTCCCATTGCGGCGGTTCCAGATTCGGTTTGGGGGGCAGCGCGGAAGCGGAGCGATCGACGGCGCCGGCCAGCATCAGAAAGCCACCGGCGATCGATTGCTGTGCGAGGAAATGCCGCCGCGAAGAACGAAGGGAGTTTTCGGCTTCCATGGGATATCAGTCGATATAAAGGAAAGGGTTGGACGAGAAGATCGCCTGGCAGTAAAGAGCCAGGGGCTGGAGAGCCGGATCGATCGTATCGGGGGCTGCTGCGCTGGCTGGCTCCCCTGCGGGATCGGGCTTCCAGCTCGTCAGCCACTGCGTTGCGTCGGCCAGCAGATCTTCAGGGGGCTGTCGCCCCAGGGCAAGTCGCCACGCATGGCGGATCTGTTCCGCAGGATCCTCGCCTACGTCGCGCCGCACCCGCCTGGCAAATGCCTCCGATAAGCGGATCACTTCCGCGTGGTTCATCAGCAACAGCGACTGAGGCGCGACGGTCGACACCGATCGCCGTTCGCAATTGGGAACCGTGGCGGCCGGGTCGAATGGTTCCAGCATCCCAAGCGGCATGGAACGCCGGACCTCGATGTAGATACTTCGACGATAGAGTTCGGGAGACTCCTCCCGCTTGGCCACCAGAATACCGTTGCCGTCGCGAGTCGCCTTGCCGACGATGAACTGGCCGACTTCGTCGGGATTCACTGCAGCCGCCGGACCACCGCGATCGACTTGCAACATGCCACTGGCCGCCAGCATCGAATCGCGGATCGATTCGGTCTCCAGGCGTCGAAGCCGCTGATGGCTTAGCCACGTATTCTCTGGATCAACCTGGGACGCCGCATGCGTTCGGACCGAGGTTTGACCATAGGTGCGGCAGAGCAGCAACTCTCGAAGCATCTGCTTGCGACTCCAGCCGCGCCGCACCAACTCTTCTGCCATCCAGTCGAGTAATTCCGGGTGACTGGGAGCTTCCCCCAAACGCCCGAAGTCACCAGGAGTCGCCACGATGCCACGACCGAACAAAGGTGCCCAGAGTCGATTGGCCTGGACGCGAGTCACCAACGGATGAGTCCCGGATGTCCAGGTGCGGATGAGCGCCAGTCGGCGGCCACTGGTGGAAAGCTGGGCATCGTCATCGGCGATCCGATCACTTTCACCAAGGACGCTCAGGCCCCCTGGAGCAATCACTTCTCTGGGCTGTTGAAAATCGCCGCGAAAGAACCGATGCGTTGGCGGTAGGTGCCCTGGTACTTCTGAAAAACAAGAGACAAAGTTTTCCGGAGGTCGCTTCCCCCGCAGTTCGCTCTGCAACTGCTCATACCGCTTATTGAAATCCTGCAACCGCTGTCCTTCGTAGAGATAGACACTGCCGCGATCGACATTCAAGCTGGGAAAATCCTGCATCAATTTCTTCTGATCCTCTGTCCGTTTGTCGGCTGGAGTGTTGCGGGCCACCTTGGCGGGCTCCCTCATCGCTTCAGGAAGTTTCGCCAATTCCTTGTCGAAAACCTCCTGGACAATCCCATCCAGTTCAGCAACCCGCTTCCCCTCCAGCTCCGATAGCTCCTGATCGACCTTCGCTGCCTGTTCCCTCTGCGATGAATTCCAGAGGCTCACCAGTCTCTGCGAGCGATCTCGCCACTGCTTCCAATCCAATCCCGGCTCAAATACCGCTCGCAGTCGATAGTAGTCTTCCTGCGAGATCGGATCGTACCGGTGATGATGGCACTGCGCGCAGCCGACCGTCAGCCCCAGAACACCGCTGGAGACGACCTTGATGGTTTCAGCGATCACGTCATTCCTCGCCACGTTGGCGTCGACTCCCTCCTGCCCCGTCCCATCCGGAACCATCCGCAGGAAACCGGTCGCAGCCAATCGCTTCGCCTGCTCGAGCGTCAAATTCTCCCAAGGCGTGGCTACCAGTTCATCCCCTGCGAGCTGCTCTTCCAGGAATCGGTCGATCGGCAGATCGGCGTTGTGTGCATCGATCACATAATCACGGTAGTGAAACGCCCACGGTCTTTGGGCATCGGCTTCGGTGTATCCATCGCTGTCGGCATATCCGGCGACGTCCAGCCAGTGGCGTCCCCATCGTTCTCCAAAACGTGGATTCGCAAGGAGTCGATCGACGACTCTCTGCCGGGCGTCTGGGGCTGGATCGTCGCAGAAGGCTTCGATCTCCTCCCAAGTCGGCGGGATCCCAAGCAGATCGAAGGTGATTCGACGAAGCCAATCGGGCGGCGAAGCCGATTCGGAAAAAGTGAGCTGATAGGGTTGCTGTTTCATCGCCACCCAGGAGTCGACAGGCGAGTCGATCCAGATGCCAGGATCGATGGCAGGCATGGGATGAACGGTCACCGGCTGCAGCGACCAGAAATTCCGCTCCTCCTCTGTCCATTGAGGACCCTCCGGCAGTGCATCAGGTTCCGGCCGCAAGGTCTGGGCTCCCTCTGTGATCCACCGCCTCAGCAACTCCTTCTCGGTATCGTTCAGGCCTTTTCCCGAGGGAGGCATCATCCCTGTTTCGACTTGCTTCCAGATCAGACTCTGGTCCAGTTGACCAGGGATCAAAGCAACTCCCGAATCGCCTCCCTGCTGCATCGTCCGAACCAGTCGAAGATCCAGCCCCCCTTGTTTCTCCGCCTCTTCGCCATGGCAGTGGAAGCAGTGCGCTTTGAGGAAGGGGCGAATCGTTGCTTCGAAGGTTACCGGCGAATCCCCAAGTACGGGCGATGAAAGGCAGCACCAAAAGAAAAGGATCAGGCCACGGATACTCAAGCGACCGCGGCCAACGATTTTCCCGATGGCGATCGAAGAAGGCTCATCCGACAGGGCAGCATGCATGGCGGGACTCCATTGCGGAGCATGGCGGAGATTGGAGAAGGTGGGATGGCTTTAGTATACCCGCGCCAAACGCCGGGGACCAAGATGCGATTGGCAGTCCGTAAGGGGAGGATCGGATTTCACCGACGCGGAGCAAGGCAGATCTCAGCCGCTACGCCGCTCCTCCAGGCTCTGCCATCGCTCATACCCCTGCTGGATCTCCTTCTGCAACGCCTGGACTTTGGCCGCCGTCTCCGCGATTTGCGCGGCAGGTTTCTGGTAGAAAGCAGCATCTCCCATCGCCACCTGGAGGCAATTCAATTCCGTCTCCCATGACTCGATCTTCCCCGGCAAGGATTCCAGATCTCGCTGCTCCTTGAAGCTCAACTTGGCTTGCTTGCCACGGGATGTACCATCCAAGGTTGTCGGCCCTTTGGAGGCAGACTTCGGTGATCCCACCGAAGTCGTGTCCGTCTGGGCGATCTCTTTTTCGCGCTGTCGGTAGCGAGCGTAGTCGTCGTAGCCGCCAGCGAACTCACGAAGCACTCCCTGGCGGTCGAATGCCAACACCGAGGTAGTGGTCCGCTGCAGGAACTCGCGATCGTGGCTGACCACTAGCAGAGTCCCTTGATAATCGACCAGCAAAGCTTCCAGCAGTTCCAGAGTCTCCTCGTCCAAATCATTGGTCGGCTCATCCAGCACCAGCAGATTGGACGGATGCTTGAGAAGCCTTGCCAGCAGGAGTCGATGCCGTTCGCCACCACTGAGCGTCTTGGCAAGTTGCCGCGCCCGTTCGGGAGTGAACAGGAAATCCTGGAGGTAGGAATAGATGTGCTTTGGCTTGCCGGAAACGATCACCTGGTCGTTGCCATCCGCGACGTTGTCAGCGATCGTTTTCTGGTCATCAATCTGCTCTCGCAGTTGATCGAAATAGAGCGTCTGCAGATGGGTACCTCGCCGAATGGTTCCCGATTGGGGCTGCAGAGTTCCCATCAGCAGTTTGATGAAGGTCGATTTTCCAGCCCCGTTGCCTCCGACAATTCCGATTTTATCGCCACGCATGATCCAGGTAGAAAAATCGCGCAAAATCGGCTTGTCAGGGTAGCCGAAGGAAACATTCTCCAGCTCCATCACCAACTGGCCAGACTGCCTTAGCGTCGACACCTCAGCGCGCATCGCCCCGACTTGCGACAGCCGCTGAGATCGTTCGCGGCGCATCGACTCCAGAGCCCGCACTCGTCCCTCGTTGCGCGTTCTGCGAGCTTTGATGCCGGTGCGGATCCATACCTCCTCCGCCGCCAGTTTTTTGTCGAACAAGGCATCCTGTTTTTCCTGAGCTGCCAGGAGGTTCTCCTTGCGTTGCAGGAAGGTGGTGTAATCGCAGGCCCAATCATAGAGCCGCCCTCGATCGATTTCGGTGATCCGAGTGGCGATCGCCCTCAAGAAGGCGCGGTCGTGCGTCACGAAGACTAGGCTTCCCTCATACCCCTTGAGGAACTGCTCCAGCCACTCGATCGAGTCGAGGTCCAGGTGGTTGGTCGGTTCGTCCAGCAGCAATAGGTCGGGCTTGCCCATCAACGCTTCCGCCAGTAGCACGCGGCGCTGCCAGCCTGCCGAGAGGCTGGCCACTTCCTCCCCTGGATCCAACTTCATCTGCTGGACGACTCGCTGCACCGCAGCATCCTCACGCCATGCATGCCCCTCTTCCTCACGTCCCTTCGGCCGGCTTTGCCACGATCGCCTCAGGTAGGCTTCGATCGTGCCGGCGACACCTTGCGGAACCTCCTGGATCAAGCGAGCAATCTTCATTCTAGGAGCCATTCGAATCTGCCCTGACTCCGGCTGGATCTCCCCAGCAATCAACTTCAAAAAAGTCGACTTGCCCATGCCGTTGCGCCCCAGGAGTCCTACCTTCTCTCCCGAGTCGATCGCCCAATCCACCTCCTTCAACAGCGGATCGGATCGCCAGGAGAACTGAACTTGAGAGAAGGTGATCCATCGCATGAAAAGACCTGCAAGCCGTGGGCGGTGAAAGATACGATCGGCCGCGTGACGTTTGGTGAGCCGGGAGGAATCGTTACAATGCAGCAACGTTTGACCGTGGCCGGATGCAATCAAGACCAGTCGACTGCGACGGGAAGGGATTCTAGCAATGAATGAGCCAAGCTCCAATGAGTCGCCTGGCTGGAAGTCGCTGACGCCTAGGCAACGAAGAGTCCTCGGCACCCTGATGGAGAAAGCCAAGACAACGCCGGACACCTACCCGATGACCATGCTGGCTCTTCTTGCAGGATGCAACCAGAAAAACAATCGGTCGCCTGTCAGCCACTACACGCAGGACCAGATCGAAGAGACGGTGGAGCAGTTGCAGCAGATGGGAGCCGTTTCGACGATCCACGGGCATGGAAGAGTGGCCAAGATCCGACACAATGGCCACCAATGGCTGGGGGTACAGCGGGTCGATGCTGCGATCATGACCGAACTACTGCTTCGTGGCGAACAGACTTTAGGGGATTTGAGATCGCGAGCCAGTCGACTGGAGCCGATTCCGGACCTGAAAGAACTTCAGGACCACGTCGCCACGCTGCACCAACGCGGCTTGGTGGTCTACCTGACACCCCCTGGACGCGGTCAGATCGTTTCCCATCAGCTCTATCTCGATGAAGAACTGGCAGCGCTTCGGCTTTCGGTCGCCGAAGGCCAGTCGCTGACCAATGAAGCAAACCAGAGCGACTCTAGCCACACGCCTGCGACCGACAACGCTGCTCAGAGTTCGAAGGAGCCGAAGTTGCTGGAGTTGATCCAGCAGCTTCACGCATCAGTCGCCGCGCTGGACTCGAGGATCCGACGGATCGAAGAGACGCTGGAACTGCCTCCGATCAGTGATCCGTGAGCTCGCATCCCTGTCTCAAGTTGGTCATGCGAGGCTTGGCTGAGGCACGGATTCGGACTGGGTAGCTTCCCCCTCCTCATCGCGATGCTCCTGCTGACGCTGCTTGTCGACATCAAACCCAAACCAGCCCGATAGGACGACATAGAACCAGTAGAGATTCGGCATTTGATAGAGGACCAGCAGGGTGGTCATCATCAAACCGAACGCCAGACTGGTAGCCATCGGAATGAGCGCCTGAGCCTGCAACGACTTTTCCAGCAGCATGGGCAACAGGCCAGCGATGGTGGTGATACTGGTGAGGAACACCGGACGCAAACGCCTCACTCCTGCCTCGCGCAGCACCTCCTTGATCGGCAGATCCTCCTTCATCTTTTGATTGATGAAGTCCAGCAGCACGATCGAATCATTGACGACGACCCCAGTCAGCGAGACCAAGCCGAACATGCTGAAAAGGGTCAGCGGCAGGCCCATCAGCGCGTGTCCGAAGACGGCGCCGATGATCCCGAACGGGATGATCACCAGAATCAGGAAGGGCTGGAAGTACGAATGGAATTCCAGCACCAGCAAGACGTACATGACCAGTAAGGCGACGGCGAAACCAATTCCCAGACTGGAGATCGATTCCTGGGTATTCTGCGCCTGACCTTCCCAGCGGAACTGCACTCCCCGAAACTCCCCTTCCACCTTGGGCATGAATTCTTTCTGCAAGCGCGAGATGATCTGCTGGGAGTTGGCGACGTTCTCATCCAGGTTCGCGGTGACCGTGATCGCTCGGTACTGATCGAGGCGATTGATTTCGGAATAGCCGCGAGTCACCTGGATCTCAGCCAGCTCGGAGATAGGACGTTCGCCGCCATCGCTACCGCGGATACGGATATCTTCGAAATTGGCCAACGACCGCCGCTCGTCCTTCGGATAGCGGACCATCAATTTCACTTCATTGCGGCCTCGCTGCAGACGCATCACTTCCGCGCCATAGTAAGCGGCTCGAATCGTCTCAGAAAGTTCTTCATCGGTGACACCTAGCGAAGAAGCGTTTTCCTTGATTCGGATCTGGAATTCGACCTTCCCTGGGCTGGAATCGTCGCGGATATCGAAGACGCCGGCGTACGTCGCCAGTTCCTGCTTGCATCGCTCCACCACCGTCTCCAGCTGCGCCTGCTGCTCGCTAGGGGCAAGCACTTTGAATTCCAAGGGGGCTCCACCAGGGCCCATATTGGCTGAATCGAACACAACGCGTTCGGCACCAGGGAATTCGCCGGCGGCCTGGCGCCACATCGCAATGATCTCCTCGCTGGTCACCGACCGCTCGGCGGCATCCACCAGTTCCACCTGCACTTGCCCCACATGGCTGCCGTTGGTGTTCTGCGTGGACCCCATGGCACCTGCACCGGTTGACTGTCCTACTTGGCGAAAGGTCAGTTTCACCGGGCCTCGCGGATGGAGTGGATCGCGCGGGGTCTTATCTTCTTTTCCATTGCTGGCCAGATCCTTCTGGTAGATCGACTCACCGACATCGCGGATCGCTTGCTCCACGCGACGGGTCGCTTCATCCGCAATCTCGGGCGGCGTGCCATCGGGATAGCTGACCTGGCAGAGAATCGTCTTGCCATCCAGCTTGGGAAACGCATTGAACGGAACGGTGCCCGAACGGACTAAGCTGATGGCAAGCACAAACAGAGTGATCGCTGCGGAGATAGGAATCAGTGGAAAACGAAGCGTCAAGTCGAGACTCGGCTTGTAAAGCGACTCGGCCACCCAGTCGAGAAGGCCAGTGCAGTACTTCCGGAGCAGGTCGAAGAGCCACACGATGGGACGAAACGGCTTCCCTAAGGCATACAGCAATAGTTCAACCAGATTCTCTGGTTTGCTTTTGGGTGCATGGGACAAGTGCCCGGGGAGCGCGAAAGTTGCTTCGACGAGCGAAATCAACAGCATTGCGATAATGGCTACCGGCATGACGGCGATGAACTTGCCCATCACGCCACTGACGTAGAACAGCGGCGCGAAGGCGACGACGGTGGTAGCGACGCTAGAGAAAACCGAAGGGAGGACTTCGGATGCGCCATCGATCGCCGCTTGGCGGAACGACTTGCCCATCAGTCGATGCGTGTAGATATTCTCGCCGACGACAATCGCGTCGTCGACGACGATTCCGACGGCCATCAAGAAGGCGAACATGCTGAGCATATTCAGGGTCTGACCGGTCATCAGCAGGACCACCCCAGCGCCCATGACGCTGATTGGAATCCCCATCGACACCCAGAAGGCCAGTCGAAGGTCGAGAAATAGGGCCAGCATCACAAAGACGATGATAGCCCCTTGGGTCCCGTTTTCCGCGAGCATGCGCATGCGGTCGCGCACATCGATGCTCTCGTCACCCCAGACGCGCAGCGTGTAGCCTGCCGGAATCGGATGCTGGGCGGCAAACTGCCGCACGGAGTCGGAGATCTTGATGATGTCTTCATCGGCGGTGCGGTCGATACTGATCACCATGGCTGGCTGACCATTCACTTCGTTGATCGCAGTGACGTCGTCGAATTCATCTTTGACTTCTGCGATGTCCGAAACCGTCAGGACGACGCCGTTATCCTGCGAAATGACAGGCAGTCGTTCGATTTCCTCCCGCGTTTCCCGTTTGTTCTTGCCTCGCAGGAGGATTTCCTGCCCCTCGGTGCGCAATTGCCCACCGGGGGTTTCGATGCTTTGTCGGCGGAGGATCTGCGAGATCTGATTGAGCGAAAGACCGTACTTTCGAAGCGTTTCCTCAGCGACTTCCACATCGATCTGAAAAGGCTTGGCCCCTAGCATCTGTGCCTGCGAAACCTCCTTGAGGTCGAGAACACGGTCCCGGACCTCTTCGGCCACCTGCCGCAGTCGGTACTCGGCTTCTGGCGACGAATCGTCGGGGCCGATCACCGCCAGCCGAATCGCAGGGGTCCGGAACGTAATCTGCTCCACTGTCGCCTTCTCGGCGCGTCGCGGGAAGAACGGGCTCTTGCGATCGACGGCCGAACGAACTTCGCTGAGAACCTTCTGTGGGTCGCGCACGCTGCTGGTGAGCTCGATCAGGGTAAAGCCACCGCCTTCCCTGGCGATGCTGACCAGTTTTTTGATGCCGGCAAGCGAACGGACTTCCTCTTCGATCTGCTGACAGATCCCCTTCTCGACCTCCTCTGGGCTTGCGCCTGGATAGGGGACGGAGACGAGGATCACTTCCAATTGAAATTCAGGAAAGATCTCGCGACGCATCAGCAGGAAAGCGCCAATACCAGCCAGCAGCGTCCCCAATACCATCACATTGACACCGGGACCATTTTTGATGGCCCACTTCAGCAAGTCTCGCATCACTGATCTCCTTGCGTCCTGCGGGAGGCTTGGGGGTTGCCTGGTACTTCAGAACCTTCCCGCCCATTCGACTCTCCGGCCGATGAGGCTGGGTCTTTCTGCCATCGGACCCAATCGGTTCCATCGCCCCGTACAGTTGCCAGCGGCGAAGTGACGATCAGCTCGCCCCCTCGCAATCCTTCTTGCGATTCGACGATCCAGAAATCGGAATGACCGATCCCTGATGGGTTGGGGATCTGGATGGTACGCACCGCTTCGATATGCTCCACCGATGCAAGATTGCCCACTTCCCAGCGGTCCATGGGGTCGCGCGTCTCGGCGTTGGGGGGAAGCTCCGCCGGACTGGCAGAGGGATCGACGAGAGCTTTCCAGCCATCGCTGCGCTGGGCCTTCCATAACTGATTGCCGGGACGCAGCCCAAGTTTGGGAATCAGCACAAAGTTTCGCTGGGGCACCAGATGCAGGATGACATCGACGAACATACCGCGGACCAATGCCGGAGGTGTGGCGGTGCTTTCGGTCTCTTCCACCTCGCCTCGGCGGAAATCACCTGGGCGATCGACCGTGATGCGAACCGGTACCGTGCGCGTCTGAGGGTCGATACCCACCCCTTCGTAACGGCTCAGACGTCCCTGCCACTGGAAGGTATCGTTTTCGCGCCCCGCGACGCGATAAATGATCGAAACGGGGGTCGGGGGAAGCAGATATCGCTCGTTGGGATCCTTGTCCGCCTGCTCCTTCTCCGATTTCTGATCAAGCACCAGCATCAGCTGGTCCATACGCATATTGCATTTGACCTCCGCCTTGGAAGTGTCTTCGATTTCGCAGAGCGTCGCTCCCTTTTGAACATAGGAATCATTCTCTGCCATCTCGCGCACAATCAATCCTGCCACCGGGGCACGGATTTCCGTTCTCTCTAAATTCAGCTTCGCTTGCTCTAGCTGGGTGGCGACCAGTTGCTGTGCCAGATCCAGGCGCTGTCGTCGGCTGTCTAGTAGCGCTAACTGATTGGTGAAGGACTGAACCTGATTGGCGCTGGCGATGCGGACTCGACGAGCCTGATCCAATTCGGTTTCGGAGGCGAAGCCAGCTGGTAGTTTTTCGAGCCGAGCGATTTCACGTTCCTGAATGGCCAATTCCTCCAAGGCCAGTTGCTGCGACTTTTGGACGTTCGCCTTCTCTTGCTCCCACTCCCGCAACGTCGCGTATTCCTGATCCCTTAGCTTGGTCAACCGCTCCATGTCCAACTGGAAATCGCGAGGTTCCAATTGGTAGAGGAGCTCTCCCTCTTCGACATATCGCCCCGCCCGACAGTTCTCAGCCTTCATGGCGATCCGCCCGGCGACCTCGGCGGCCACCGTAATCTGCCGAAATGGGACCACCAGTCCATTGAGGTCCAGGTCCAGCGAACGCTGCTGGTCGAAAGGAAGAGACGACGCGATTTGGACGATCGGAAATGTGAGCATCCTGGAGGCAGCATCGCTACCGGTCGCGACCATCTGCTTTGGCTCTGCCTTCCCCAAAGCAATGTAGGTTGCGAAGCCTCCGGCAAGAAGCAACAGTGGGAAGAACACCCCCAATACGATCCGCTCTAACCATAGTTTCATGTTCGAAAAATCCTAACGCCCTTCGGCAAAGGTTCGTTTTCCAAGCCCGAGCGTTTTCCATTCGGTATCAAAAAGGAGGAGATCCAAAGACTGTGTCGTTCGCCACACCAACGGTCGCCATGCGGCAGATCGCTTCCGTCAGCAGTACTACCTAATAAGCACGGCAACCGATTCGATGACCAAAAGTCATCGGACTTCCCTGGCCCATCGGAGATGAGATGCCGGTGGGTCGCTGGAGAGGCCAGCAACCGCTCATCATGACCGCTTGGCTCTATTTTCCACAAGTACAAACCCCTCGGCTCCGGGATCGTCCCGTCGCTGGCCCAGAGATGGCCAAAAATCAAATCCAAGAAGACCCAAAGCGGGTGTCACTTTGAGTGGTCTGGGGTGAATTTTCCGCGAAGAGAGATCTTTTGGCGGACTCCCCTCCTTTTTGGAATCGGTAGAATTGGTAACAATCGGATCATCTAATACAGACGGAACGAATTGGGTTGCCTAAGCGGAAAATTTTCCCCGATTGCTAGCTCTCAGATGTTTGACTGGGGAGTTTTTCTGGTTTAGGATAAGCGGATGTTCTGGGGTGACCTGGAGATTTTTGCTATTTAAGTGGTCCGGGTGCTTTGGGTTGCCTTGTGAGAATTGGTTGTCATTGTCCCTCGGTTTCTTGTTTCAGGAGAGTCTCGATGAAGTTGCGTCGGTTGTTTCTCTTCGGCCTGACCGCCATGATGTATGGCGTCGGCAACGTATCCG
>Ga0315908_10000525_pt1 | contig 30354 bp, 22 predicted proteins | sample LakEriMetagenome_12_FD_203520 | JGI IMG/M metagenome (GOLD analysis project Ga0315908, IMG submission 203520) | Freshwater fungal communities from buoy surface, Lake Erie, Ohio, United States - Buoy 4 MA124 | ecosystem: Environmental > Aquatic > Freshwater > Lake > Lake biofilm | place: USA...
CAAGTGAGCGTGCCCGGCCGGTCCGGGCAACCCTTGGCGTTGCCCGCGACCGGCCCAGCCGGCAAAGGCCAGGATGGCTTTGCCGGCGTGCAGTCGGCGCACGCTCACGAGCAAGTGAGCGTGCCCAGGCCGGTCCGGGCAACCCTTGGCGTTGCCCGCGACCGGCCCAGCCGGCAAAGGCCAGGATGGCTTTGCCGGCGTGCAGTCGGCGCACGCTCACGAGCAAGTGAGCGTGCCCAGGCGGCGGCACCATTCAACGGCCGCCGGGCCGCTTGGCTGGTGGCCCGCCGATGACGCGGATGTCCTTGTCGAGCGGCAGGCCGGTCTGGGGCCGCTCGCGGAGGATCGCGAGCGCCTGGGGCGATACGGTCCGCAGGGACGACATCGACAGATAGCCGGGTGCGCGGACGACCACCCGGGCGATCGCGGCGGAATCGGGGCCCGACAGGTCGGTGATCCCGGGGAACTGGGCGCTGAAGCTCGGGCAGTCGGCCAGCGCGCGGGCCGTTTCCACGGACAGCGACTTCAGCCCGGGCATGACGAGCTCCACCCCCACGTGTCGGCCGAGCCAGGCTGCCGCTTCCGGCGTGAGCGACTCGACCGCCAGCAGTCGCAGACTGCCCCGCTGCCGCCACAGCCCGCGGGCGACGTCCTCGGGAATGTGGCGGAGACCGAGTTCCAGGGTCTCGGTATGCCGACGGAACGCCGCCGCCGCGTCCGCGTCGAGCGCCACCAGGCCGCGCAGCTGGATCGTGCCGCGTCGGGACGCCAAGGCCTGCGCCACGCCGGTGGTGAGATGGCCGATCCGCGGCAGCCATCCATCCCACATCTCGACGGCCGCCAGTCCCTGGGCGGCTTCCGGCGAAAGCCGCGCGATCCCGTGGAGCTGGATTTGGGGGCCGGTCTTCCGTCCCAACGCGTCGGCCGTCTCGGGCCCGATCGATTCCAAGCCGCTCAGGCGCAGCAGCGCATGCGAGCCCATGTACACACCACCGCCACGCGGCGCGTCGGTGCCGCGACGCAGGCCGTCCTCCGGTTCGAGCAGGGCGGTGGCGGCTACGGCATCGAGCCGGCGAAGATTCGGCAGGTCGAGCCCCTCCTGTTCCCGCCCGAGTGCCCGGGCGACTTCAGGATCCAGGCGTTCCAAGCCGGAAAGCACGAGGCGGGACGGTCCCTCGGCGAGCAGCCGCGCCTCCTCGGGCGTGACCGCGGTCACGCCGAGTTCGAGTTCCCCCGGAAAGGCGACCAGTTCCCGCGCGGTCTCCGCCGAGATCTCCGTGATCCCGGCCAGCGCCAGTGACGTGTGGACGCCCGCCCAGTGCCGGGCCACTTCAGGTGGAAACGACTGCAGTCCGCCGAAGCTGAACATGGTGGCGAACTGGCCTTTGGGCTCGGGCCGCATCAGCAGGGCCGCCACGTCCGGCGTCAGGGTCGCGACGCCGTCGAGCCAGATGGCACCGGCCGTGCCGGCGTGGATCGCCTGCGCCATGTCGGGCGTGAGCTGCTGGAGGCCCGAAAGGTCGACGGTCCCCTTGAAGGTGGCCAGCGACCGCAGGGCCGCGACCGAGATTTCGCCGAGGCCCGTGAGCCGGAGAATGCCGCCCTGCGGGTGGCCGCGGCCCCGGATCGCCGCTGCCACGTTCTCCGGCAGGCTGGTCAGACCGGGGAGCGACACGTCGCGAACCCCGGCCAGGGCCGAGGCGGCTGCCGGTTCCAGGGCGGTGATCGCGGGAAGCCGCAGGCGGCCGTTGAAACTGCCCAGGCCGCGGGCCGCCTCGGGGGACAGCCGCTCGACGGCGGGCAGATGGAGAAAATCCGACCAGTTGTTGGCGACACGCTGCCACTCGGGGGCGCGGGTTTCCGCCAAAAAATCCATGACCCTCAACAGCAGCAGTCCTTGATGCGACGCCCGCCGCGGTGCGTGGGACAGTTCCTGCCAGAAGCGGTCGATCTGTTCCGGTGTCATCCCGGCGGCCTTGAAGGCGGCTTCGAACTGGGCGTCGCTCGATCCGGCGAGCGGCGGCTTCGCGGCCTGCTGACTCCGGATCGTGGCCGCGTCCTTGGCGGTGAGCTCAGTGATCGTGAGGAGATCGACCGGCGGCACGGGATTCGCCGCTCGGGCCAGACCGCACAAGACCGTCATGCCGAGCCAGGCCCCGCAGGCCAGCCAGGGCACGACGGTCGCGGGGCGACGGGCACCCGGCGCAGGCCGCGGCTGCGGTCTCATTGTCCACCTCCGGCCGGTGTGGCCGATTGCTTGGTGATCATCGCTTCACATGCCGCCCGGGCGCGGCCGGCCGCCGCGGCCAGCGCGGTGTTCGGCGACCGGGCCAGTTCGGCGAGACGCTCCCCCATCCACGTGATCGAGGCGGCCGCATCGATCGCGGCGTCTGGCGGCGGCTCCAGACGCCGGGCGAGCATCCGCGCGGCGCGGCGCACGTCGCCGCGACCGGCGGCTCGGGCCGCCGCGTCGAGGATCGCGGGCAGGGGCTCGTCGCCGTAGGGATCGAGTTCCGCCACGGCCGCGAGCGCGACGAAATCGACCTCGTCGTCGAGCATTCGCACGAGCACGGGCAGCGCGGCGGGCACCACCAGCGCCTGCCTGCCGATCTCCGCCACGGCGGCCGCCCGCTTCAGGGGATCGGCGCTGTGGGTGTCGACCTCGGGATACTCGACGAGATACGTGTAGGTGGTGCCGAATCGGGAGAGCTGACCGCGGGCCGCCGCCGCGACCTGCGGCGGGCCGTCCGCAGCCAGACGGTGCAGCACCTTGGCATCGACCATCCGCAGTGCGTCGAGCCGGCGCAGGACGTCGATGGCCGCGAGCTGCTCGGTCGGGCGGGAGTTGTCGAGCAGAATCCGCGCGAACGCCTCGTCTCCGTGGCAGCGGAACTGGGGCCGGTTGTCCGAGACGAGTCGATCGATCGCGGCCCGTCGTTCCTGGTAGGCCTTCAGGCCAGCCAGCCGCGCAGGCGGCGTATCGGCTCCCAGCGCCGCGACGGCGGCCCGCAGTTTCGCGTCGCCGCGCATGGCGGCCTCGGCGTCCGCCGGCGTCCGCGGCGGAGTGGCCGCGCCGCGGCGCCGGATCCGGTGCACGGCGTTTTCGTGGAGATTGAAGGTGACGAGCGTGTCTCCGAGCCGCTCGATGTTCGTCCACCGCAGGGAGTCGGGCTGTGGCAGATACCAGACGCCGTCGGTGTCGAGGAGCCGGCCGGGGCCCGCGAACAGATGGCCGTCGAGCACCGCCATGCCCGCCAACACCTCGGGGACGAAGGTCTGTTCCTCGGTGACGAACCCCAGCAGCGGGACGTGTCCGCAGTCGTCGAGGTCGATCTCGTAGGGCACGCGTGAATACAGCGACCAGTTGGCGACCGCCTTGCGGCCGCCGTCCCAGAACAGACCGCGGATGCTGCCCATGAGCACCCGCCGCCAGCCACCGTCCCGGAGACTGTGGCACCACAGGCCGCTGCGTGACCGGTCGCCGCCGACGGTCAGCCAGAGCCGATGCCGCACCGGATCGGCCAGCATGCCGGTGATCTCGTAGGGCTCGCCGCCATCGAGCTGATGACGCGGCACAACGGCGGCAGTGGAGGCGAACGTCGCGGCGCCGGTGTCCGGGGCGTAGGTCGCCAGGCCGCGCGGCACGGCCATGTACAGGCGGCCGTCGAGCCAGGCCATCCGTCCGATGCTGTTCGAAGGCAGACCGTCTTGTTCGCCGACCGCCGTCAGGCCGCGGCCATCGACGACGAACAGGCCGTGCCCGAAGGTGCCGATGAATGCCCGGCCGTCACCGGCGGCCAGCCCGGTGACCGCCTCCGTCGGCAGGTCGAAGGCCGCCACCTCGGCGAGCAGCCCGCCGCCGGGGCCGCAGCGGGTCAACAGGTGGGGCCAGGCCAGAGCCGCGCCGGGGCCGCCCCCCTTCGGTGCCGCCGCGGCCCAGAGTAACAGGATCGAGCTGCCCTGGTCGGCCGCCTGGCGATCGACCGCCGCGGCGACGAGCCGCGGTTGGCCGGGCGGGGCGTTGGTGAACGTCACCGGCTCGATCACGTAATCTGCCCAGGGGCCGACCGGTGGCGGCGGGGGCGGGGCGACCTCGCCCTTGCCGGCCTGCGGATCGAAGCGGTTGCCGATGATCCGCCGGTAGCGGGCGATCTGCGACCGCGTCTCGCCGGAATACGCCCGTGCCTTCAGCAACGCCTCGACGCGCCGGTGCAGGCCGCCGGCCTGGCCCTCGGTCATGACCACCGCATGGGCGAACAGCTCGGGGCTGCGCATCAGGAGACCGCCGTCACCGCTTTGCTCCGCCGTGGCGACGAGCGCTTCCGCGTATGCCGTCGCCCGCCCCTCGAAGGCGAGTCGCTGGAGCGCCACGGCGGCGATCTGCGCGACGGTCTTGTAGGCGGCCATCTCGAAGAATGTCCATGGCGGATCGGCCTTCCGGAAATAGATGTCGAGGATGCGTTCCGCCGCCGTCAGGCTCCGGGCGCCGGGCTGGTTCAGCAGGCACGACAGGCCGACGATTTGCAGCGCCGGATCGGAGCCGCCGACGAGGCCATCGACGAGCGGCGTGATCTCGTCCAAGGGCGGACGAGCGGGGCGATCCATGACCGCCATGAAGAGCGCGGTGTGATACTGATTGGCGAAGGCCTCGCGGGCGATGACGACCCCGGCGTCCTTTTGCCACACCGTGAAGCTGGGGCCGTTCGGCAGTCGATCGGCCAGCGCCTCCGTCGCCAGTTCCCGCTGCAGGCCGGTGATGTACCGCATGAACTCGGCGGCGGTCGGACGCGGCGCTCCCGGGACGAGACGGTCGACGAGCGCGAGCTGCCGCACGAGGACGAATCCCGTCGTGGGCCGCTCGGCGGCGCGGCGAAACGCGAGGACGCGATCCGCGGTCGCCCGCTCCACGGCACGGATGCGGTCGCGGATCTCCGCCTCCTCTGCCGACGCGGGGGCCGGCGTCGGCGACCAGATGCTGTGCAGCAGTTCGACGGGAAACAGCGCCTCCCAGGCCAGGGATTCGGTCGTCCGCTCGTAGAAGTCGCCGATCAACTCCGCCTGTCGCAGCCGCGCCTGCGCCACGTCCACGGGCCGCGCATCGGCCGGCAGGGCCGCCTGGCTGAACGCGTTCGCCAGGTCGAACGTTTCCCGGCAGGGATGGAGAACGTAGGCCGCTTCGGCCAGCCGGGACGCCTGCGGCCCGTCGCCGATCCGGTCGAGCCGCCGTGCCCGTTCGAGGAGCAGTTTCGCCTCCGCGGTCGGGCTGGCGGTCTCGGGCTCGACCGCGCCGGCCAACATGTCGGCCAACGCCGCCGCGATCGCATCGCGGGCCGCGCCGGTCTTGGCGGGCGTGCTGACGGTCCGCTCCCGCCGCTTCCCGTCCTTGAGCGGCAGCAGGGCCAGTGCGATCACGAACGTGTCCCCCTCGCGCCGCAGGCTACCCTCGAGCAGCAAGGCCGACGCCCGGAGATCGAGCTCGGTGCCGGTCAGGTCGCGCTCGGTGGTGAGTCGGCGGAGCTGTTCCCGCTCGAGGACGACGACGTCGGGAAGCCGCTGCAGATCCTGCGCGGCGAACACCGACAGCGCCCGGGCGGTGGCCACGGTGGAGCCCGTCTCCTCCTCGCTCCGCAGGCCGACGATTCCGACCAGCCGGCGGCTCTCCGCGGCCGCGCGGAGTTTTCGCAGGCCCGTGCGCAGGTCCGCCAGCAGCACTGCCCGGTCGGCGAGCAGGTCGGCGGCCGCCCATTCGCCGTCCGCGAGCCGAATGCCGGTGCGGGTCTCCACCACCCGCACCCGCACCCGCGGCGGCGTCTCCGCGGAGCCCGCGTCGAGCATCACGATGGCGTCGGCCGCGAGCAGCTGGCCGAGTTTCATGCCCGCCGCGGCGTCGCCGGCAGCGGCCAACTTCAGTTCATCGACCACACGGGCGACGGCCTGCCGCTCCACGAGCCGCACGCCCGCGTCGCTCGACAGGTCGGTCGTGAGCAGATCGGCGAGCGGGGCCCGCGTCGCCGCGGTGGGTACGATGGCCACCGTCGGGGGGGGAGGCTCCGCGGCCGCTGCACGGGAAACCCATGCCAGGCCGCAGGCCGCGATCGAGGCCAGGCAAGCCGCACGGTAAACGGAAACGATGTGCATGGTGACGGAAGGCGGGGGAACGCCGAAGGGCCGACACCTTCGTAAGACCGGCGACCTGTGCCGATCTTGGCCCCGGCTCCGTGACGGGTCAGACTAGCCGGGCTGGTCGGGGCACCGCAACCCGTGGATCGCGAACCGGTGGGACCCAAGATGCGGCCGTCCGGCCCGTCTCATGGATTGACACGGAGCGGTATCGGTTTGGAAACGTCCGACGAGCAACTCGTGGCCGCCTGGCGGCAGGCCGGCGACCGCGGGGCGCTCGATGAGCTCGCCGTCCGGCACCTGACCACGGTCCGCCGCATGATCCATTCGATGATCCTCAACGATGCGGCCGCGGACGATCTGGCGCAGGACGTGCTCCTCCGCGCCTTTCGCAGCCTCGACGACTTTCAGGGCCGGTCCAAGTTCACGACCTGGCTGTACCGGATCGCCATGAACACGGTCCACGACGCGCTCGACCGCAGGCGACGTTCGCCCATCGACGATCGGGCCGAACTGCCCCGGGACGCGGCCGTGCGGGACGCGGGCGTCGGGGCGGAAGTCGAGCGGGACGAGTTCGACGGGGCCGTGGGCCGGGCGCTGCAGGCCCTCCCGCCGAAACTCCGCGCCGCCATCGTGCTCGTGGCGATCGAGGAACTCGACCCGGCCGCAGCCGCGCGGATCGAGGGCTGCACGCGGGCCACCATCTACTGGCGGCTGCACGAAGCCCGCAAGCGGCTCGCCCACGCCCTGCGGGAGCAGGTGAAACCATGACGCCCGACCCGCGACAGCCGTCGCGATCCGGCCCCGACATCGACGTCCGCCTTCGCGAGTGGCGCCGCCGCCGGGACGTGGCGGCGGATGCAGCCGGCCGCGTCAGGCGCATCGCAGCGGCGGTCCGCGCCGCCGACGTGGCTGCGATCCGTCCGGCCATCGCTCCGCCCGTCCGCTGGGTTGAGCGGACCGGCTGGTTCGCTGCGGGCCTCGCGGCGGCCGCCATGGTGGCATGCGTGGCGTGGCGAAATGGAGCCAGCGACGAGACGGCGAACTGGCCGCCGAGCGTGCGGTTCGCCGCCGCCGACATCGCCGCCCGTGCCGAGGTCTTGGCCGGCATGGAGCAGACGTTCGCGGGGCGGCTCGCGTGGGTTGCGGAGCACGATCAGACGGTGACCGTGGGGCTGGCGGACGGCTCGGCCGCGGCCACGTCGGTCGCCGTGCGAATCGTCGTGCTCACCCGGCGTGGCCCGGCCGCGCGGTGGGAGCCGGCGTGGCAGACGGACGTCGTTGTCCGCGACGAGCAGGTCGTGGACGTCGCCGCCGGCGCCCACGGCGACGGGCGGCTCAAACTGTGGGCCCATTGCCTGCCCGACGGGGCGATCGCGGTGGACGGTGAGTTGACGCTCGCGATGCATGCGGTGCCGCTGCGGGCTTCCTACGGCGGCGTCCAGAAGGCGGGCCTCCCGCGCCGGGTGACCGGCGACGGCGCGGCGGACGTCGAGTGGCAGGTGATCCAGACGGTGGTGCCACTTCGTCCTGCGACCGGGAAGGAGGTCGGATGACACTCCGGGGTGCAGTTCTCCGCGGCGTCGCTGCGGCGAGCCTTGCGATCGTCGTGGCCGACGTCGCAGCCGGTGACGATGCCCTCGTGGTGGCGCCGTCCGATGCCCGCACCAACTACTTCGCCGGCCGCGCGGCGGACTGTGGCACCGTCATCCGGGGGGGCGCCGCCGTCGAGGGCAGCCTTGCATGGGTGCTGGCGGTCGGGGGCCGCTCCCTGGCGAACGGCGCCGTGGCTGTGCGGCATCCCGGCCGTGGCGCCACGAACGCCATGGTCACGGTGCCCTTTCCCGCCGGTCGCGAGGGCGTGGTGGCGGAGGCCACGTTGACGACGGTTCTGGCCGACGCCGCCGGCAACCGGCTCGGCACGGCGACGCGGCCGGTGCGGATTTTTCCGGCCGATCCGTTTTTCGACCGCCGGCGCTGGCTCGAAGGGCTGCGGATCGCGGTCGTCGATCCGGACGGCGGTACCGAGAAGCTGCTCACCGCCGCGGGAGTGCCGCTGCTGTTCGCGCGGGCCGACGCCGACATCGCCGCGCTGCGGCCGCAGGTGGTGATCGTCGGCGAGGGGTTGGCGTGGGCCGAGCATCCGCGGCTGGCAGCGGATCTCGTCGGCCTCTGCGGCCGGGGCACGAACGTGCTTTGTCTCGCCCCCGCAACCGGAGCGTTCCCGCTGCCGGACCCTGCCGACACGATCGGCGACGGCGTCGCCGACCGGCTCGCGCTGCGCCAGGCCGACGTCGTCGGCGACCTCGACGGGCGGCTCGATTGGCGGGATTGGTCGGCGCGCGGCTCCACCGTGGTCAGCCGCCTGGCGATCGTCGCCGACCGCGAGGCGGTGGTGGCGCGGGCCGGCGGCACGCCCCGCGGCTGGCCGTGGCTCGAGGCGCGGTTTGCCGACCGCGAGTCAGGCCGGCCGGCGGGCACGTTCGTCGTCTGCGGCCTCGGCATCGTCGCCCACTGGGAGGAGACGCCGGCAGCCCGCTACCTTTTCGCGGCGCTCCTCGCCCGCCTCACGCCCCCGGCCGCCGACGCCGGCCCGTCACCAGATCCCCGTTCCCATCAGGAGAGCCCCCGATGATCATCGTGTCCCTTCGGCCTGCAGTCGTCCGCGTCCTCAAATGCGTCGTTTCCCTGGTCGCCGTCGTGCTCGCGGCGGCACCCGCGGTCGCCGAGCAGGCGGCCGCGACGCCACTCGTGCCTGTGGCGCTCCTGCCCTTCCAAGATCGCGCCACCGAGGGGGCCGCGCCCCGTCCCGGCGGGCCGGTCGGCGACGGCGGCAAGGTCACCGACCTCCTGTTCGCGGAGCTGGTCGTCGAGCCCGCGCTGATGCTCATCGAGCGTGAGGACATCCGCAAGCTGCTCGACGAGCAGGAATTGAACCTCACGGGTCTGGCCAACCCCGCCACGGCGACCCGCGTCGGTCAGCTCACCGGCGCCAAGATCCTGATCGCCGGCTCCGTGTTCCGCGTCGACAACTCGCAGTATCTCGTCGCCAAGATCATCGGCACCGAGACCAGCCGCGTGCTCGGCGCGAGCGTCAAGGGCACGGCCCGCGACGACCTCGGAGGTCTGGCCGACCGTCTGGCCACGGAGATCGTCAAGGTGGTGACCGAGCGGGGGGGCGAGCTGCTGCCCAAGGTCGTGACCCGCGACGACCGGCTCGCGGATCTGAAAAAGGCGTTGCCGGCGGGGGAGCGGCCGACCCTGTTCGTGGAAATCAAGGAGCAGCACATCGCCCCGGTCGTGGCCATCGTCGCCGGGCCGGGGGGCCTGGTCGTCATCGATCCCGCGGCGGAGACGGAGATGACGCTGTTCGCGAAGGAGGCCGGCTTCGCGGTCGTCGACCCCAAGGAAGGCAAGCGGTCCGCGGCCGCGGTGCTCGTGCTCGGCGAGGCGATCAGCGAGCCCGCCGTGCGGCACGGGAACCTGATCTCGGCGAAGGCCAGGCTGGAGGTGAAGGCGGTCGATCAGGCCACGGGCAAGGTGCTGGCCATCGATCGGCAGACGACCGTGGCCACCGACCTCACCGAGCAGATCGCCGCGAAGACGGCGCTGCAGGAGGCGTCGGCCTTGATCGCCGAGCGGCTGCTGCCGAAGATCGCGGGCTTCAGGCCGACGGAGCGGGCGCCCTGAGCCCGCCCGGCCCCGCGGAGCCGGCGTGAGCCTGGGTGCTCGCGGGACTGCCGGGAAGCCCGAATCGTCAGATGAGGGAATCCGCGTCGCTCCACCCGCAGCCAGGATGGCGAAGTGCAGCGGCGACTTTGGCCGCCCCCGAAGCCGGTGCTCCATCAAAGTCGAATGGGCGTAACCTACTCGCGGCTTGTGCTGTTGCGGGTTCTCCAGTCGTGGGCTCGGTTTGACATGCGCGAACGGCACAAAAAGCCCCCGGCGGGAGCCGGGGGACGCCGGGTTGCATCTCATCCCGGGTGCCATGCGATGTGGGGTTGAACCGGGAAATCACGGTGCGTGATGCGGCATGGACGGCGGGATGGTTTTCACACCTGGAGTCCCCGGGTTGCCACCCGGGGCTTCTTGGGCCGGTGACGGGACCGATCGCCTGTGTACGGGTGGTCAAAACACGATTCGCCGAGGCAACACCAGTCCCAAGAGGCAGACTGGCTCAACGACGGGGCGAGAAGTGCGAGTTATGCCCAAGTCGAATGCGGTCTACCTGTGCGTGGACAAAACCCTCCATGGCACTGTTGTTCGGCACGAGGGTTGCGGTTTCTCCCTCTCCTTCTCCTTCTGGGAGAGGGGCGGGGTGAGGGTGCAGGCAATCGCCGCAGCTTCGGCAGCACCCTCACCCGGCCTCCGGACGGCCTCTCCCCGAGAGGAGAGGCGAGATCGGCGACGCTGCCGTCAAGCCGCACATGTCGTGCCGAACAGAGGTGCCTGCATGGCCTTTGTCCACGTGTTTGTCCCCTGGGCCGACCGGCGGAAACGCCAAGGGTTTCCCCGGCCGGCATGCCTCGCATCCTGCTCGGGCAGACTTGTTCCACATGCTACGAGTCGCCGGTGTGGCTCTCCCGGTCGTCCGCGGGATTCTCCGTCACGCTCTCGATTCGCCCGTCCCGCAGCCGCACCACCCGGCGGGCCCGGGCGGCGATGTCGGGCTCGTGGGTCACCAGCACGATCGTACGGCCGGCGCGGTTGAGGGCGGCGAGCATGTCCATGATCTCGTGGCTGGTCGCCGTGTCGAGATTGCCCGTCGGCTCGTCGGCGAGGATGAGCGCGGGATTGTTGACCAGGGCCCGCGCGATCGCCACCCGCTGCTGCTGACCGCCGGAAAGCTGGGTCGGCCGGTGGCCGAGTCGATCGGCCAAGCCCACCAGCCGGGCCAGCGCCAGGCAGCGGCCGTGGTCGCCCGGCTGCCTGGGCCGATAGGCCAGCGGCAGCGCGATGTTTTCCACCACGCTCAGTTGCGGGATCAGGTTATACGATTGGAAAACGAAGCCCAGCGTGCGGCCGCGAACGCGGGAGAGCGCCGCATCGTCGAGCCGGGCCACATCCCGCCCCGCCAGCACGTAGCTTCCGGAGGTCGGCCGGTCGAGGCAGCCGAGCACGTTCAAGAGCGTGCTCTTGCCCGAGCCCGACGACCCCATGATCGCCACGAAGTCGCCGCGCCGCAGATCGAGCGACACGCGGTCGAGGGCCCGCACCTCCTGCCCCTCGAGCCGGTAGAGCTTCGACACGTCGCGGATGCTGGCCACGACGTCCGCTCCCTGTGCGACGGCGGCCGGTTCACTCATGGCGAAGCGCCTCGATCGGGTCCAGGGCGGCCGCCCGCCGGGCTGGATAGAGGCCGAACACGATCCCTAAGCCGACTGAGATCGCAAACGCGACCGCGATCGACCAGGGCACGAGCGGCGGGTCGAGGCCGCGGATGTCGGGCGGCAGCGCGGCCCAGACCCGCGGCAGCAACGACTCCACGCCCCGGAGTGCCAGCGCCACCGCCGGCCGGCAGAGAAACCCGGCCGCCACGCCGAGCAGGCCGCCGGCGCCGGAGAGCACGATCGTCTCGCAGAGAAACTGCCGGATGATCTCCCCCCGCGTGGCCCCCAGGGCCCGCCGGATGCCGATCTCCCGCGTCCGCTCGGTGACCGTGGCGAGCATGATGTTCATGATCCCGATCCCTCCCACGAGCAACGAGATGCCGGCGATGACGAGGAGCAGGACGTTGAACATCATCCGCACCGTCTTCGCCTGCTCGAGCAGTTCCTGGGGCACGACCACGGCGTAGTCCTCGGTCTTGTGATACCGCTTGAGCAGGTCGCGAATCATGTCGGCGGTCGCCGGCACCCGCGCCAGGTCGGCGAGGACGACCGTGATCTGGTCGAGCTCCACCGTCTCGGCGGTCCAGGAGCCCTGCTGCTCGGCGACAATCCGATCTCCGATCCGGGCCCGGAACGTGGAGAGCGGGAGGTAGACATCGCGGTCGAACTGCCGCGCCGCGAGGCTGCCGCCGATGGCCGCCGCAGCGGTTCGCGGGGCGGCCACGCCGACCACCACGTAGAACTCCTGTCCCACCAGCACGGCCGCGCCGAGCGGATCGTCGATGGGAAACAGCCGTTCGGCCACCTCGTGGGCCAGCACGACCACGTTGTCGCAGCGGTCGAGGTCATGGTCGGAGAGCCCGCGGCCGCGGGCGATCGCGAGCTTGTTGGCCGCGAAGTAGTCCGGCGTGCAGCCGATCACGACGCCGTCGAGTGCCCGCTCGCCGCACCGCACCTCCCGGCTGATCTGCCGCAGCGGCACCGCCCGCACCAGTCCCGGAACGTTGGTGCGGATCCGGTCCTCATCGGCCCGCAGCAGACCGTAGGCGATGCCGAACCCATCGCTGGCTTTCTCGTTCGGGTCGGAGGGCGGCTTGATGCTCCGCACGATGATGCTCGTGGCGCCGAGGGCCTCGATCTGCCGCTGAGCCTGGATGGCGACCCCCTCACCCATGGCCACCAACCAGATCACGGCCGTGACGCCGATCAGGATCCCGAGCACCGCCAGCGCCGAGCGGAGCTTGTGCAGCAGCAGGCTGCGAACCCCGGCCCGCAACTGCTGCCAGATGCTCACGACCGCGCGGCGGCCGGTGTCCGCAGGCCCGGATTCGCCCCTCCGTCGCCATGGTGGTCCCTGGTTGGGTTGCCATCGCCCTCGGGCAGAGCGTCGCCGAGCACCGCCCGGGGATTGAGGAGCACCACCTCCCCGGGCTCGAGGCCCGACGTGATCTCGACAAACGCCTCGCTGGCCTCCCCCAGCTTCACGGTCCGCCGCTCGACTCCCCCGGCCTTCTGCACGGCACAGACATGGCTGCCCCGCTGCTCGGCGACCGCCGCCACGGGCACGGCGATCACGGCCTCGAGTGCGGCGACCACGATCTCCACCTCCGCCGTCAGGCCCGGCCGCAACAGCGGCGACTGGTCGTCTATCTTGACCCGGACCTCGTACCGCTTGGCGGTGTCCATGTATCCGGTGGAGTTGGGCCGGGTGGCGACTTTCGTCACACTGCCGGTGAACTGGTTGCCCTGCACATCGATCCGGGCCCGCATGCCCGGGCGGATCTTCTCGACCCGCGATTCATGCACGCCCACGTCCGCCCGCATGGTGCTCAAGTCGGGCAACTGCAGGATCGTCTGGGCCTCGTTGACCTTGGCTCCGATCTTGATGCCGCCGTCGCGATCCCAGCGTGGCGTCGGCGGATAGATCACGACCCCGTCCTTGGGGGCCGTAATCCGGCACTTCGCCAGTTGCTGTTCAAGCCGTTCGAGCTTCAACGTCTCGAGCGTCAGTGCCGCCGTCTCGCTCTCCTTCTTGGCGGCATTGGCATCCCGCTTGCTTTCGAGTTCCGTCATCATCTTCGGCTTCGTAAACCGTTCGAGGACGTCGAGGGCGATCGTGGCGGTGTCTTCGTCGAGCTTCGCCCGCTCGGCTGCCGACTTGTGCTTCTCGAGCTCCTGCGGCGTGATGTAGCCCTTGCGAAACATCTTCTCGAAGTGGGTGACGAGGTTGCGGTTCGCCTGGAGCCGCTCGCGGGCCCCGGTGAGATCCGACCGCAGCTTGTGCTGCTCCTTGCGAAAGGTGCCCTCGGCATACTCCTCGACGGCGATGACCGCCGCCGCATGGTCCTTCTCGGCCTGGATCTGCGCGGCCCGCGCCTTCTCCAGCGCGATTTTCTGGGCGGTGAGATCTTCCGAAATCTTCGCCGAGTCGAGCACGACAATCGTGTCGCCAACCTTCACCTGGGAGCCATCGGCCACGAGCTCGATGATCGTCGAGCCCCCCCTGACATCGCAGCGGATGTCGACGTTTTCGTCGCTGGACAGCGTCGCGGTCTCGGTGACGGAGATCGTCAGGTCTTGCCGGGCGACGGTATGGGAGGGGTGATTGGCAAACGGGTCACGGGCGGCGCCGGAATCGAAGCGGGCCAGAATCGCGGGCGTGGCCGCCGCCAGTCCGCCGGCCGCGGCCAGGATCGCCAGCAGCCGCCACGGCATCCGCCGGTGTGCCGCCGGCTCGGCCACGGGCGGGCCGTCGAGGATCGCGGCGATGGCGTTCGCGGGGATCGCCACCGCGGGTCGCGACTGCACGCTCGATTCCGCGATCGCATCTGCCATGGGGGGCCTTTCGGAGGCGTTGCGAGGCTGCGTTTAGTCTAGCGTGTCGGCGGCCGGCGCTGGCAGCGGCTCGGCGGCGGGCTTTCCTGCCGCCGGAGGCTTCCCGTCGGCGTCGGCGCCGAGCGGCGGCGGCGACTTCACCTCCTCCAAATGGTCGAGCCACTCCTGCGGCACCGGGGGCGGGAGTTCCAGGTCCTCGCCTGTCGCGTCGTCGGCGCGGCACAGCGGCTTGTCGATCCAGAGCCCGTCGTCGGCGAGTTCCATCACGCCCAGTTCCCGCGCCAACACCGCCCGCGTCTGGTAGTACCGCAGCCACACGCTCGTCAGGGCATCCTGGCTGTTGCGGAGGGCATCCGTGGCGGTGACGTAGTTGATGATCGTCGTGGGGCCGAGCCGGTCAGTGGCCGGCTGGGGGGCACCCGTGCCGTCGGCGGCGGGCGGGGGGGGAGGCGGCGCCGGCTGCCCGAGCGTGAGCCGCGTCTCGTCAACGCGGCGGACGGCGATGATGACCGCCCGGCGCTGCGTCTCGAGATTCAGCCGGTCGAGCTCCAGCTGCCGGAGCAGCTGCCGGAGATTGAGCTTGACCTGATCCTCGAACCGGATCTGCCGGCGCCGCTGCTGCTGGTACTGGAGAATGGCCTGCCGCCAGCTGTTGCGTTCTTGCAGCCGGGTGAGCGGCGGGTCGAACTGCACGCCCGCCGAGAGCGAGCCGGTGGGGGCGCGAAAGCGGGCCGCGTTGTTACCCGTCGTCGAGATGTCCCCCTCCAGCTTGAGATCGAGGTCCGCGAGCAACTTGACGGCGTTGTATTGAATGAGCCGCCACTGGTCCACGAGCGCGGCCCGGGTGTTCATCCAGTCGAGCCGGTTGGCTCGGGCAATCTCGAACGCCATGTCGGGGTCGAGCTGCTCTGGGGTCACGCCAATCGCTTCGACCCGGGCCCGGGCCTGGATCAGCGACATCTCGTCGACGGCCCCCGAGATCTCGGACACGAGCGCGACGACCTTGTCGGCCGTGTCGCGGAGCCTGGTTTCGGTCGGCTGTCCCGCGGGCTCGAGCCGCTTGATCTCCTCGTCGGCCCTGCGGATCCGGGCCAGCAACTCCGCGAGGTCGTCGGCCAGGATGCGCATCTCGCGGTCGAACGCCTTCCGTTCGGCGGGCTGCATGCCGGCCAGCCGCCCCGCCGCCTGCGTGGCCGCCCGCTCGAGGTCGCCGTTCACGGCGGCGGCCTGCGCCTCGACGCGGCCGCGGAGTTCGCCGAGCCTGGCGATGCCCGTGCGGATCAGTTCCCGATCGGCCTCGTCCTCGCGGGCGTCGCGGGCCGCGGCTGCATCGCGATTGTCTTCGGTCGCATCGGCCGGCGCGGGCAGTTCAAGCGGCCCGGGGGGATCCTTGGTCCGCGGATCCTCCGTCGCCTCGAGCGGCTCGTTCTCGCCGCCGGTTTCTGCGGCGAGCAAGGTGCCGAGCTCTTTCTGCAGGGCCAGCAACGGCGGGCTGACGAACTGGAACGCCGCGAGAAACGACTCGTCGAGGGCCACCGGTGTGTCGGAGGGGATGGAGAGCGTGGTGACCTTGTAGGCTTCCACGCGGTCGGTGAGCTGCGTCTTTGCTGTCGCCAGGTTCGCCCGGTTCGTCTGCACGTTCTGCCGGAGCTGGTCGACCTGCACGAGATCGATCTGGCCGGCGTCGAGCTGGGCCTCCATTTTCACGAGCGACCGCTCCTGGTCGGCGAGCAGTTGCTCGAGATTGCGGATCCGCTGCCGGGACTGCAGCAGTCCGAAAAACCCTCCCAGGTTGCCGACATCCCCGCCGGCGACGCCCACGCCTCCACCGCCTCCGCCGGCTCCAGGAAACCCGAGCAGGCCGCCGCCGAAGAACGTGCCGCCGACGTTGCCAAAACCGCCGATGCCGGTGCCGGTGAATCCCTCGAAGCCCGTGCCGCCGAAGAACCCGCCGCGCCGCTGAACGCCTGCGCCCGCCGGAATACCGAAGGCGACGTTGAGGAAGAATCCCTGCCGGTAGAACTGCAGCGACCGGAGGTTGTAGAGGAGCGTCCGCTCGACGATGGTGAGCGGCTCGAGGGCCCAGGCTCGGCCGGCCCGGCGGAGCAGCGGCTGCACGAGGTTGAAGTTTACGAGCGAGACGTTGCGATACCGATCCGGCCCCGCGAACTGCCACATGATCGAGTTCGCGACCCCGACGACGAGCTGGCCGGCGGTCGCAAAATATTTTCGGGCCTGCAGGTTCGTGTCGGTGCTCCAGGTCGTGGACGGTCCGCCAGCCCCGAGGGGCCCGATGGTGCGATAGCGGGTGGCATTGCCGCCGTAGAACTGCACGTCGAACGCGAAGCGTTCGGTGCTGACGTCGAGGGCCGAGAGGTAGAGTTCCTCCTGTTCGTTCTGCCAGTCGATCGAGTTCAGGTAGGCGAGCCGGAGGGCCGAGTCGAGCGTGAGCTTGACGGCTCCCGAATCCGTGAGCTCGACCACTTCGGAGAGCCGTGCCCGCCAGTCTGGATTGTCGAGCGTGGTGCGGTCGCCGTTGGCGTGCCACCGTGGCCAGCCCTTCTTGCCGTCCACGCAGTGCATGTAGCGATGGGCCGTGGGATCGTCCGGCGGCATCGGCGGCTTGATCTGGCTATAGGCGTCGTAGAACCGGCTCCGCTCATCCTGGCGGACGTTGTAGTTCGCCGGCAGGTTCCACCGCGGGTCGCAGGATTTTTCCGCGAGCAGCGTGCTCACCTCGCGGTCGGCCTGGGCATAGAAGCGGCCGCGGGTGCAGCCGGAAGCCGCGCAGGCGGCCAGGGCCGCGAGTGCGGCGGCCACCTGCAGCGGCAAGGAAAAACGCGGTCGCATCCGGGCTGGTTCCAGGCCCCCCTGGAAGTGCAGCCATCGCGCGGCAGAGCCCACGCGCTGTGGTTGTGTCGGCCGTCCTCATATGGATCGGCCAAAAGCGGGGCGAAACTTTACCGGATATGCAGGCTGGGCGGCGGGGGTGGTTTGCGGTGCTCGGCCGTAGGCTTTTCTCAGGCCGCACAGGCCTCCCAGCCGATATTTTCGGCATGGTGTGTGTGGCCGACTCCGCCCGGGGTCCATGCGCACGAAAGCCCGGTACACGCCCCGATGGCTCGCGCTGCCAGACCGCTCGCACTGTTCGTGCCACGATCGATCGCGGTCGCGCATGCGCTCGTTGTCGCGGCGGCCTGCGGCGGGCAGCCCGATCCGCTCGGGTACCCGGAATCGGTGGGCGACCCGCCGCGCTCGGGAGTGCCGGTGCGGCGGGCCGACGAGCCACAGGTGCCGGGGGGCCTCGACCCGTTTCGCGCGCCGGCCGAAGCGAAAACCCCGGAGGGCCTGCTCGCCTGGTTTCAGGAGCCGGTGCCGGCGTCGCCCTGCGATCGCACGCTCGTCGATCCCGCGTGGATGGGGCCCGGTGAACTGGCCTATCGGCTTTCCGACACCCGCTGCGACTGCTCCCGCGACCACTCGCGGGCGTTTCGTTCGGAGATCCTCGAACGGCTCTGGATCTCGGCCGACTATCTCCTCTGGGCGACGTCGCCGCAGGCGCTGCCGCCGCTCGTGACGTCGAGCCCGGCAGGGACGCTGCCGGCCGACATCGGCGTTCTCGGCAGGCCGGGCACGCAGATTCTCTTCGGCAACGAGACGGCCGATGGCCCGATGCGGTCCGGTGGCCGGATCGCCATGGGCTACTGGTGGAACCCCAGGCAGCTCGGCGGCGTGCGGGCGGAATATTTCGGGCTCACCAATGCCAGCGACCGCGGGAATTTTCCATCGGCGGCGGGCAGCCCGTGGCTCGCGCGGCCCTTTGTCGACGCTACCACCGGCCTGCCGGCAGCGGTCGTGGTGCCGCCGCCGGCCACGGTCCCTGCCGACGTGTCGCTCTTGTCACAGGAGATCTCGGCTGTGCAGGTGGCCCGCTTCAGCGGCTTCGACCTGCTGCTCATGCACGCGCTGGCCTGCGAGAAGTTCCATCGCCGCTACCTCGTCGGCGGCTACCGCTACCTCTTGCTCGACGACGCGGTCACGATCCGCGACGCCGCCAGCATTTCGACGGGCACCCCTGGCGGCCTGCCTCTCCAGACGATCGTGGCCAGGGACTCGTTCCGGTCCATTTCGCAGTTCAACGGCGGTGAGATCGGGATCATGGAGCGGTGGTGGCGGCAGCGGATGTCGCTGGCGGTGACGGGCAAGGTAGCCCTCGGGGCCAGCGGAATCGGCACGACGATCAACGGCCAGACGCAGACCACCCAGACCACGGCCGCGGGCACGTCGATCGTGTCCGATACGTCCGGTGGCCTGCTCGCCCAGCCGAGCAACATCGGCGGCTATGGTTCGACGCTGTTCGCGGCCGTGGGCGAGGCGGGCGTCAACGCCGACTACGCCCTGTGGTCGCAGTGCCGCCTCTCGCTCGGCTTCACGTTCCTCTATTGGACGACCGTCGGCCGTGCCGCGGGCCAGATCGACCGGGCCGTGAACCCCACGCCGTTCGGCGGGGGATCCGTGGTCGGCACCGCGGCCCCTGCATTCAGGCTCCGCACGAGCGACTTCTGGGCCACGGGTCTGAACATCGGCCTCGAATACCAGTTCTGATCGGGCTCGATGCGGTCACCGTGGCTTCTGCCCCCCAGGGCGTGGCGTAGAGCCTGGGCTTTCCGCCGCCTCCCCGACTGGAGGCCGAATCGAACGCGTCCGCATGCGACGATGTCACGCATGGCGGCGAGTCTCTGCGCTCCGCGCGGCACTGCTGACCGGCGGGCGCAGGCTGCCGCCGAGGGGATCAGGCGCGGATCCGTTCGACCTTGCCCACCACGAGGCCGTAGCAGATGGCGCCGGCGAGGGCCGTGGCGGCGATGAACGTGATGGCCGGGGCGAAGTCGCCCCCCTTCACGAGCTGGCCGATCACGATCGGCACACCCACGCTCGCCAGGTTGCCCACGAAGTTGAACATCCCGCCGGTGAGGCCCAGGAGCCGCTCCGGCGCGATCGCCGACACCAGCGACCAGGTGATCGACGCCAGGCCGTTGCCGAAGAAGGCGAGCGACAAGAAGAGGATCACGAGCGTGGGGTTTTCGACATAGTTCGCCCCGATGATGCTCGACGAGATCAAGAGCCCGGCGATGATCGGCAGCTTGCGGGCCAGGCCGAGCGACCATCCGGCACGCACGAGCCGGTCGGAAAGGATTCCCGAGCAGTTCACTCCCGCGAACGCGGCCAGGAATGGCACGGAGCCGAGCAGGCCCGCCTTGATGAAGTCCATGCCGCGAAAATCGACGAGGTATGTGGGAAACCACGTCAGGAAAAACCAGAGCGTGGAGGTGAGGCAGAACTGCCCGAGGTAAAGCCCCCAGAGCTTCCGATGGGAGAGCACCGTGCCGAGGTCAGCCCAGGGGAAGCCATCGGCACTCGTCTTCTGCCTGGCGGCGAGATCGACGAAGCCGCCGCCGGCGCGGATCAGCGCGATTTCGGCGGCGTTCGCTGCTCGGCTCTCCAGCGGCTCACGGTAGAGGGCATACCAGACGGCCGCCCAGAGAACGCCCACCCCCCCGGTGACGAGAAACACCATCTGCCAGCCGAACGCATTCTGGACCGCGTAGAGCAGGGGAGAGAGACAGGCGAGGCCCACGAACTGGCCCGATGTATAGAAGCCGACGGCCGTGGCCCGCTCCCGCTCCGGAAACCAGGTTGTCACGACTCGGCTGTTGATCGGATATGACGGCGCCTCCAGCGCCCCCACGAGCAGCCGCAGGCCGATCAGCCCCGCCACGCTTCCCACGAAGCCCAGGCCGATCGTCGCGAGCGACCACAGGGCGATGGCAACCGGATACAGCACACGCGGTGGAATGCGATCCACGAGCCAGCCGCCGGGCACCTGCAGGGCTGCGTACGTCCAGCCAAAGGCGGCGAGGATCCAGCCCTTCTGGGCATCGTCGAACCCGAGGTCCTTCGCGAGCTGCGGGGCCGCGACCGAAAGATTGGCCCGGTCGAGGTAATTGATCACCACCGACACGAAGAGCAGCACCGCGACGAAAGAGCGGGCCCGCGTCGGCCGTTCCGTAGTCTCGCTGCCTGGGCTTACCACTCGGCGAAGCTCCCGTCTGCATGCCGCCAGATCGGGTTCCGCCAGCGGTGGCCCACGGCCGCCCGCTCCTTGACGTACTCCTCGTTGACGTCGATGCCGAGGCCCGGGCCGCTTGGAATCTTCACGTACCCGTCGGCGTAGTCGAAGACCTCGGGATTCTTGACGTAGTCGAGGAGGTCGTTGCCCTGGTTGTAATGGATGCCGAGGCTCTGCTCCTGGATGAAGGCGTTGTAGCAGTTGGCGTCGAGCTGCAGGTTCACGGCCAGCGCGATGGGGCCGAGCGGGCAGTGGAGGGCGATCGCCACGTCATAGGCCTCGGCCATCGAGGCGATCTTCTTGGTTTCCGTGATGCCGCCGGCATGTGACGGGTCGGGCTGCAGAATGTCGACGTGGCCGGCCTCGAGAATCTTCTTGAAATCCCACCGCGAGCAGAGCCGCTCGCCGAGGGCGATCGGGGCGCTCGTGAGCGGGGCGATCTCGGCGAGGGCCTCTGCATGCTCGCTCAACACCGGCTCCTCGATGAACATGAGCCGATAGGGCTCGAGCAGCTTCACGAGCACCTTCGCCATCGGCTTGTGCACGCGGCCGTGGAAATCGACGCCGATCCCGAAGTGGGGCCCGAGCGCCTCGCGGATCGCCGCCACGTTGGCGAGCACCTGATCGACCTTGTCGTGGGTGTCGATGAACTGCAGCTCTTCAGAGGCGTTCATCTTGATCGCCGTGAATCCGCGGGCGGCCCGCTCCTGCGCCTGGGCCGCCGTCTCCCCGGGGCGATCGCCGCCCACCCAGGAATAGACGCGAATCCGATCGCGAACCTTGCCACCGAGCAGTTCATACACCGGCACGCCGAGCGCCTTGCCCTTGATGTCCCACAGGGCCTGGTCGATGCCCGCCAGCGCGCTCATGTGGATCGCGCCGCCGCGGTAGAAGCCGCCGCGGTAGAGGACGGTCCAGTGATCCTCGATCTGGCGCGGATCCTTGCCGATCAAATAATCGGCCAGCTCATCCACCGCCGCGGCCACGGTCTGGGCCCGGCCTTCGACCACCGGCTCCCCCCAGCCGACGATGCCCGCGTCGGTCTGTACCTGCAAAAAGCACCACCGCGGAGGCACGATATAGGTCGTGAGCTTTGTGATCTTCATGGCCGAGACTCCTCAGGTTGGCCGGCAGCCGCGATAGGCGGCGACGAATGCGTCGCCGGCCCGGCGGACGTCGGCCGGGCTCATTCCGGGCTTGTAGAGCGCTGCGCCGAGCCCGAAGCCGTTCGCCCCGGCGGCGACGAACGCGGCCATGTTCTCCGGTGAAACGCCCCCCACGGGCACGAGCGGCACGTCCCGCGGAAACACGGCCCGCCACGCCTTCGCCACGCCAGGGCCGATCTGCTCGGCGGGAAAGAGCTTGAGCATGTCGGCGCCGGCATCGAGCGCCGCAAAGCCCTCGGTGGGCGTGGCCACGCCGGGTGCGCTCCAGAGGCCGGCGGCCTTCGTCGACCGGATCACGTCGGGATTCGCGTTCGGCGACACGATGAGCGTGCCGCCAGCAGCCGCCACGGAGTGCACCTGCTGCGTGGTGAGTACGGTGCCCGCGCCGATCCGGGCTCGATCACCGAATGCGGCAGCAAGCCGGCGAATGCTCTCGAGCGGCTGCGGTGAATTGAGCGGCACCTCGATCACCCGGAACCCCGCATCGATGAGAGCCTGACCGATGGCGACGGCCTCGTCGGGCATGACGCCACGGAGGATCGCGATCAAGGGCAGGGTCGTGAAGTGGGGATCGGCAGCACGCTGGTCAGCCATGCGCGGCACTCCGGGACGAATGGCCAGTAACAGACACGAGCCCCGCCGCCCTGGCAACCTGCCAGAGGCCCGCAGCCGCACTGTCGCCGAGCACGCGGGCCTGGGGCACGCCGAAAGCCGCGACCGCCTCCGAGTATCGTCCGCAGAGTGCCTCGTCGCCGATCAGCACGATCGCCGGCAGCGGCTGCCCGCGGTACGCCGCGATCGCGCTCCTGATCTCTTCCCCCACGAGCAGTCCGGAGAGGTAGTCGAGCGCGGCGGCCGGCGGCAGTGCGCCCGTGAGATAGAGGCTGCGGGTCGTGAAGAGCCGACCCGCCACGCCTTCGGGGCCGCTCTCCCGGGCGACGGCGAGACCCCGGGCAAACGCGGCTGCCGTCGCGGCGGCGCTGATCGTGTCGGCTCCGGCCTCCCGTGCCGGCTTGCCGAGCAGCGAGTGGTGCCGGAGCAGGGCGAAAAGTTCGCCGGTCATGAACGTGTCAAAGCTGGTGATCCGTCCGTCACGCACCCGCACCCACTTGGAGTGTGTTCCCGGCAGCACGACGAGCGACTCGGTGGCGAGGGCCGGTTCCCGGGCGAATGAGCCCACGATCTGCGTCTCCTCGCCCCGCAGCACGTTTGGCAGCGGCCCGCGCTGGATCACGCCCGGCACGAGATGGATTCGCCCCGCCTCCGAATCGAAGGCGAGCAGCCCACGAGCAATCGCTGCAGCATCGGCGGGGCAGTCGACGTACGGCACCTCCCGCCAGCCCTGGCGGCTGCCCACCATGCCCGCGGCAACCACAGGGAGTGAAGCCACCGCCTGATCACGGCCACGCCAGGCCGCCACGACCTCGTGAAACGCCCCGGCAAACCCGCCCGCCGGCAGGTGCTGGATGCCCCACGGCTTGGCGATCGAGTCGATGACGCCCCCGTCAGCGGCCAAGAGATAGCCGCGGAGCGACGACGTGCCCCAGTCGAGGCCAATCACGGCAGGTCGCAGGACCGCGGTCATGCGCGGAGGATACCAAAGTGGTGAGAGGCGGTCAGCGTTTGCATGCGTGGGCGTTTCTTGCGGGCCCGCACGGGGGCGGTTGGATGACGTAACTCGCGGGACCGGCCAGCCACCTTGCCGTCGCCGTCTGGCGGTCATGCCAGGGGATGCCGCACGTGCGCCGGCCGCGGCTACTCGTTGACGTACGTCTCGAGGAACCGGGCCAGACTGTGGAAGTCGCTGCCACGGTCCACGTACCGCACCACGGTGACCAGCGTGTTGGGATCGACGAGCTCCTCGAAGGGCACGTAGTTGAGGTCGAGCTGGCCCGACACGCTCACCATCACGCCGTCGAGGCCGCGCTCGGCGAGCGCCCGGTAGCCGCCCACGCCCAGCTGGCTGCCGAGCATGACGTCGAAGGCATGGGGCTTGGCGCAGCGGGCCTCGTAGCCGAGCTGCAGGCCCACCACCTTCCGCGACCGGCCCGTCTGCTTCTTGAACTCATCGCTCACGAGCTTGGCGAACATCCGGCCGAGCTGGACGTGCGAGATCGAGATGTGGCCGTGGTCGTCCCGCGGAATGCCCTCCAGAGCCTTGGCGGGCAGGTACTCGGCCAGCCCCTCGGCCATCACGATCACGCCGTACTGCTTGCCCTCCTGTTCCTCGCGGACCCGCATCGTCTTCACGATCCGGGCCACGACCTCGTCGATGTTCATCACCGGCTTGACCCGGGTCTCGCCGTTCGGGCCGGTGACCGTCTCCTCGCCGCGGAACTTGCCGTGGATGTCTTCCACGCTGATCACCAGGCTCGCCTCGCCGGCGATCGCGGCGCCGTACGACAGCCAGCCGGCGCTGCGGCCCATCGTCTCGCAGAGGAAGTAGGCCCGGCTCGCCTCGGCGTCGTAGAGGAGGTTGCGGATCTCGCCACCCAGCGTGTCGACCGCGGTGAAGTAGCCGAACGTGAAGTCGATGCCCATGTAGTCGTTGTCGATCGTCTTCGGCAGGTGGACGACTGGGATCCGCTTGCTCCCCGCCGGCAGCCGGTCCTGGTAGAGCTTGAACTTGTTGGCCGTCTTCAGGGTGTCGTCGCCGCCGATCGAGATCAGGGCCTCGACGCCGAGCGACCGCAGGCCCTCGTAGACGTTCTTCAGCGGCCCGACCCGCTCCGCGTCGTCGAAATGGCTGGGATGGGAGACGTGCTTGCCGGGATTCGTGCGGGCCGTGCCGATCATGATCCCCTGGCCGCTCCGCGTCCGCTTGAGGAACTCGGGCGTGATCTTGATGTAGTCGCGGCCCTCGGCCAGCGGCCTGGCGGGGGAGTAGTCGGCGAGCGACGAGTAGCCGTGCTTCATGCCGATCACCTCGGTGCCCTCGCGCATGAAGGAGGTGGCGGCGGTGGAGATCACGGCGTTGGCCCCGGGGGCGGGGCCGCCGGCGAAGAGGATGGCGACGCGGCGGAAGTGGTGGGCGGCCTTCGGGGGGCGGGACAGCGATTCGGGCATGAGTCTCTCTATCTCCTGGCGGCGAGGGTGGGTTCGTGAACCGTGGGGATGACGTCTGCGGAACAGTGGGGGCAGGCGAGGGGATCGGCGTGAGGATGGCGAGCGTGGCGGTCCTCCGTCAGCGAGCCAACTCATGCCGTCCCCGAGCCGTGGCGGACGTGCCGGTGTCGCTACCGTGCTTCAACCGCCTACCCCGCCAGCATCCGTTCCACGAAGGTGGTGTCGACCTGGGCCTCGTGGAAGGCGGTGTTGGAGAGCACCTTGAGGTGCAGCGGGACGGTGGTCTTGATGCCCTCGATCCGCAGCTCCTTGAGGGCGCGGATCATGGTATCGATCGCGTCCTTGCGGGTGTGCTGATGGACGATCAGCTTGCCGACGAGCGAGTCGTAGTGGGGGGGGACGACGTAGCCGGTGGTGGCGTGGGAGTCCCAGCGGACGCCGAACCCGCCGGGGGCGATGATCCGCTCGATCCGGCCCGGGCAGGGGCGGAAGTTGGCGTCGGGATCCTCGGCGTTGATCCGGCACTCGATCGCATGGCCGCGGGGCACGATGTCGGCCTGCTTCAGGTCGAGCTTCTCGCCGGCCGCCACGCGGATCTGCGCCTTGAGGAGGTCGATGCCCGTGACCATTTCGCTCACGGGATGCTCCACCTGGATCCGGGCGTTGACCTCGATGAAGTAGAAGTTGTCCTGCTGGTCGACGATGAACTCGACCGTGCCGGCGGAGAAGTAGTTGGCCGTCTTGGCGAGCCGCACCGCCGCCTCCGCCATCTTTTGGCGGATCGCCTGAGGGAGCCGGGGCGAGGGGCTCTCCTCGATCAGTTTCTGGTGCCGCCGCTGGGTCGAGCAGTCGCGCTCCCAGAGGTGGAACACGTTGCCGTGCTGGTCGCCGAGGATCTGGATTTCGACGTGCCGCGGCCGCTCGACGTATTTCTCAATGTAGATGCCGGGGTTGCCGAAGGCCGCCTGGGCCTCGGCCGAGGCCTGCTGCCAGGCGCTCGCCAGGGCCAGGTCGTTGGCCGCCACCCGCATGCCCTTGCCGCCGCCGCCGGCCGTGGCCTTGAGGAGCACGGGGAAGCCGATCTCCTTGGCGATCCGCACCGCCTCCTGCTCGTTGGCGATCAGTCCCTCGCTGCCGGGCACCGTGGGCACGCCCGCCTCGCGGGCGAGCGCCCGGGCCGAGTTCTTGTCGCCCACCCGCTGCATCGCCTCGGGCGTGGGGCCGATGAAGCCGATGTCGCAAGACCGGCAGACCTCGGCGAAGTGCGCGTTCTCCGAGAGGAAGCCGTAGCCCGGGTGGATGGCCTGCACGTTCCCGATCTCGGCCGCGCTGATCACCCGGTCGATCCGCAGGTAGCTGTCGGCGGCCCGGGCCGGACCGACGCAGATCGCCTCGTCGGCGAGCTCCAGATACGGCGCACCGCGGTCCGCCTCGCTGAAGATGGCCACCGTTTCGACGCCGAGCTCGCGGCAGGCGCGGATCACCCGCAGGGCGATCTCACCGCGATTGGCGATCAGGATCCGTTTGTACATGGATGCTGCTGCGTGGTCAGCCTTCGGGATCGACCTTGATCAGTGGCTGGCCAAACTCGACCGGCGCCCCGTTCTCGACGAGGATCGCCACCACCTGGCCCGACAGGCCGGCGGGGATCTCGTTGAACACCTTCATGGCCTCCACGATGCAAACCGTCTTCTCGGGGCCGATCCGGTCACCGACCTTGACGAACGCGGCTGCATCGGGGCCGGAGGCCCGGTAGAAGGTGCCCACCATGGGGCTCTTAATGACGAGCATTCGGGCGTCGGCGGCGGACTCCTTGGCCGGGGCCGCCTCGGCGGCCGCCGAGGCCGGCCGGGGTGCGGCCGGGGCGGGGGCGGAGTAGGCGACGACCTCGCCACCCCGGCGGATCCGCACGCGGTTGTCGGCCTGTTTGAGGTCGAGTTCCGAGAGATCGTGCTCCTTCATGAGCTCGATCAGCCGCCGGACCTTCTTGACGTCGAAGATGTCGCCGGGATTTTGTGCAGCACACATGGCGGTTCGATTGGTCTCCAGACCCGTGGCCGCGTGCCGGCCAAGTCGCGGGAAGGTAGCCCGCTGGCGCGGTTTCAGTCAAGGTAAACTCAGGTTTCGTCGCGGGGCGCAGGGCATCAGTGCCCGCGGCTCCCCTCGCAAAGGCGGCCCTTTTTTGTGGGGCCGAAAGCCCGACCATGCCGACCGAGCCCCCACCTGAAGACCTCGTCAGGCTGCCGCCGCGCGACCCGCAGGCCAGCAAGCGCGACCATGGCCGAGTGGTGGTCGTCGGCGGCGCGCCAGGCATGGCCGGCGCGCCGGCGCTTGCGGCGATGGCGGCGCTCAAGAGCGGCGCCGGGCTCGTCGAACTGCTGGTGCCTGACTCGGTCGCGGCGATCGCGGCGGCGTTCGATCCCTGCGTGATGACGCGGGGATTGCCGGCGGAGGCCGAGGGGGGGTTCGCCGCCGCGGCCGAGGACACCCTCGTCGCGCGGCTCACAGCCGCCGATGCGGGCGTCGTCGGGCCGGGCATCGGCCGGACCGCCGCGGTTCGCGACATCGTGCGGCGGCTGTGGCGCGACGTCTCCGCACCCGTCGTCTTCGACGCCGACGCGCTGTGGGCGTTGTCCCCCGCCGACCGCGGCCTCCTTCGCGACCACGCGGGCCCGCGGGTGCTCACACCGCACGCCGGGGAACTCGCGCGGCTGCTCGGCCGCGACCCGGCGGCCGTGACCGACGCGGATCGTCCGGCGCTCGAGGAGGCCGCGGCCACGCTGGCCGCGGAGATCGACGCCGTCGTCGTCTTCAAGGGCGCGGGCACGCTCGTCGTCGCCCCGGGTCGGCAGGCCCGCAACGACACGGGCAACCCCGGCATGGCCACGGCCGGCACGGGCGACGTGCTCGCGGGCGTGATCGCGGCGATCCTCGGTCAGGGCCTCGCGCCGCTCGACGCGGCCCGGCTCGGCGTGTGGGTGCATGGCCGGGCGGGCGACGCCGCGGCGGCCGACCTGGGCGAGATCTCGATGACGGCCCGCGACCTCCTCGATCGGCTGCACGTGGGCTTCCGCGCGGCCGACTGCCGCCCCCAGTAGCGGCGGTCGCTGACCGTCGATGCCCTGATCCCGTGCCATCCCACAGGTTCTGCGGCCCGCCTCCATCCGACACCGGTCTCGGCCGCCCGCGCGATCGTCGTGCATCTGGACGGGTTCGCTCCCCGTCGGTCGGTGGTCGCGGCGTCGGGAATCCCCGGAATGTCTTTGCAGGCGGCAACGCCGCTGGCATTGTCTGTTGGCGTTTGGTAATTCTAAACGCTATCATGCAGTGAGGAGAGGACCACATGCAGCAGGCTTCCCGCGCCATCGATCGGCCGCTGTGGCGAGGTCGCATCGAGCAGGAATGGCGTGAGCGGCGGGTCGTGTGGCTCGCCGGCCCGCGCCGACTCGGCAAGACGACGCTCGTCCGGTCGCTGCCCGACATCGCCTACTTCGACTGCGACCTGCCGAGCGTTCGCAGGGATGCGGATGACACGGAGGCGTTTTTGCGGCGGCATCGTGGCCGGCGGATCGTGCTCGACGAGATTCACCGTCTTGCCGACCCATCGGCGCTGCTGAAGATCGCGGCCGACCACTTTCCCGACGTGCACGTGCTGGCCACCGGGTCGTCGATGCTCGGAGCCAGCGCCCGGTTTCGCGACACGCTCGCCGGGCGCAAACGCACGGTCCGTCTGCTGCCGGTGCTGCATCGCGAGCTGTCGGCATTTGGCATCGGTTCTCCCGAGCGACGACTCCTCCACGGGGGGCTGCCGGAACAACTGACGGCGACCGGTCTGCCCGAGAAGGATTTCGCAGAGTGGATCGAGGCGTTTTGGGCCCGCGACATCCTCGAACTGTTTTCGATCGGCAAACGATACTCCTTTCTCCGCTTCCTCGAGCTGCTCTGGGCCCAGAGTGGCGGCTTGTGCGAACTGACCAAGTTCACGGCCCCCTGCGAGGCGAGCCGGCAGACACTCGCCAATTATCTCGATATCTTCGCGGCGACGGGGGTCGTGCATGTCCTGCGGCCATTCGCCACGCATCCCACGCGTGAAATCGTGGCCATGCCGAAGGTCTATGCATTCGACACGGGGTTCGTCTGCCACGCACGCTCGATCGACTCGCTCCGGGTCGACGACAAGGGGCCTCTCTTCGAGCATCTCGTTCTTGACGAACTGCTCTTCGAAGCCGGGGCCGAGGAAATCCGCCATTGGCGCGACAAACAGAAGCATGAGGTCGACTTCGTTTGGACGCCTCGCGGCAGGCCGCCCGTCGCGATCGAATGCAAGTGGCGGGTGGCGCGGTTCGATCCGACGGCCATGCACTCGTTCGCCACGCTCCACCCCAAGGCCGCGTTTTGGCTCGTGGCGGAGGATCGGCACTCGTGGACGACGCGTCGCTACGGGGCCATCGAGTTGACCGAGTGCGGTCCTGAACACCTGCCCGAACTGATGGCCCGGCATCGCAGGCGATGACTGAGGACAGCGGTTCAGCTTCGCCGCGCCAGCGCGGCGAGGCGGGTGACCTCGGCGACGCCGTCATCGCGGGCGATCCACAGCCGCAGGCCCGGGGCGGGCGTCACGCGGTGGCCGCCGGTGAACGACCCGAAGGCGGGCAGCACGAGCGTGGTGGCTTCGGCCACGAAGCAGCGATCGGCGATCTGGTCGCCGCCGGGTGAGCGGATCGAGACCGTGGGGTGCAGATGCCCCGAGATCGTGAAGCCGGCGTGGTCGGAGCAGGTGAGCGGCGCGGACGGCTCGTGCACGAAGTGCCACTCGCCATCCGCCAGATGCGGCAGGCAGGCGTCGATGCCGAGCGTCGCCGGCACCTTCCCGAGCGTGCGGTCGTGGTTGCCGATCACGAGCAGTACCTCCGTCGCGGTGAACTGCCGCCGCGTCGCGGTGAACTCGGCGAACACGCGATCCGTGCAGCCGCTCTTCGCGTGGAACAGATCGCCCACGATCACGAGCCGCCGGGCGGAGGTTTCGTGGACGAGCCGTGCGAGGCGGGCGAGGTCGGCCTGGGACGAGCCCTCGGGCACGGGGATGCCGGCCTTACGAAAAGTCGCCGCCTTGCCGAGGTGCAGGTCGGCGACGAGGAGCGTGGCGGACGCGGGCAGAAAGGCGGCACGGCCCGGTAGGAGAGCGATACCGGCCTCCGTGTGGCCGGCTTCCGCCGGCGTGGCGATGGCGATCTGCATGGGCATCCTCCGTGCGCCGGCCGCGGTCAGCCGTCGGCCGCCTGCTCCAGGTCGCGGGCCATGTCGGCGATCTGGGTGAGCCAGTCCTTCGTCGTCAGCCGCGACTGGACGAACTCCGCCCAGATCGGAAACGCCAGCGGCGAAAGCCGGGGCGTCTCCACGATGCGGATGTCCCGCGTCGCGACCGCCTCGAGCGTATCGTGCAGCCGGCGAAACTCGAACTGCCGCTCCAGCACCTCGCGGCGGGCCTGGGCGAGGAGCATGTTGTCGGCGTCGTGCTCGGCGAGCACGTCGAAGATCAGCCCGGCCGAGGCCTGCGTCTGCCGGTCGCTCCGCCGGCCGCCCTGCACGAGCCCGGCCACGCGGGCGATCTCGCGGAAGTGCCGCCGCGCCATCTCCGTGCCGTTCATGCAGGCGAGCAGGTCGTCGAGCAGGTTCGTGGGGGAGAGCAGCCGCCGCCAGGCCCGCG
>Ga0315908_10000526_pt1 | contig 30333 bp, 31 predicted proteins | sample LakEriMetagenome_12_FD_203520 | JGI IMG/M metagenome (GOLD analysis project Ga0315908, IMG submission 203520) | Freshwater fungal communities from buoy surface, Lake Erie, Ohio, United States - Buoy 4 MA124 | ecosystem: Environmental > Aquatic > Freshwater > Lake > Lake biofilm | place: USA...
GCATGGCGGCACGCACGTCGATCTCGGTCAGCGCGCCGCGACCGCGCAACCGCTCGAAAATGCCGCCCAACCGCTCGGAAAGACTGTCAAACAAAGCCCAGAGGCCCTTCTCAAAAATCGCTCTGCGTCCAAATGAAAACGCGCCGGCGGGCGAAAACTCGCTGGCCGGCGTGCATCCTCAGACGCATGGCCCCCTTCCCGGAAGCCGCCGTCTCCATAAGCGCATGGGGCAGGGCGGTCAAGCACCGTGGGTACGACGGGGTTTGTCATGGGCAAAAGGTCGCTATTCAGGCTTGTGATATTATGTTACTTTTTTACGGTTACATGTTGAAATCAGTAAAACATAACCAACAGTTCCATCCGCATTCCGGTTGGCCATTCCGGTGGGCGCGCCGCATCCTGGGGCCGCAGCTTCCAGCCGCTTTCTGGTGCTGGAGCAGGCAGCCGCCGTGGTGGCCGGACTGCCGGGACCGATGAACCTGTGGATCAATGCGTCCGTGCATGATCTGCGCCAGCCCGGCATGGTGGATGAAGTGCTGGCGGAACTGCAGGTTGTTGGCCTGCCACCACATCGCCTGGCGCTGGAAGTCACCGAAACCGCGCTGATGACCGATGAAGACGCCTGCCGCAGCAATATCGAACGGTTGATCAAACTGGGCGTGGGCGTAGCCATGGACGATTTCGGTGCCGGTTTTTCCTCGCTCGACCGCCTGCGCCGGTTGCCGATCAACGCGCTGAAAATCTCTGGATCGCTGCTTTCGGGTGCGCCAGGCCAGGCCATGGCCGCCGATATCTTCCGTGTCGCTGCAAGCCTCGGCCATTCGATGGACCTGATGCTGGTTGCCGAAGGGGTGGAAAGCCGCGAGGAGCTGGAGCTGGCCCGTGCCGCCGGCATTCACCGCGTGCAGGGCTTTGCGCTGTCCCCACCGGTGCCGGCCAGCCAGATTCCGGAAGCCATCGCGAGCGCTGAAGCGGCAGCCAACACCGGGTTGCAGTTGCGCGCAGCGAGCTGAATCAGTCCTCGGCGCCGGCCAGCGCGCGGGCGAACTCGCCGGCATCGAAGGGTTGCAGATCGTCCATCCCTTCACCAACCCCGATCGCGTGGATCGGCAGACGGTATTTCTCCGCCGCGGCCACCAGCATGCCGCCACGGGCTGACCCATCCAGCTTGGTCATCACCAGGCCGGTGACGCCCGCCACCTGACTGAACACCTCGATCTGGCTGAGTGCATTCTGGCCGGTGGTGGCATCCAGTACCAACAGCACATCGTGCGGCGCCGAAGGATCGAGCTTGCCAATCACCCGCTTCATCTTGGCCAGCTCGTCCATCAGGCCAGCCTTGTTCTGCAGCCGGCCGGCGGTATCGATGATCAGCACATCGATGCCTTCGTCCATGGCGCGCTTGACGGCATCAAACGCCAGGCCGGCCGCATCGCCGCCCTGTTCGCCGGAAATGATCGGCACGCCCACCCGGTCGGCCCAGACCTTCAATTGGGCGATGGCGGCTGCGCGGAAGGTGTCGCCGGCGGCCAGCATCACTGATTTGCCATCGGCCTTGAACAGGCGGGCCAGCTTGGCAATCGTCGTCGTCTTGCCGCTGCCATTGACGCCCACCACCAGCACCACCTGTGGCCGGCGCGTGATGGCCAGCGGAAGGGCGACCGGCACCAGCACCTTCTCCACTTCCTCGGCCACCACCGTGCGGATGCCGGCTTCATCAATGCCCTTGGCAAACTTCTGATCCGCAAGGCGTTCGCGGATGCGGCCCGCAACGGCCGGCCCAAGATCGGCAGCAATAAGCGCTTCCTCGATCTCGTCGAGCCGCTCGTCATCCAGTGGCAACGTGCCGGTGGCGAGGCCGGTGATATTGTCTGCCAGGCGCTTGGTCGATTTCGCCAGGCCTTGCGTCAGCTTTCCCAGCCAGCTCATGCGAAACGCTCCAGATCAACATCGCCGGTGTAGGCGATCACCGCTGCCCCAGCGAGCAGCAGATGGCCATCGTCGCGCCGCGTCACGGTCAGATCACCGCCGGGCAGGGAGACGCGCACCTGGGCATCCACCAGCCCGCGCCGCTGCGCCGCCGCCACGGCCGCCACCGCGCCGGTGCCACACGCCAGGGTCGCGCCGGCACCACGTTCCCACACGCGCAGGATCATGTGATCACGGGCTGTAACCTGCGCGATGCCGACATTCACCCGTTCGGGGAATACCGGATCATGTTCGATGGTGGGGCCGATCTGTTCCAGCGCCACGGCCGCCGCATCGGGCACAAAGAACACCACGTGGGGATTGCCCACCGACAGCGCCACCGGATGGTCCAGATCTTCCCAGGCCAGCGGCAGGTTGCCAGTGTCCATCGGGTAAGCCAGCGGCACTGCATCCCAGTCCCAGCGCGGCATACCCATATCCACCTCGGCACCGCCCGCACGCGCATTGCTGTCCAGCAGGCCGCCCGCGGTTTCAAGGCGGTGCTGCCCGCCCAGCAAGGTCGCCGCCGCCCGGCTGCCGTTGCCGCAAGCGGCCACTTCGCCGCCATCGCTGTTCCAGAAGCGCAGCCGCACATCGGCGCTTGCGCTGGGTTCAATCAGGATCAACTGATCGAAACCGATGCCGGTGTGGCGGTTGGCCAGCGCCCGCACCTGCGCAGTGCTCAGCACAATCGGCTGTGCGCGTGCATCAAGCACAAGGAAATCATTCCCCAGCCCGTGCATCTTGATGAAGTGCGTCATGCACCCGGCGTTAGCCGTTCAGGGCGGCATCCGGCAAGTCATACTCACCGCGGATGACGGTGCGAGCCTTGCCGGAAAGGATGACGGCATCGCCCTCCACCCGACATCCAAGCCGCCCGCCGCGCACACTGGCCTGCACCGCGCTGAACTGCGGCCGGCCAAAACGGGCAGCCCACAGCGGCGCGATCACGGCATGGGCGCTGCCGGTTACCGGGTCTTCATCCACGCCGCATGCCGGCACGAACACGCGGGAAAGCACGTCGGAATCTTCCCCTGGCGCGGTGGCAATGAGCATCAGGTCTACGCCCGGCGCCAGCGCCAGAATCGCTGCAAAATCAGGCTGCAAGCTGCGGACTTCATCCGGCGAATCGAACACCGCTACCAGATAATCGTGGCCACGTGCCCACACCTCCACCGGAAGGGTGCCTAGCGCAGCGGAGACGGCGGATTCTTCTGCCTGCGTCACCGGACGGTTGGCAGGCAAGGCCGGCAGGCGCATCGCCAAGCCATCGCCATCGCCATCGCGGGCCACGGTCAGCAGGCCAGCCTGGCGGGTCAGGAATCGCGCCAGCGGCAGATCAGGCAGCGCGTCAAGCACGACATGACCGCTGGCCAGCGTGGCGTGGCCACACAGCGCGACCTCCAACTTGGGCGTAAACCAGCGCAGTTCAAAATCGGCCTCGGCGCCGTCGTGCGCCACAAGGAATGCGGTTTCAGACAGATTGTTATCGGCCGCGATGCCTTGCAGCACGCTATCCGGCAGCCAACGTTCGAGAAACGTCACCGCCGCAGGATTACCGGTGAAGGCACCATCGGCAAAGGCATCAACTTGCGTGAACGGTAGGCGCATCAGGGATAGACCAGCCCGAAGTGCCAGCCATCAGCCTTGCGCCAGAACACCTCGCGTTCGTGCCAGCGGCCATCGCGCGCCTGCCAAAATTCAATGCGTTCCGGCACCACGCGCCACCCGCTCCAGCGCGGCGGCCGTGGCACGCCGGCCGGGAAGCGCGCGGCCATTTCGGTGAGGCGGGCTTCGAAGGTGGCGCGGTCGGGCAGGGGCTGGCTCTGCAGGCTGGCCCAGGCACCCAACTGTGATTCCCGCGGCCGTGTGGCGAAATAGGCGTCGGCTTCCGCATCGCTCACCAGTTCGGCGCGGCCGCCGATGCGCACCTGGCGTTGCAGCGATTTCCAGTGGAAATTCAGATGCGTCTGCGGGTTGGCTGCCAGTTCGCTGCCCTTCTGGCTGTCGAGATTGGTGTAGAATACGAACCCGCGTTCATCCCACGCCTTCAGCAGCACAACGCGCAAAGATGGCGCTGCATCCGGCGTTGCCGTGGCCACCGCCATCGCATTGGGATCATTGGGCTCTGCCGCTTCGGCGGCGGCCAGCCATTCGCCGAAGCGGGCAAACGGGGCAGGGTGGGGCAACAGGCTCATGGCCGGTGGTTAGCCGCCCAGTTGCCCCCTGTCACCTGTGGTTATGCCGCGCACTTGATGCAGCGTGTTGCCGTGGGCAGGGCCTGGCGGTGGCGAGCGCTTCAGTTGGAACCAGTGGACCCGGTTTCAATCCTGCCGGATCTTGCGCGTCATTTGTTGCCTGACACGATTTCGATGAAATCGGTGGCTGCCTGATCAGGCACATCGGCCAGTGTCATGGCGGCGAGGGTGAAGGGGGCGATGCCGGGCACTTCATAGGAGATCAGGCCGGCTTCCGTGCAGGCCTTCAGCGCGCCGGAGCGGGGTGCCATTGTGACGATCAGGCCGTGCCGCGCCAGGTCTACACAGGCTTTCTGGCTCGACAGGCGAAAGCGCGGAAAGCCGGAGCGTTGCAGGGCTTCGCGCCGATCGGGGGCCAGATTGGCGGCAAAGCCTGGATCGAAGCCGGCGATGGCCCAATCATGCTGAAGCAGCGCGTCTGCATCGCGGTTGGTTGCCGCGGGGTGGGTGGGCCCGCACAGGAGATGATAGGGTTCTTCGATCACCGGTTGAATTTTGAGGTCGCGCCGGCCGGCGAAGGCCGCGAGCGAACCCGAATGGTAGAGCAGCAGTTGCGCGCGGCGTTGGTGCAGGCGTTGGACGGCCATATCGGGCGGCAGATACTCCACGTCCACACCGATGCCCTTGTGGTTGTGGGCGAAGGCGGAGAGCGCGGCGGGGATGAAGCTTTCAAGGATGGCCGGGCCGCACACGATCGACAGGCGGCGGCCGGCGGCCAGCACGCGGGCCTTGCTTTCTTCGGCATGGGTGAGCAGTTCGGGCGCCAGTTCGATCAGGCGCCGGCCGGCCGCTGTTGGCACCACGGATCGCGTTGTGCGTTCGAACAGGCGGACACCCCACAGTTCTTCGAGCGTCCGGATGCTCTTGGTCATCGCTGAATGGGTGACGCCAACTTCGTCGGCCGCGGCGGAAAAGCTGCCGAGGCGGGCGACGGCTTCGAACCGGCGGATCAGGACGAGATCGAGCGACATGTTCCATTGCCTACATAATGGGGCAGAATAACTCAATTGTTGTCCACAACCGGACCACCTAACCAGAGAGCGTGCTTTGGGGGGAGAGTTAGATGACCGCGATGGAGTTCGTGCGTTCCAACATCATCCAGTTTTCCGCGCTGGCGTTTCTGGCGATGATTGCGGTTGAACAGATCGCCATCCGGCTGTTCCACCGCAGGGGCAAGACCCCGCTGAAAGACAGCGGGGTGAGCATCGCGATGGGCTTTTTGAGCGAGCCGGCCAATGCGGCGACCGCGTTCATCACCCTGGGCGCGCTGGCGGCAGTGGAACCCTTCCAGATCGCCACCATCCCGGTAACCTGGGCGACCTTCCTGCTGTGTTTCGTGCTGGATGATCTGCGCTTTTATGTGCACCACCGGATCGCCCACCGGGTGCGCTGGGTGTGGGCGATGCATGTTGTCCACCATTCCAGCCAGAATTATAATCTGCCGATTGCCTTGCGCCAATCATGGACCAAGCATTTCACCGGCACGATGATGCTCAAGATCCCGCTGGTGCTGGTTGGCTTCGATCCGATCATGGTCACTTTCTGCGGGGTGCTGAATGCGACGTACCAATTCTTCCTGCACACCGAAACGATCGACAGGATGCCGCGCTGGTATGAAGCGATTTTCAACACGCCATCGCACCACCGCGTGCACCACGGCACCAACCCGCGCTATCTCGATGCGAATTATGCCGGCACGCTGATCATCTGGGACAGGTTGTTCGGCACGTTCGAGGCCGAGCGCACCGATGATCCGCCCGTTTATGGCCTGGTCAAGCAGCTGGACACGCTCAACCCGGTGACTGTGCTGACGCACGAATATGTTGGCATTGCCCGTGACGCCAGCCAGAGTGATCTGCGCTGGTGGCAGCGGCTGGCCTATGTGTTTGCGCCGCCGGGTTGGAGCCATGATGGGGCGCGCGAGACGACCCAATCCATCCGGGCCGCGGCGGGCTTTGCCCCTGACGCCCGCCGCCGGGCGAGCGGCAGCGCGGTGCCCGCCGAATGAGTGCGCTGCTGCCTCAGCATTTCGCCGTGACCGAAGCGGTGGTGGTGGCGGCCGGCGCATTTGCCATGGCCCGAACGGCGCGGATCAACGCCTGGTGGGCGGTGGGGATCGCGCCCTTCATGCTCGCGGCCCTGGTGGGCACCATAAGGATCAGTGCTGGCCTGGCGGGCGACTTCGAGTTGTTTCACCAGTTCCTGTCGCGAGCCGGCGCGGTGTTCGGGCTCGGCTGCATGATCGGCGTGATGGCCGGCCGAGCCCGCTGGTTGGCGCCAGTTCTGGGCGGAGCGGCGGGCATATTGGCCGTGCTCATCCCGGGCGCGATGGTGCCGACCTTTTTGGCGCTCACCCTGGTGGGGTCATGGCTGGCCTATCGTGTCGCCGACGGAAAGGCGCGGCTGGTTGCCGCCAGCTTTACCGTGCTGCTGATCGGGCGGCTCGCGACGGATCCGTTGCGCGCGGCGCATCCGGGGTTGGCCTGGCATCTGTTTCACCTGGGGGTCGCCCTGTGGTTGTTGCTGCTGGCCATATTTGTCATTCCGCGACTGCGGGCACGCTGAGGCTTCAGACCTTCGCCTTGCGCGCGCGCTTTACGGGCGCGGCGGTTTCTTCCCCCACGGCCCGCGGGGATGAGGCGAGCAGCGGGGCGAGATATCTGCCAGTCCAGCTCGCCTCGCACGCGGCCACTGTTTCGGGCGTGCCGGCCACCACGATATGGCCGCCCTTGTCGCCTCCGTCGGGGCCGAGATCAATGATGTGGTCGGCGGTTTTGATCACGTCCAGATTGTGTTCGATCACGACGACGCTGTTGCCTTGTTCCACAAGGGCGTGGAGGACCTCGAGGAGTTTGCGGACGTCTTCGAAGTGGAGGCCGGTGGTGGGTTCATCGAGGATGTAGAGCGTGTTGCCGGTGGCGCGGCGGGAGAGTTCCTTGGCGAGTTTGACGCGTTGGGCTTCGCCGCCGGAGAGGGTGGTGGCCTGCTGGCCGATCTTGACGTAGCCGAGGCCGACTTCGAGCAGCATGGCGAGTTTTTCGCGGATCAGGGGCACGGCCTTGAAGAATTCAACGCCGTCTTCGATGGTCATGTCCAGCACGTCGGCGATGGATTTGCCCTTGAATTTCACTTCCAGAGTTTCGCGGTTGTAGCGATGGCCGTGGCAGACGTCGCAGGTGACATAGACATCGGGCAGGAAGTGCATTTCGATCTTGATCAGGCCGTCGCCCGAGCAGGCTTCGCAGCGGCCGCCCTTGACGTTGAAGCTGAAGCGGCCGGGCTTGTAGCCGCGGGCCAGCGATTCCGGCAGGCCGGCGAACCAATCGCGGATGTTGGTGAAGCAGCCGGTATAGGTCGCGGGGTTGGAGCGCGGGGTGCGGCCGATGGGGGATTGATCGATGTCGATCACCTTGTCGAGGTGGTTCAACCCATTGAGGCCATCGTGCGGGGCGGCGAGCAGCCGGGCGCCGTTCAGTTCGCGGGCGGCGGCGTTGTAGAGCGTATCGATGGTGAAGGTGGATTTGCCGCTGCCCGAAACGCCGGTGATGCAGGTGAAGGTGCCGAGCGGGATGCTGGCGGTGACGCCTTGCAGATTGTTGCCGCGGGCGTTTTTGACGGTGAGTTTCTTGCCCGATCCCTTGCGGCGCTTGGCCGGGACGGGGATGGAGCGGCGGCCTGACAGATAGGCGCCGGTGATGCTGGTGGGGCTGTCGAGGATATCCTGCAGGCTGCCGGCCGCGACGACTTCGCCGCCGTGGACGCCGGCGCCGGGGCCCATATCGACCACATAATCGGCCAGGCGGATCGCGTCTTCATCATGTTCCACCACCAGCACGGTGTTGCCGAGATCGCGCAGGCGTTTCAGCGTGGTGAGCAGGCGATCATTGTCGCGCTGGTGCAGGCCGATGGACGGTTCATCGAGCACATAGAGCACGCCCGACAGGCCGGAGCCGATCTGCGAGGCGAGGCGGATGCGCTGGGATTCGCCGCCCGAAAGCGTACCGGATTTGCGATCGAGGTTGAGATAATCGAGGCCGACATTGTCAAGAAAGCCGAGGCGCTCGGTGATTTCCTTGAGGATGCGATCGCCGATGGCGCGTTGTTTGGGCGTGAGATGATCGGCGACGCCGCGCGCCCAGCGAAGCGCCTGGCCGACGGGGCGACGGACGGCGGTGGAGATGGTTTCGCCAGCGATCTTGACGGAGAGCGCTTCGGGGCGGAGGCGATCGCCGTGGCAGACTTCGCAGGGGGAGGGGGACTGGTAGCGCTCCAGTTCCTCGCGGATCATGGTGCTTTCGGTGTTGAGGCGCTTTTCAAGGTTGCGGACGACGCCTTCGAAGGTTTTGACCACCTCATAGGCCTTGCGGCCGTCTTCAAAACGCAGCGGGATGGCGCGGCTGCCGGTGCCATAGAGCACGGCGCGGGCGGCTTCATCCGACAGATCGGACCATTTGCTTTTCAGGGTGAAGCCATAGGCGCGGCCGATGCTGGCCAGCACTTGCAGATAATAGGGCGAGGGCGGGTTGGATTTGGCCCACGGCGCGACGGCGCCCTTTTCCAGCGTGAGCGCGTGGTTGGGGACGATGAGATCAGGATCGAAATGCTGTTTTTCGCCAAGACCATCGCAGGCCGGGCAGGCGCCTTGCGGGGCGTTGAAGGAGAACAGCCGCGGTTCGATTTCGGAGATGGTGAAGCCGGACACCGGGCAGGCGAATTTTTCGGAGAAAAGGATGCGGCGTTCCTGTTCCGGTGCATCGGCCGGCGCGTCTGCCAGTTCAACGAAGGCGAGGCCTTCAGCCAGTTTCAATGAGGTTTCGAAGCTTTCGGCGAGGCGGGATTGGAGGCCTTCCTTCACCGCCAACCGGTCGACCACCACGTCGATGTCGTGCTTGTATTTCTTGTCGAGCGCCGGGGCTTCCTCGATGGCGTAGAACTCGCCGTCGATCTTCACGCGAGTGAAGCCGTCTTTCTGCAGCTGCGCCAGTTCCTTTCGATACTCGCCCTTGCGGCCGCGCACGATGGGGGCGAGCAAATAGAGGCGGGTGTTTTCCGGCAGCGCCATGACGCGATCAACCATCTGGCTGACGGTTTGCGCCGTGATCGGCAGGCCGGTTGCGGGCGAATAGGGGATGCCGACCCGCGCCCACAGCAGGCGCATGTAATCATAGATTTCGGTAACGGTGGCGACGGTGGAGCGCGGGTTCTTGCTCGTTGTCTTCTGCTCGATGCTGATCGCCGGGGACAGGCCCTCGATATGGTCCACGTCCGGCTTGGACATCATCTCCAGGAACTGGCGGGCGTAGGCGGAAAGCGACTCCACATAGCGTCGCTGGCCTTCGGCATAGATGGTATCAAAGGCGAGGCTGGACTTGCCGGATCCGGACAGCCCGGTGATCACGGTGAGCGCGTTCTTGGGCAGATCGACGTCGACGCCCTTGAGATTATGCTCCCGCGCGCCGCGCACCTGGATATGGTTCAGCATGAGCCCGTATGTTCCACATTTGTTCAGGCCGTGCAAGCCGGCTTGATCCGGGGTTACGAGGCGCAGGCAGGAAGGGCAAGGGCGGCGCTGTCGCGGGGCAGATCACCGCGAAACGCGGCAGAGCCACCCCCGATCAAGCCGGGGGTGGCCGTGCCATGCGAAGCTCTACCAGAAGTTGATAGAGCGAACAAAGAACAGTGGCTTACAGCCCTGCCAACCGTCGGTTGCGGCCTTCCAGCCACGTTCCGGCGAGCAGCGCGGCGATCACCGCATAGGACCAGAAGATCAGGCCAACCGCATAAGCCCAGGCCATGCCACCATCAGCAGAGGTGAGGCTGCCGATGTGGACCAACAGGCCAACCAACTGGAACGCCGTGGCATACATCGGCCAGAAACGATCACTGGTGAGCGCCAAGGCCAGCAGGCCAAGCAGCAGACCAAAGTCCACGGCCAGCACGCCATATTCGACATGGGTGTATTCGGCGGTGATCATGCGGGTGGCGAGCGTGGCTGCCAGGAAGCCGATCGCGGCCAATTGTTCGTCACGGCCGCCGAAACCGAAGGCCAACAGGGCCGCGGCGACAACGGTGACGACAGCGATAATTTCAAGAAACATCGTCCATACTCCAGACGAGAAGCGGTCTCCGGCGCATCAGCGCCATCAACCAAGTTTCAGCTGAAAAGGGCTTGCGCCCAGATCATGCCGTTCTCAGGCGGCGATCGTGAGGTGGCGGCGCGGAGCGACCGTTTCGTCGAGGCGGGCTTCTTCAGGCGGGCAGTTGCCCATGAAGTTCACGGCATCCAGGCCGATCTGGGTCTGCGCGGCGCGCAGGGCGGCGTGGGTGGCGATGATGCGCGAACGGGCCTGAACCAGCTGCTGGCAGGTTTCCATGGCGCCCATCAGGGCGTCCTGACCGATGCAGGCAGCCAGATTGGCTTCCTGGGCGGCCATCGGCATCACGGCGGTGAGTTGGGCCACAGCCGACACAGCGGCATTGATGGCGGCTTCAGCGGCGAACAGCTGCTCAGCAACTTTGTTCGCGGCGAGACGACGTTCTTTCAGCATAGCACAATCCTTTTTGAGAAAAGAACTGGCGGCTGATACGCGCAGCCAGTTGGTTAGACGCCCTTCCGGACGCCACGCAACTGGTTCCGGAAGTTCTAAACGAGTGTCTTCAGTGCAGCCAGGGCAGCGAGAATGCCGCCGAAGCTGAGCGCAGAGGCCATGGCGATCCCCATGATCCAGCCAAGCCTTTGGCCGATCCCGAGATCATTCTTCTGACCCCACGGCCGTGTCTGGTGAAACGGTGTGGTGTGGAATGGCCGGGCACCAATGCCAGGGTCGGGGGCTGCAATGCCCGGCCAATCCGTTGCAAGCTTCGCCGAAGCGATATTGCCTGATGGTGCAACTGGTTGGGCGAGGGAGCCAACTGATGGACCAACATCCAGCTTGCCAAGATCTGGATGCAGCGTCCTTGCGAGGGATCCATGTTCAAGCTGATTGGGGTCGCTGGAACGATTGGAGGCTGCACCCGGTTCCTGAGAAGCCGGTGCCCCAATCGTCGCTGATTTCGCGTCGTCAGCAATCTCCGAAGCTTGGTATATCAATTCCTGATACGCATCGCCGGTCGCGTTATCAGCAACAGGCTGGGCGATACCGAGGAGAATCTCGGTGTGAACAAGGGCGCGGGCCGCCTCGATCCGGTTGGTGACCTCGAGCTTGCGTATGGCCTGGCGCAGCCGCATATCAACGGTATGCGGCGACACACCGAGCTGGCGCGCGATGTCCTTGCTGGTCATGTGTTGGAAAACGAGGCGCAGGCAGTCGCGCTCCGCCTCGGTCAGCAGCGTCACACGCGGGTTGCGCGGGCCATCAGAGTCTTGCCGTGTTGCCACAATAGAACACAGTGACGGGAAGGCGACAAAGTCAAGCGTTGCCACGCCCGCACCCCCGTTATTCTTGTAAATTCGACCACTGAACATAGCCGCGACCCCATGCGACGCTAGAAACCAATCTGATTTATGAGCCTTTCTCCAAAGGGAAACAAGGCAAAACACACGCTTTGATACCGAATGGGCATTAAAATCAATGTGATTTAAATCATTTTGCAATGGTTTGGCAAGGCTTGTTGAATTTACGAGTCAAACCCTCTGCCCAAGCCCAGCGAATCCCGATCAGCGGCGAATCACCCCGGATCGACCCAGGACGGGACATCCTCTCCAAACATGGGCTTTTCGCCGTTGGTAAGGCCTGCCACGATGGTGACTTATCAATGATTGAGATGGGGCTTGATAGGCTGATGGGCTGGGAATCAGAGATTGATGAGCTGGGCCGCCGCCGCATTGCCGCGCATGGCATGGGCGGGCCTGAGAAACTCACGCGCCAACGCGACCAGGGCAAGTTGAACGTGCGCGAACGGCTGGCGGCGCTGGTCGATCCCGGCAGCTTCCACGAGGTGGGCGAGTTGGCTGGTTTTGCCCGTTATGATGAGGCCGGCGAGATGACCGGGTTTCAGCCGGCCAATTTCCTGTTTGGCAACGCGACGATTGATGGCCGGCCGGTGGTGGCGACCGCCGATGATTTCACCGTGCGCGGCGGTGCGGCCGATGCCAGCCTGCACCGCAAGCTGATCGCGGCGGAACAACTGGCCAGCGAATATCGCCTGCCGCTGATCCGCATGATCGAAGGCACCGGCGGCGGCGGCAGTGTGCGCACGCTGGAAAGCGCCGGTTACACCTATATCCCCGAGATCCCGGGTTGGGAGCTGATGACCGCCAACCTTTCCCAAGTGCCGGTGGTCGCGCTGGGGCTGGGGCCGGTGGCCGGGCTGGGTGCCGGGCGGATGGTGATGGCACATTATTCGCTGCTGGTGGATGGCCTAGCGCAGATGTTCGTCGCGGGCCCGCCGGTGGTGGCGGCTGCGGGTGAGCATCGCACCAAGGAGGAACTGGGCGGCGCGGCTATCCATGCCGCCAATGGCGCCGTGGATGATCGGGTGGCGAGCGAGGCGGAGGCCTATGCCCGCACGCGCTGGTTCCTGTCTTACCTGCCGTCCTCGGTGGAGGAACTGCCCGCGCGCGCCGTTAACCGCGATCCGGCGGACCGTGCCGAGGAATGGCTGATCGATGCGGTGCCGCGTGATCCGCGCCGGCTGTATCCGGTGCGGCCGATCGTGGAAGCCGTGGTGGACAAGGGGTCTTGGTTCGAGATCGGGCGGGAGTGGGGCACCGGCGTGGTGACGGGGCTGGCCCGGCTGGATGGCTGGCCAGTGGCGATTGTCGCGTCGAACCCGGAAAGCCTTGGTGGGCTGTGGACGGCGGCGACCGCACGCAAGGTCGAACGCATGGTGGATCTGGCCGATACCTTCCATTTGCCGATCATCCAGCTGGTTGATAATCCTGGCTTCCTGATTGGGCGCCGGGCGGAGGAGGAGGCGACAATTCGCTGGGGTTCCAGGGCCTTAGCCGCCATATATCAATCATCCGTACCCTGGGCCTGCGTGGTGATGCGCAAGGCCTATGGCATGGCGGGCAGCGGCCACGCACCGGCGGACCGTTTCCGCTGGCGCATGGCATGGCCGTCGGGCGATTGGGGTTCGCTGCCAATCGCGGGCGGGTTGGAGGCAGCCTACCGCGCCGATCTGGAAGCCGCGGATGATCCGGCGGCAAAGCTTGCCGAGATCAAGGCGCGGCTGGAACAGGTGCGATCGCCGTTCCGCACGGCGGAGAAGTTCGGCGTGGAGGCGATCATTGATCCGCGGACCACGCGAGCGGAACTGTGCCGGTTTGCCAACATGGCGCAGCGGGCGTTGAAGCCGAGGGCGAAGGGACGGGGGTTGCGGCCCTGAGGGGGCGTGCCTCAATCCTGCGGCGGCGGGCTCATCCCCATTGCCTGCATGCGCTTCATGCCTTCCATCAGCTCAGGCTGGGTGACGAAGCCGTCCTTGTCGGCATCGATCATGGCAAAGCCCATTTCGCGGCGGCCAGCAGCGAGCCATTCCTCCTTGCTCCATTTGCCGTCCTTGTTGGCATCGGCAGCGATCAGGCGTTCGCGCGGGGTAGCGGGCGCTGCTGCCTGCGCGAAGGCCGGCGTGGCGGCGAGCAGGGTGAAAGCAAGGAACAGGCGCATCAGATCAAACTCCGGATGAGAGCGGGCACCCTATCAACGACTGAGGCAGGCGCAACCCCCCGCTATTCCCGGCGCAGATTGTTCACCCGGTCGCGCGTGACCGGATAATCGATGCCTTCCGGGATGGTGAGCCAGGGTTCGCCATCAATTGTCTCGAACGCCGGCTGCACATAGGGGGCGGGCAGGGTGCCGACCCGTTCAAACAGGTGTGCCATCGTTTGATATTGCGCCAGCCGGTGCATGTTGCACCAGGTGGGGAACACCATGGCGGCGGTGCCGGCCTCATAATCGGCGATGGCCTGCGCCGCTGTTGTCCAGCGCAGCGCCTGCGCTTCGAACCCATCGGGGCTGATCACCGCACTGGCAGAGCGGCCGGCATCGGCCAGATAGAAGCGCGTATCGAAACGGCGGACGATGGCGGCAGCCGATGGCGGCTCCCAGCGGGCGAAGGGGATGAAGCGGGCGGCGTCCACCTTGTGGCCCATGGCGCCCAGTATGCCGGCAAAGCCCACGGCTTCGGCCTCGTCCGGCCCGGCGGCGAGCAGGGAGCGGGCATGGGCCAGCGCGGCTTCGTCGGGGTGGGGGCCTTCGGTCAGCAGCACGCCGGTTTCCTCCAGCGCTTCGCGGGCGCAGGTGATGCGGGCGGCGGCGTCTAGATCTTCAAGGCCATCAAAGCCCATGGCCAGCAGTTCATTGCGGGCGATGTGGATATCGGCGGCATCCACCCGGCCGCCGGGGAACACCAGCGCCCCGCCGGCAAAGGCGAGTTGTTCGCCGCGTTGCACCAGCAAATATTCGGGCACGCCGCCCGGCCCTTCGCGGGCCAGAATAACGGTGGCAGCCTGGATGGAAACGGGTTTGGCGGGTTCAGTCATGCGGCGATGATAAGCCGCGTCTTGCATGGCTGCATCCCTGTGCTATCGGGCAGGGCGATTGAGTGAAGGAGCCGATTGGCATGAGCGTGCGTCCCTGGCGTGACATCACCCGCCGCAAGAGCCGGCAGATCATGGTGGGCAAGGTGCCGGTGGGCGGGGATGCCCCGATCGCCGTGCAGACCATGACCAACACCCCCACCGAAGACGCTGGCGCGACGATCGATCAGATCCGCGCCTGCGAGGATGTGGGCGCCGATATCATCCGGGTGAGCTGCCCGACCAAGGAAGCCACCGCGGCGTTCCGGGCCATCACGCGCGCCGCCAAGGTGCCGATCGTGGCGGACATCCATTTCCACTACAAGCGCGCGCTGGAAGCCGCCGATGCAGGCGCTGCCTGCCTGCGCATCAACCCCGGCAACATCGGCAGCCGTGAACGCATCCGCGAAGTGGTGAACGCCGCCAAGGCCAATGGCTGTGCCATCCGCATCGGCGTGAACGCCGGGTCCCTGGAAAAGCATCTGCTCGAAAAATATGGCGAGCCCTGCCCGGAAGCGCTGGTGGAAAGCGCGCTGGAGCACATGAAATATCTGCAGGACGAGGATTTCCACGAGTTCAAGATCAGCGTGAAGGCCAGCGACGTGTTCCTGGCGGTCGCGGCCTATAACGGCCTTGCCGAAGTGTGTGATTATCCGCTGCATCTGGGCATCACCGAAGCCGGCGGCCTGCAGGGCGGCACAGTGAAATCCTCCATTGGCATGGGCATGCTGCTGTGGGCCGGCGTGGGGGATACCATCCGCGTTTCGCTCTCCGCCGATCCGGTGGAGGAAGTGAAGGTGGGCTATCACATCCTCAAATCACTCGGCATCCGTGCCCGCGGCGTGCGCATTGTGTCGTGCCCGTCATGTGCCCGCCAGGGTTTTGATGTGGTGCGCACCGTGGAAGCGCTGGAAACGCGCCTGGCCCATATCACAACGCCGCTGTCGCTTTCGGTGCTGGGCTGCGTCGTCAACGGCCCCGGCGAAGCGCGCGAAACCGATATCGGCCTGACCGGCGGCGGCAACGGCCGCCACGCCGTGTTCCTTTCGGGCATCAGCGATCACGTGATCGACAGCGAGACGATGCTGGAACATATTGTCAAGCTGGTGGAAGCCAAGGCGGCCGAGATCGACGCCATCAACGCTGCAGCAGCAGCAGCGGCGGCCTGAACCATGCACGGTGGCCCGCCCCGGCCGCGCCGGGTGGAAGAACCCGTGCGCCAACAGGCGGTGGCCTATGGCTATGCCGTCGCACTCTGGTGTTTCGGCCTGGGCGCACTGGTCGTGCTGCTCGAAGCGTTGGGCCTCGGCTTTGATGGCGACCGCATCACCTGGATTGCCGGGCTCACCGGCCCGGCGGCACTGACCTGGCTGCTGAAGCGGCTGTGGATGCCGGACAGGGTGGACCGGGGCGCGCGTTACTGGCTGTTCGCCGTGCCGTCGGTGAGCCTCGCGTTCTTCAGCGTGATGTGGATGTTCAAGGCGATGGGGCGGATGCTGTGATCCGTCTGGCCAGCGCCGGTCTGTGGCTGGGCGTGGGCCTCGTCAAGATGGCGGCGCTGGTTTGGTTAATTGACGAAAAGTGGCAGCAGGCGCTGCTGGCGCTGGTGCTGGCGTGGAGCCTCGCAGGGCTGGCCCTGTGGCTGCGGGGCTTGCGCCGCGCCTGAACTCCCGCCAATGCGGCAGCCATGATCCGCGCTGCCGCACTTGCCGATATCCCCGCCATCCATCGCCTGATCGTCGAACTGGCGATCTACGAAAAAGAACCCGACGCGGTAAAGGCGACCCACGACGATCTGGCCCGCGCCCTGTTCGGGGAGCGACCGACGGCAGAATGTGTGCTGGCCGAGCAGGATGGGTTGCCGGTGGGCATGGCGCTGTTCTTCAACAATTTTTCGACCTGGACGGGCAAGCCCGGCCTCTATCTCGAAGATCTGTTCGTGATGCCCGCCGCTCGCGGTTCCGGGCTGGGCAAGGCGCTGCTCGTGCATCTGGCCGGCTTGGCCGTGGCGCGCGGCTATGCCCGCTTCGAATGGAGCGTGCTTGATTGGAACACGCCGGCCATCGGTTTCTACAAGGCCATTGGCGCGAAGTTGATGGACGAATGGACGGTGATGCGGGTGGAAGGCGACGCGCTCACGGCGCTGGCGGCCGGGTAGCACCACGAACAAAAAAGGCGGCCCAAACGGACCGCCCTTTCTTGTACCCAGCGCCAAGGTTTAGCCTCGCGGTGCGCCAGGATGTTCCTTGTGCTCGACCATCAGGCGGCCTTCCTTTTCGGCATTGTAGCGCTCGATCGATTCCATGATCAGGCGCTCGGCCGTCGCCTTGCCTTCAAAGCCTTGGCACTTCACCCATTTGCCCGGCTCCAGATCCTTGTAGTGGCTGAAGAAATGCTCGATCTGATCGAGCACGATCTTGGGCAGATCGGTATATTCCTGCACATCGTCGTAGTAGGGATAAACCTTGTTGACGGAAACGCAGATCAGCTTGGCATCGCCGCCGCCATCATCTTCCATCATCAGCACGCCCACCGGGCGCACGCGGGCGATGGAGCCGGGCATGAACGGCGTGCGCGCCACGATCAGCGCATCGATGGGATCGCCATCATCGGCCAGCGTGTGCGGGATGAAGCCATAGTTGCACGGATAACGCATCGGCGTGTGCAGGATGCGATCGATGAACAACGCGCCACTCGCCTTGTCCAGCTCATATTTCACCGGTTCACCGCCCATCGGGCATTCGATGACAACATTGACATCGTGCGGCGGGGCAACGCCAATCGGAATCGCGTCGATACGCATGGGACTGGACCCTCCTATGTTCTTCTCGGGCGCGGGTTACGGGGCTGCGACACTCTTGTCCACGGTCCAATTGACGCGGAAGGAACGGATTTGGCGATAATCGGGCCCTGGGTGGCACTGCTGGCAGGCGGCTTGTGTGAAGCGGGTTTCACCACGGCGCTGCGCCATATCGATGGCGGCCGCAATATCGGCGCGCTGATCGCCTTCCTGCTGTCGGTCACCGCCTCCATGGGACTGCTGGCGCTGGCCGGGCGGCAGATTCCGATGGGCACGGCCTATGCGGTTTGGGCCGGTATCGGCGCGGCGGCCACCGCCATCATCGGTGTGGCCTTCTATGCCGAACCGATGTCGATCGTGCGTGGCCTGCTGATTGCCGGGTTGATCGGCTGTATCGTCGGGCTGAAGGCGCTGGGCTAGGACCTACTTTCTCGGGCTGAGCAGCATTTCCAGAGACGTCTGCTTCACCGCCCCGATGCGTTCCAGCCGCGGATAGCGCAGTCCGCCCGTCCATGCCCACTCCACCGTACGCACGCGGTCATCAGTCTTCACCACCAGTTTGATCGGCGTGGCTCCGCCCTTTGCCGCCGTCACCGCGGCCCGCAGCGCATCATCGCTGTACGGCAATTCGTTCACGGCCAGCAGCACATCCCCCACGGCCAGGCCGGCATCATAGGCGGCGCTGTTCCACAGCACCTGATCCACCTTGCCGGCAAGCCCAAGCAGCAGGCCGCCGGAAAACAGCAGATTGACCTGGCGCCGGTTGGCATCGGTGAAGGCGGCACTGGGCTTGTCGGTATAGACCAGCTTCCAGCCCGCCAGTTCCAGGCCCTTCAACGGCGCGCCGTCGGTCTTTTCCGTCAACCGTCGGGTGAGGTGGCTGCCCCAATCATAGGGCTGCACCGCGTTCAGTTCAGCCACCAGGCTGGCAAAATCATAGGGTTTCACCCCCCAATCACCGTCGCCGGTGCCAAAAAAGCGCCGGGCGAAATCATCGAGGCTGCGGGCGCCGCCGCTTTCCCGCCGGATGATGGCATCGGCTTCCAGCCAGATCAGCAAGCCTTCGGTGTAATAATCCTCGCTGCGCTGGAAGCTGAGCCAGCCCTTAGGCGCGCGCGGCGTGATGATCGGATCGTTGGTGGTATCATCCAGGCTGCGCCAGCTGCGCGCCGGGCGATTGTCCAATGTGGCGGCGATGGTGGCGAGCTGATCAAGCGTGTCTTCCACCTTCACCAGCCCGGAACGCGCCTGTAGCACATAGCCCCAGAATTGCGTTTGCCCTTCATACACCCACAGCATCGAATTGCGCATCGGCGTGCGGAAATCCGGCGTGACCAGATCGGCGCCGCGGCGATGCTTGCCGTTCCAGCTGTGGGTGAATTCGTGTGGCAACAGGTTGCGGCGGCCGGGGCCGCGATCCCAATCGGTGAAATAGCCGGTGTCCACGCCGTTTTCGGAACTGCGGTGATGCTCCAGCCCGATGCCGCCCATCTTTTCGGTGAGCGACAGCAGCAGATCATAATGATCAAACTGGCGGGTGCCGAACAGCTTCATCGCCTGGGTGACGAGCGCCTTGTGCTTGCCGATCTGTTCGTCATTGGCCTTCAGGAAGCGCGCATCATCGGCGACCACGTTGAGCGTGACGTTGCTGCCCAGATCCCATTTGGCGAAGTGGCGGCCGGCGAAGAACGGGCTGTCCACCAGCGATTCATAATCCACCGTCTGGTAGGAAACGCGGCTGCCGTCACGGCTGGCTTCCCGCATGGCGCTGCCGGCCTGCCAACCCTGCGGCCAGGTGACGGAGAGCGACACCGGGATCTGGCGCGTGAACCAGCCCGCCGGGTAGAGCGAGACACTGTTGGGCTGCAGGTTCATCATGTCCTGCGTCACCACGATGCGGCCCTGCGGGCCATCGGTGGCGGAAAGAAACTGAAAACGCACATCGAGCGCGGTGGCGCCTGCCGGCACGTCCACCCAGAAGGCGAACACGTCGATCGGATCACGCTTCCAATTCAGCACCTGGCCATTTGCACGGATTTCGAGGCCGGCCAGCTTCTCAATCTCACCGCGCGGCGCGTGCTTGCCGGGCAGCCATTTCGGGAACAGCAGCGCCATTTTCTTGCCGGCGATGTCCGGTGGCACGGGGATGGTCTCCTCCACCTTGAACACGCCGTGCAGCGTGTCTGTCGTGTCCACGTGCAGGCGCAGCGTGCCGGGGAAGGGGGTATCCCGAGCGGCCGGAATGGCATCCACGATCGGCAGCGGTTGCGGCATGGACCGCTGGGCGAGGGCCGGAGCGGCGATGAGGGCGGAAGCGAGGAGGAGGAGTGTGCGCATGGCCGCTCGTTAGCGAAAGCCATGGCGGTGGGGAAGGGGGTGGCCGTTGCACTCAACGTCGCCGTCGCTTATGCCCGCGCCCATGAGCAAGGCACCCCAGAAACCCCGCGGTACGCAGGACATGATCGGCGAGGCCGCCGCCCGCTTCGACCACGTGATCGAAACGTTCAACCGCGTGCGCAAGCTGCACGGGTTTGGCCGCGTGGAAGTGCCGGTGTTCGAAGCGACCGCCGTGTTCGCACGCTCGCTCGGCGAGACGACCGACGTGGTCTCCAAGGAAATGTATGAATTCCAGGATCGCGGCGGCGATGCCATGTGCCTGCGCCCGGAATTCACGGCCGGCATCGCGCGCGCCTACATCGAAAATGGCTGGCAGCAACTGGCGCCGTTGAAGCTGGCCACATGGGGGCCGCTGTTCCGTTATGAACGCCCGCAAAAGGGCCGGTTCCGCCAGTTCCACCAGCTCGATGCCGAGATATTGGGCGCAGGCGAGCCCGCGGCGGACGTGGAAGTGATCGCGCTGGGCCAGCATCTGCTGGAAGAACTGGGCGTGGCCGGCGACGTGGAGTTGACGCTCAACAGCATGGGCGATCCCGAAACACGCGCGGCGTGGAGCGCGGCTGTTGCCGCCTATTTCACTGCCCATCGCGGCGATTTGAGCGAAGACAGCCAGCGCCGGCTGGACGCCAACCCGCTGCGCATCCTCGACAGCAAGGATGCTGGCGACGCCGCATTGGTGGCAAACGCGCCGCAGATCGACAATTATTTCACGGTAGAGGCCGGCCAGTTCTTCGAACGGTTGCAGGCCGGTCTTCAAGCCAGCGGCATCGCCTGGATGCGCAATGCACGGTTGGTGCGCGGGCTGGATTATTATCGCCACAGCGTGTTCGAATTCATCACGCAGAGCCTGGGCGCGCAGGGCACGGTGCTGGGCGGCGGGCGTTATGACGGCCTGATCGGCCACATGGGCGGCCCGGAAACGCCGGCCGTGGGCTGGGCCGCAGGGATCGAGCGTCTGGCGATGCTGGTGGTGGAGCCGGCGCGGGACGAGGTGCTGACCGTGATTGCCGATGCGCCAGAAATGGAGACCGACGCGCTGATCGTTTCCGCCTTGCTGCGTCAGGCCGGTCTGCCGGTGGAACGGCACTTCGCCGCCAAGAGCAAGCGCCAGATTGAGCTGTCGAAGAAGCGGGGCAACGCCGGTATCTTTTTCGTCAAGCGAGCCGATGCCGGCTCCGCGCCCTTCGTCCAGGCGCGATATCAGGGTGATGATGACACCGTCTTAACGCGCGCCGCCAATGCACTGGCTGGCCGCTACGCCCTTAATACGGGCGATCAGCCGGGATGACGCTGCCGCTTGAGCGCATCGCCCAGATCGAGCGCCGCCATGCCGCCTTGGCGCACGACATGGGCAATCCGGCGCTGCCGCCCGAACAGTTCGTGGCGCTGTCCAAGGACTATGCCGAGCTGGCGCCGTTGGTGGAGGCGGCGCAGGCGTGGCGGGCACTGATCACGGAACGCGACGAACTGGCCGCCATTCCAGCTGCCGACGAAATGCATGTCATTGCGCAGGAAGAACTGGCCAGCATCAATGCGCGGCTGCCGGCCGCCGAGCGCGCGCTGGCGCTGAAACTGCTGCCGCGCGATGCCGCGGATGATCGGTCCGCCGTGCTGGAAATCCGCGCCGGGACGGGCGGGGACGAGGCTGCGCTGTTCGCCGGTGATCTTGCCCGCATGTATGAACGTTATGCCGCAAGCCACAGTTGGCGCTGGGAAATCCTTTCTGCCAGCGCGTCCGATGTGGGCGGTTTCAAGGAGGTCATCGCCAGCGTGTCCGGCGCCGGGGTGTTTGCCCGGCTGAAGTTCGAAAGCGGTGTCCATCGCGTGCAGCGCGTGCCGGCCACGGAAGCCGGCGGCCGCATCCACACCAGCGCCGCCACCGTTGCCGTGTTGCCGGAAGCCGAGGATGTGGACGTCGCCATCGACGAGAAGGACCTGCGCATCGACGTGTTCCGCGCCTCGGGCGCCGGTGGCCAGCACGTGAACGTCACCGACAGCGCGGTGCGCATCACGCACATCCCCAGCGGTGTGGTGGTGGCGGTGCAGGATGAACGCAGCCAGCACAAGAACAAGGCCAAGGCGCTGAAATTGCTGCGCACCCGCCTGTTCGATGCCGAACGCGAGCGCCTGGCCAACACGCGCTCCGCAGATCGCAAGGCGATGGTGGGCAGCGGCGACCGCAGCGAACGCATCCGCACCTACAATTTCCCACAGGGGCGCGTGACGGACCATCGCATCAACCTCACCCTGCATCGCCTGCCCGAAATCCTGGCCGGCAGCGGGCTGGATGAACTGGTGACCGCGCTGATTGCCGAAGACGAAGCGGCGCGCCTGGCGAGCCTGGGGTGATCCGCACCATCGATGCCCTGGGCGCTGCCGCTGCCCGCATCGGCGGGGAGACTCCGCGCCTGGATGCCGAAGTGCTGCTCGCCCATCATCTCGGCTGCGCGCGCGGGGACTTGTTGCTCAATCCGGAACGCAACTTCGATCCGCAAGACTATGAAAAAATGGTTGAACGCCGCGCCGCTGGCGAACCCGTCGCCCACATCACCGGCACCCGCGAATTCTGGTCAGTCACCCTCAAGGTCAGCCCCGCTGTGCTGATCCCCCGCCCTGATACGGAGACGCTGGTGGAGGTGGCCCTCAAGCTTTGCGCTCACCCACCAGCACGCATCCTCGATTTGGGCACAGGTTCGGGCGCGCTCCTGTTGGCCTGCCTCTCGGAATGGCGGAACGCGACCGGGCTTGGTGTCGATGCCAGCTTGGCGGCCCTGGCTGTGGCGCAAGAGAATGCGCAGTCCACCGGCCTTGCTGGCCGCGCCAATTTCCGGCTCGGCGACTGGGGGGAAGGGCTGAGCGAACGCTTCGATCTGATCCTCAGCAATCCACCCTATATCGCTGAAACCGAAGAGATTTCGGAGGAAGTACGCACCTTTGAACCCGCCAGCGCCTTGTTTGCCGGCGGCGACGGCCTCGACGATTATCGCCGCATTCTGCCGCAACTGCCCAGCCTGCTGAACCCAGGCGGCCTGGCGGTGCTGGAAATCGGTCACACTCAAGGCCAGACGCTGCTGGCAATGGCGGCTGACCACGGCTTCACCGCCAGCCTGCACCCCGATTTAGCGGGCCGCGATCGCTGCGTTGCGCTAAACGTCTCGACGCTCAAGCCGGCGGCCTGACCAGATCACCACCTGTGGCACGCCGTTCACTTGCGCCTCAAATCGCAAGCGTTCAGGGCTGTTTGCCGGATCAGCCGGTACGAAATCCACCTTGCCGGTGCGACGCAGGAGACCGGCACCGCCCAGATAGAGTTGGTCGCCCCGCGCCACGATACTGACGCCGCCAATCCACGGATCATCGCTTTGATAATGGCCGGTCAGCGCCGCGATTTCGGGCGTGGTGGCGGGCAGGGGCGCGTTCACGCCCGATCGCACAAAGCGCCGGCTGCCGTGATCGAACGCGATCACCGCGTTCTCGCGCCGCACCGCCACCAGTGGCCACTCCACAAGCCCTGGATGCGCCGTCACGAACAGGCCGCCACCTTGCGCCTGCAACGGCACGCGCGCACCATCCAGCACCACAATCAGGCCGGGCAAGATGTCCAGTTTGGCTTGGCCGTCGCTGTAGCTGCCCACATAATCGCCGGCGTCCGCGGGCAGGGCGCCCAGAGCCGGCGGTGCGGGAATGGCAGCGCCGGCCGCCGCCGCCCGCAGCGCCCGCAGCGCATAGAGCGTGATCAGCCGCGGCCGATAATTGATTCCACCCACGGCACAGCTGGCAAATGCACCCATGCCCGCCGCTGCATCAACATGGAAGGACGAGGAAAAACACACCATCCCGCCGGTGTGGTGCAGCAGCGCCCGGCCTTCATCGGCGCGGTGCATCAGGCCCAGGCCATAAGTCTCCGCTGGGTTTGCCGGATCCTGCACTACCGGATTTTCCAGCCACAGCCGCGCCTGCGCATCGGTGAGCAACGGCGAGCCCTTGCCCTGGCCAACTGCGATCAGGAAATTCAGATACTTCGCCATGTCAGCCAGCGGCGCCGCCACCGAACCGGCCGCCAGATTGGCATCCACCCACGGCGCCGGCGCCAGCGCCATGCCGGTCAACACCGGCCGATCGGGCCGCAAGGGGCTGTAACTGGCGGGATAGCGGCTGCGATCGCGCCACTGGATGGCGCCGCGCGTGTCGGTCATGCCCAGCGGCTTGCACACACGTTCCTCGATGATCTGTTTCACCGGCTTGCCTTCGATGCGCGACAGCGCCTGGCCGACCAGATCGTAACCGGTATTGCTATAGCTCCAAACCTTGCCGGCATTGAAACCGCGCCATAATTTCTCGCCCAGCGCCGGCGCGAAGTCCGGCAGGCCAGTGGTGTGATCCAGCAGGCCCCTGATGGTGAAGGGCCCGCCCGACGTCACCCCCGGCAGTTGCGCTTCGGGTAGATGCTGGCGCAGTTCATCGTCCAAAGTGAGTTTACCTTCGGCCTGCAGCGACAGGCAGGCCAGCGCCAGGAAGCTCTTGGAAATACTGCCGATCTGCCACAGCTCATCGCCGCCCAGCGGCTGTGTCTCGCGATAATCGCGGGTGCCGGAAATTATGGTGAAAGGCCGCCCGCCGGCCACCACCACCATGCCCATCGCCGGCAGGCCAAAATGCCGGCGGTGCGTTTCCAGATAGGCCGCGATGGCTTCGAGTGCGCGGGCTTCGGGCGCACTGGCGCCCGGCGCGATCAGTGTGGCGTTGGCGGCCTCGGCCAACGAAACGCCGGCTGCACCGGCCAGAAACAGACGACGATCGATTGGCATGGTATTTCTCCCCCGTCGCAATGTGTAAGAGCAGGGCCGGGCGCGTCAACGCCGTTCGGCAGCCTTCACCTGTTGCCAGTAATCTTCCTGCGCATCGAGCGGCAGTGCTGGGAAATCCGGACCGGCCAGTGACTCCATCGCCTTGAATCGGCGTTCGAACTTGGCGTTGCCGGCACGCAGGGCGGTTTCCGGATCGATGCCATGGCGGCGGGCCAGATTGGCAAGCACGAACAGCACGTCGCCCATCTCTTCGGCGCGGTGGGCGTCATCCGTGGCGGCGTCGAATTCGGCCAGTTCCTCGTCCAGTTTGGCGCGCACGCCAGACACATCGGGCCATTCGAACCCGACCCGCGCCGCGCGGGCCTGAAGCTTTTCGGCGCGCATCAAGGCGGGCAGGGCCGTTGCCACCCCATCCAACGCCGAAACCGGCTTTTCTGGTGCACCGGCCGCGGCCCGTTCTTCGGCCTTGATGCGTTCCCATTCGTCCTTCTGGGTATCTGCATCCTTGGCGCGGGTGCCATCACCGAAGATATGCGGATGGCGACGCTCCATCTTCTCGCACAGGGCGGTTACCACATCGGCGAGCGCGAAATGCCCGGCTTCTTCGGCCATGCGGCTGTGAAAGACGACCTGGAACAGCAGATCGCCCAATTCCTTCTTCAATTCCGCCATGTCCCGCAGCGCGATGGCTTCGGCCACTTCATAGGCTTCCTCGATCGTGTAGGGCGCGATCGTGTCGAAATCCTGGGCTAGATCCCACGGGCAGCCATTCTCCTTGTGGCGAAGGGCGGCCATGATGGTGGCGAGGCGAGTGAGCGAGAGCGTTTCCATCTCGCTTCACTGCCGCAGTGCCGAACTGGTTTCAATCGGTTCGCACCGGGTGGGGGAGCATCACGCCGTGCCGGCTATTCCGATATGTTAGCCTGATAATATATATTATGTTTAATTCTAACTGAGGCTAACAGCGCCCTCTTGGCGAAATCCCTGCAACCGCCTAACCCTGCACCGATGGATGCCGCCAATCAATTGCCCCAGGCCGCCGATCTTTACGGCGACATTGAACGCACACCGGCGACACGCTGGCGCGACTATCTGCCCGGTTTGATGGTCGCCGTATTGGCCACGCTGGCGGCCGCCTCGCTGGCGGATCGTTATGGCGCGCCGCTCACTCTGTTGGCGCTGCTGATCGGGCTTGCCATGAATTTCCTGTCGGCTGATCGGCGGCTCACGCCCGGCCTTACGCTGGCAAGCCGGGAATTGTTGCGCTGGGCCATCGTGCTGGTGGGAGCGCGCATCACGCTGGAACAGATCATCGCCCTGGGCCCACAATCGCTGCTGGCCGTGGTTGCCATCGTTGGCATCACCATCGGCGCTGGCATGCTGGCAGCGCGCAGCCTTGGGTTTTCCTCAGCTTTTGGCACTTTGTCCGGCGGCGCCGTGGCCATCTGCGGCGCTTCGGCAGCGATGGCGCTGTCCGCCACACTGGGCGAGCGTCGGTTGCGCCAGGCAGAACTCACGCTGGTGCTGGTCGGCACATCAACGATGAGCAGCGCAGCGCTGGTGCTGTATCCGGCGATCTGTGAGTTGTTCAATCTGAACGACTTACAGGCCGGTTTCGTACTCGGCGCCTCCATCCACGATGTCGCGCAAACGCTGGGTGCCGGATATGCATTCTCGCCTGCAGCCGGTGAAACGGCCACAATCGTGAAACTGGCTCGGGTCGCGCTGCTGGCCCCGGTGCTGGCGCTGGTGGCGCTGGCCTTCCCGCAGCCATTGAAGATCAGACGCGGCAAGCGGGCGGCGCCGTTGCTGCCGTGGTTCGTGGTGGGATTCTTTGTGGTGGCGGGCATCAACTCAACTGGCATCATTCCGGCACAAATCTCTGGTTATGCAGCCGATGTTTCGAGCTGGATGCTGGCCGTTTCTGTGGCTGCGACCGCCATCAGGTCACCATTGGGCGAAATATTGAAGGCCGGGCCCAAGCCGCTGTTGGTTGGCATTGTCGCAAGCCTCACCAGCCTGGCGGCAGCGCTTGGGTTCGCGATCCTTGCGCTATAGCGTGATCACTTGGCCGTCATAGCCTGGCTCCACCCCGGCCGGCAGTTCGGCGCGCAGGGTTTCATAGTCCATCGATTGGTCCATGTGGGTGAGCACCGCCCTGCCCGGTCGGCGTTTGACGATCCAGTCGAGCGTCTGTTCCAGATGCGTATGGGTCGGGTGCGGCTCGCGGCGCAGGGCATCGACGACCCACAGATCAAGGCCCGTCAGCGCAGCATCGGCGCGAGCATCAAAGTCTTTCACGTCAGTGGAATAGGCCAGGCTCTTGCCCTGATGATCAAAGCGCACGCCGGTCGATTCAATGTCGCCGTGCAGTTGCGGGAACGGGGTGATGAGGAGATCGCCCAGCATCACCGGCGTTTCGAAATCATGGGCCGTGCAGGTTGCGGGATAGCCGGCGGCGCCGAAGAACACATAATCAAAGCGCGATTTCAGCACCGCGAATGTTGCGGGGTTGGCCCACACGTCCACCGGGCGGCGCATGGCATGGAAGACCTGGCGCAGATCATCAATGCCATGGGCGTGATCGGCATGATCATGGGTGATGATCACCGCATCAAGGTGCGCCACCCGGGCCGACAGCAATTGTTCGCGGCAATCCGGCCCGCAATCGATCAGCACGGTCTTGCCGGCGGCCTGAACCAGTACGGAGACGCGGCGGCGGCGGTTCTTCGGGTTTTCAGGGTCGCACAGGCCCCAGTTCCCTGCCCCATCCGGCCCGCCGATCCGTGGCACACCGCTGGATGTTCCGCAGCCGAGGATGGTGATCTTCATGCCGCTTTTGTGAAGAGCGCGTGGAAGTTGGCGGTGGTGGTGCCGGCCAGTTCTGCCTCGCTCACGCCGCGAAGGGCAGAAAGGAAGCGCGCGGTATGGGCGACGAAGGCCGGCTCGCAAGTCTTGCCGCGCATCGGCACGGGCGCGAGATAGGGCGAGTCTGTTTCCACCAGCAGGCGATCGGCGGGGATGGTCTTGGCGGTTTCCTGCAGATCACGGGCGTTCTTGAAGGTGACGATGCCTGACAGTGAAATGTAGAAACCCAGCGCAAGCGCTTCATCTGCAAAGGACTGACTGGCGGTGAAGCAGTGGATGACTCCGGTCAACGGCCCCTCGCCCGGCTCCTTCAGCAGCGCCAGCGTATCAGCTTCAGCATCGCGGGTGTGGACGATGAGCGGCAGGCCCGTGGCGCGCGCGGCCTGGATATGGCTGCGAAAGCTGGTCTTCTGCCGTTCGCGGTCCGACTTGTCGTAATAATAATCGAGGCCGGTCTCACCAATGGCGACGACGCGCGGGTGATGGCTTGCGGCGATAAGCGTCGCGGCATCGGTATCGGGATGTTCGTCGGCTTCATGCGGGTGGATACCAACGCTGGCCCACACGCCTTCGTGCGCGTCCGCAATGGCGATCACCCCGTCCCACTCGCTTTCCCGGCAGGAAATGGCGAGGAAACCGCCCACCCCGGCGCCGCGGGCGCGGGCCAGCACACCGGGAACATCTTCGCCCAGGCTGGCGTAATTGAGGTGGCAATGGCTGTCGATCAGCACGACGTCAGCCTTCCAGCGTGATGCGCGGAAACACGCCGGCCGGAGCCGGCAATTGCGTGCCGGCATCAACCGGCGTGTTGAAGCCACTGAAATCACGGGCATCGGCAGCCACACCCAACTGATCCAGCAGCTGCGCGGTGCTGCGCGGCATGAAGGGCTGGGCCAGGATGACGATGCGGCGGGTGGCATCGAGCGTGGCGGCGAGCACTTCGGCCATGCGCGCGACGTCGGTCTTGGCCAGCGCCCAGGGTGCATTCTCGGCGAAATAGCCGTTGGCGGCGGCCACCATGCCCATAAGGGAATCCAGCGCCTTGTGTAGCGCCAGCGCGTTCATGGCAGCGAAATAGGCTTCACTGCCAGTGATGAAGGCCTCTTTCAGGCGCACTTCGGTTTCGCCGGCCTCGCCGCGCACCGGCATCACGCCGCCCAGGTTCTTGGCCACCATCGACAAGCTGCGCTGCGCCAGATTGCCGATGCCGTTGGCCAGATCGGCGTTGGTACGCTCCACGATGGCTTCGTCGCTGTAGCTGCCGTCTTCGCCAAAAGCGACTTCGCGGCACAGGAACCAGCGCAGGCGATCAACGCCGAAGCGGTCCACCATCGCGGCCGGATCGACGACATTGCCGAGCGATTTCGACATTTTCTCGCCGCGGTTGAGCAGAAATCCATGGCCAAACACGGTTTTCGGCAGCGCGATGCCGGCTGACATGAGGAAGGCCGGCCAATAGACGGCATGGAAGCGCACCACGTCCTTGCCCACGACGTGCAGATCGGCCGGCCACCATTCGCCATTGAGGCTGCCCCGACCACTGGCATCTGCCCCGGTGAGATAATTGGCCAGCGCGTCGAGCCAGACATACATCACGTGGCGCTCATCCCCCGGCACCGGAATGCCCCAGGTGAAGCTGGTGCGGCTGACCGACAGATCTGAAAGCCCGCCGGCAACAAAGGCGCGCATCTCATTGAAACGAGTGACGGGCTGGATATACTCGGGGTGGTTTTCATACAGCGCCAGCAACTTGTCCTGATAAGCGGACAGCTTGAAGAACCAGCTTTCCTCAACCGTCCATTCAACCGGCGCGCCATTGGGGGAGAGCTTGGCTCCATCCTCGCCGGTGACGAGTTCGCCTTCGTCGTAATAGGCTTCGTCGCGCACCGAGTACCAGCCTTCGTAGCGGCCCAGATACAGGTCACCATTGGCCGCCATGCGCTGCCACAGCGCCTGCACAAGCGTCTTGTGGTCATCGTCGGTGGTGCGGATGAAACGGTCGAAGCTGATGCCGAGGGATTCATGAAGCGACTGGAACGGCGCCACCATTTCATCGACATAGGCCTTGGGCGGCTTGCCGGCGGCGCGGGCGGCCTGGTCGATCTTCAGGCCATGCTCGTCGGTGCCGGTGAGGAAGCGCACATCAAAGCCATCGAGCCGCTTGAAGCAGGCGATGACATCGGTGGCGATCGCTTCATAGGCGTGGCCCATGTGCGGCCGTCCGTTGGGATAGGCGATGGCGGTGGTGACGTAGAAGCGGGGCTTGCTCATGGCCACGGCCAATGGGGCAATATGGTCCCAGATTCAAGCAGGCACGGCGGCCAGATGCAAGGCGAGACGATGCGCCACCTGCCCCGGTTCCAGTTGCAGCGGCACGGCTTCGCGGGCGAGCCGGCTGGCGGCCTCCCATTCGGCAATAGCCGCGCCGCGTGCAGGGCCGGTAAGGCGTTGGGCGCGATCGGCGATCAGGGCCGGCACACGATCGAGCAGCGCGGCATAATGGCCTTCGCGCCCCTTGCCGCCGATGCCGCGGGCCAGCATCAGCGCAGCCGGGTTGGCAATGTGCGGCGGCAAGGCGGCCAACTGGGCCAGATCCCGCTCCAGCGCGGTGATGCCGGCGCCGGCCAGGGCGATGGCGCGGCCGGGGCAGCCTTCGGCGAGGCGCACGAGCAGGTTTTCATCTTCGCCCTCCAGATCGGCGCTGGCGAGCAC
>Ga0315908_10000527_pt1 | contig 30314 bp, 32 predicted proteins | sample LakEriMetagenome_12_FD_203520 | JGI IMG/M metagenome (GOLD analysis project Ga0315908, IMG submission 203520) | Freshwater fungal communities from buoy surface, Lake Erie, Ohio, United States - Buoy 4 MA124 | ecosystem: Environmental > Aquatic > Freshwater > Lake > Lake biofilm | place: USA...
TGTAATTTCAAATTGATTCGTACGTTTCATGGCGCCAAATCCATCTGTTACGTTGATTAAGTTTCGATATCCTCTTGCTTGTAAAATAGAGATAAAAACCACAGAACGATATCCACCTGCACAATGGATATATGTTGGTTTCTCTTTGTCTATCAGAAGCATACTTTCATTGATGTAATCCAAGGGAGCATTTGAAGCTTGTTTCACACGTTCGCTTTTAAATTCACTTGCTTTACGAACATCTACTAATTCTACTTCTTCGTTTTTTATTTTTTGCGCAAGCACTTCAGGTGAAATAGTTTCAATAATATCAATTTCTTTATTTGCATTTTTCCATGTTTCAAATCCACCTTCCAAATATCCAAGGGGGTTATCATAACCAACACGAGCCAAACGAGTTACTACTTCCTCCTCACGACCCTTCTCGCAAATAAGTAAAAGTGGTTGTTTCACATCCGGAATTAGCGTACCCGCCCACACAGCAAAATTTCCATCAATTCCGATATTAATTGAATTAGGTATAAATCCTTCAACAAAGGTATTTGCTTCTCGCGTGTCCAAAATCAAGGCTACTGTTTCATTGGCTATTAACTCAAAAGCGGTAACATCTAATGCTTGTGTTCCTTTATTTTTTACTTCATCAAAAGCATTATACCCTTGGATATTTAATAACACATTTTGAGGGAAATATCCTGGAGGAGGAGTTAAACCATCTAACAATTCTGTTACAAATTCCTCTTCAGTCATCTTAGGTCGTAGGGCATAATTCACCTCTTTTTGATGACCTAACGTATCAAATGTTTCTTTACTCATGTTTTTACCACACGCACTACCTGCACCATGACCCGGATAAACGATGATATCATCTGCTAAAGGCATGATTTTGTTTCTCAACGAATGAAATAAATGTCTTGCCAGTATATCTTGTGTCATTTCAGCAATCACTTTTTGTGCCAAATCAGGTCTTCCAACATCACCAATAAATAAGGTATCACCGGTAAATAAAGCCGTTTCTTTTCCATTTTCATCGATGAGTAAAAAGCATGAACTTTCCATGGTGTGTCCAGGAGTGTGAAGTAATTTTATTTTACTATTTCCCAAGCTAAAAATCTCATCATCTTTTCCAATATAGGCATCAAATCCCGTTTGCATGGAAGTAGGACCATATACAATTTTAGCTCCAGTTTTAGCTGCTAAATCCACACGTCCTGAAACAAAATCCGCATGAAAATGGGTTTCGAAAATGTATTTAATTTTTGCATTATTATCTTTTGCTTTTTGAATGTAGGTATCCACATCACGAAGCGGATCAATAATAGCTACTTCTCCATTGCTTTCGATATAATAAGCAGCTTCTGCTAAACATCCTGTGTAGATTTGTTCTATTTTCATGACTTTTGTTTTAAGATTTGAAACAAAAATAAGATAGGTTTCGATTACAAATCTGCCACTTTTGTTACGGAAGAACAATGATAATTATCACTTTTAGAAATAAAAAAGAGAGTGGGATACACTCTCTTTTAATAAGTTTGAAAAGTAGTTATATTATTTCTTTTTCTCTTTTTTCTCTTCCTTCGGTTTTTCTTCTTTTTTAGCCTCCTCTTTTTTCGGTTTTTCCACCTTCATTTCTTTGTCTTTGGCTAATTTTTTCTCATCATCTTGCAATTTTTTTTGATCAGCTTTCAATTTAGCTTGATCTGCTTTTTTCTTATCTGCAAGTTGTTTTTTAGCATCTTTATCTTTACCAACATTTTTTAGAGCATCTTCATCCTCTTTCAATGTTTTTTCATCCTCTTTCAACGCTTTTTTATCTTCTTTGATTGATTTTTTATCTTCAGCAATAGCTGCTTTTTTTGCTGCTTTATCTTGGCTAAAACCAATTGTTGAGAAAATCAACACAAATAGGGGTAGTAATATCTTTTTCATGACTGTAAGTTTTAAATTGTTTTTCTTGAATATAGCAAAAGCTATTTGAAAAAGCAAAGTAAGTTTTTACTTTCTGTAAAAATTCATTTCATCCACATATTTATAGACTTCGGGAGTAAGCAAATAGCGTACATCTTTTTGATGTTGTATCGATTCACGTATATAGGTAGAGGAAATTTTCATGAGCGGTGCATCCATACAAAAGTGTGCCTTTGGAAATTGTGCCTTTAATTTTTCTGTTGCTACAATAGGTTCATTGGAGGCTAACTCCTGCGAAGTAAGGACCCTTGGGTAAACATATAATGGGTATTGAGCTTTAATTTGTTCGTGATTTTTCCACTTATGGAAAGTTCGTAGATTATCTTCTCCAATAATTAAGCAAAACGTATGCGTAGGGTATTTTTCTTTTAAATAAGCAAGTGTATCAATGGTGTAATTTGGTTTTGGAAGTTTGAATTCGATATCTGAAACACGTAATAAATCGTTTTCTTCTACAGCAATTTGTGTGAGCATCAACCGATGATGATCGGCAAGTAAATTTTGTTTTGTTTTTAATGGATTAAGCGGGGTAACAATCAACCAAACCTGATCTAAATCGGTATGTGTAGCTAAATGATTGGCTATAATCAAATGCCCAATATGAATTGGGTTAAAAGTTCCAAAAAACAATCCAATTTTCATCTTTTTTATTGATTCAAAAAGTCTCCAATTAATTTTTCCGCACGAAGACAAGCATCTTCCAAGATATCGTTTTCTAGTATGATATCAAAACGGTGCGCCATCGCTAATTCCTCTTCTGCCCTCGCCATACGCATTTGAATTTTTTCTTCTGTCTCCGTACTTCTTCCACGCAGTCTTTTTTCCAATTCTTCAATAGAAGGCGCTTGCACAAAAACAGACAATGCTTTTTGACCTAATTTTGATTTGATATTGATTCCTCCAAGTACATCTACATCAAATAATACTACTTTTCCTTCTTGCCACATATCTTCAACCACGGAGAAAAGGGTTCCGTAGTAATTATTCGCATACACTTCCTCCCATTCAAGGAATGCGTTTTCATTGATTTTTTCTTTAAATCCTTCAACACCTAAAAAGTGATAATCCTTACCATTCGTTTCACCTGGTCTAGGCTCACGACTACAAGCAGAAACTGAAAACGCTAACGATGGAAATTTGGTTAATAAATGTTTAACTATCGTTGTCTTCCCAGCTCCAGATGGAGCAGAAAAAATAATGCTTTTTCCAGTGATATTTCCCTTTTCCATATTTTCTAATTTTTCAATTCTTCTTTTACTTTTCGCAGTCAAATTGAACTTGTTATCGCTGTCACATTGAGCTTGTCGCTGTCACATTGAGTTTATTATCGCTGTCACATTGAGCTTGTCGAAATGTCACAGCGTATTCAACACTTGTTCCTTGATTTTTTCCAGCGCATCCTTCATATCAACCACCATTTTTTGTAGATCTACTTGATAACTCTTACTACCTAGGGTATTAATTTCACGACCAATTTCTTGCGTAATAAATCCAAGTTTTTTACCAGCACTTGGTGTCTGCATTGTTTCTATGAAATAATCCAAATGATTTGCCAATCTCATTTTTTCTTCTGAAATATCCATTTTCTCAATGTAGAAAATCAATTCTTGTTGAAAACGGTTTTCATCGTATCCAGCGACACCAGTAAAATCTTCCAAACCTTTACGAATGCGTTCTTTAACTATTTCAATTCGGCTTGTTTCAAATGGCTCCACTTGATTTAATAAACTTTTAATTTCCCCAATTCTTTCTGAAAATTCTTTTTCTAATGCAATTCCTTCTTGCCTTCTAAAACTGGTCAAATTCGTACAAGCTTCATCAACTAAATGTTGAACAAAGGCAAACTCTTCTGCCGTAACAGTATCTTTAGATTGTATATAAATTTCTGGCATTCGGATAATCAATGAAAGATAATCCTCTGTTTTTTGTCCAATAAGTTGGTTGGTTTCAAATAAATCTTGGAAGTAGGCTTTTGCTAAATCTTTATTTATTTCAACTGTTTTTGCAGTTCCAGATTGGTCGATAGAAATAGAAACCTCTATTTTTCCTCTATCCAATCTGTTGGTTATGTGTTGTCTGTAATCCAATTCTTTTTCTCTATACGGTCCAGCAATTCGAACAAACAAGTCCATTCCTTTGCTATTCAGTGCTTTCATTTCTACACTGATTTTTTTTCCTTCGAATGTTCCGGTTGCCTTTCCGTAACCTGTCATTGAATACAACATACCCTAAATATTTACTGTAAAATTAGAGATTATTGCTGTATTCTTTCCTTATTCTCATTATTTTACTTTTTATTATTTCCTACAAATTTGGTATAACACTATTTTTGTATCTTTGCTTTTCAATTCTTACACCTTCAATTAATATTAAATGAAAGTAATTGATCACTTGAATGCTGCGAAATCAACTTTGTTTTCGTTTGAAATTTTACCTCCTTTGAAAGGTAAAAGTATTCAATCTATATACGATGGAATAGATCCTTTAATGGAATTTAAACCTAAATATATTAATGTTACTTATCATCGTGAAGAATATGTTTTCAAGGAAAGAGCGAAAGGTCTTTTAGAAAAAATTGCTATTCGTAAACGTCCTGGAACTGTCGGTATTTGTGCTGCAATTATGAATAAATACCATGTTGATGCGGTACCTCATTTAATTTGTGGTGGATTTAGTAAAGACGAGACAGAAAATGCGTTAATTGATTTACAATTTTTGGGCATTGATAATGTGCTTGCTTTACGTGGCGATTCTATCAAAACCGAAAGTGCTTTTCGTCCACATCCAGAAGGACATGCTTATGCGGTTGATTTAATTAAGCAAGTCATTAATATGAATAACGGGAATTATATGACTGAAGATTTTCAGTTGGAACCGACTAACTTTTGTATTGGTACTGCAGGTTATCCTGAAAAGCATTTTGAAGCAATGAATATGTCTACGGATTTACATTACTTGAAACAAAAAGTGGAAGCAGGAGCAGAATATATTGTTACTCAGATGTTTTTTGATAACAAAAAATTCTTTGATTTCGTTAATGCTTGTAAAGAATATGGAATAAATGTTCCAATCATTCCAGGAATTAAACCAATTAAGACGTTAACTCATACTACTGTACTACCTAAATTGTTTCATATTGATTTTCCTGAAGCATTATCCAAAGAATTACTTAAATGTAAATCAAACGATGAGGTGAAAAGAGTAGGTATTGAATGGGGAATTCAACAATCGAAAGAATTGAAAGCGATGAATGTACCGGGAATTCATTATTATACTATGTCTAATTCTGATGAGGTAAAAGCCATCGCATCTGAGGTTTTCTAATGAAAAAATTATTTTTTTGTTTCGTTATTTTTGCCTCTTTTTCCTTGAACGCTCAGGGCTTAAAGTTGACTAATGCTGTTTTAGTTGCACAATTAGATCGTTCTGAGGATAAGTTTACCGCTGAAATTAATTTAGCTGAAATTTTTGCTGGATGTGGGGTGAATGTTGTTCCTTCTTTAAATTTATTAAAGCAAGGTGCCTCACTATCTGTTTTAGTATCTGATTCTGTTAAAAATCTACTAGTTGAAAAACAGCTAGATACTTATTTACTCATTAATGTTAGAGGGTATGATCGCCAATTTAGATTGTCTTCTAAAATAGGTTCTTTGTCTGAAGAATTAAATATAGCACATTTGTTTCCATTGTTTAGGGATGAAATCACTTCGATTACTTTCGAATTTAATTTTTTCAGAAATGATAAGCTATGCCATACCGAATTACTTCGTTTGAAAAATGTTTCTACCAAAGAAAAGCTCATTCAAAAACTTCATAAGAAACTTCCACACTTAATTTATCGTTGGAAATCATAAAACTAGAGCCTCTTTTTGAGGCTTTTTTTATGCTTACCTCTTTGAGGAGTGATAGAGGGAGGTGATACTTTTAATTTTTTCGATCAAATTTTTTGCATTTTAATTACCTTGGTAAATAAATTTACTGTATATTTGATTTATAATTTAAAAAAGTAAAAAATGGAAACAGCAGTAAAAACAATATGGGGAGTAGACCCGATGCACTCAGAAGTAGAATTTAAAGTAAAACATTTAGTAATTTCTACGGTTAAAGGAATTTTCAAAGAATTTTCGGCAACAATTCATTCAGAAGGGGAAGGATTTGAAAATGCTACCTTTGAATTTCAAGCAAATATAGATTCAATTTTCACAAATCAATCAGATAGAGATAATCACTTGAAATCAGCAGATTTCTTTGATGCTGCAAATCACCCAACATTGAATTTTAAATCAACTTCTGTTACTAAAAAATCACAGGATACTTATAAAATCACAGGAGATTTTACAATCAAAGGAGTAACAAAATCAGTTGAATTAACAGCTGAATTTGGCGGAGTAGCAACAGATCCTTATGGAAATGTGAAAGCTGGTTTTGAAATTACAGGAACGATAAACCGTAAAGATTTCGGATTGACTTTCCACGCTGTGACTGAAGCTGGAAACATCGTTGTAAGTGATGATATTAAATTAAATGTAAATTTACAATTTGCTAAACAGCAATAAAAGTAATTTGATTTTAACTGAAAAGGTTGTCAATTTTTTGACAACCTTTTTTTATCTTCACAAAAAATCGATTAAAAATTTACAATTCAACATTAATCTTTAAAAGCAGTGCATTTAATCACCAATAAAAAACAGATTTTACCCATTTCAGATGGACTACGTAAATACTTACGACAATATGGGCGTGAGGTAAAAACTACATTGAAATACAAAGAGTTAAGTGATTATGAGAATTATATAAATTTATACGATCGCGACGGAAACAACACCTATTGGGTAACAGTCATTTACAATCATTCGATTGCTGAGGATATTTATGAGAAATTAAAACATGTGTATGCGATTTTAAAATCCTCTGGTGATGTATCTTTTATTGAGCATTTATATGTAGATCGTATTGATTTCTGTTTATATGCAAATACGGGTCCTTTTCGTATTCGAATTGTAAATCGCCTCAATGATAATTTTGATTATTTCTATGTCAAAAAAGCCGATGCTTCTCGTATTTATGGGTTAGAATTAGAGCATTTATTATCACCTAATCACATCAGTTATTTCGTGAATGACGAAACGTTGATCGAAGAACATATTATAGGAATTCCTGCAGATTTATTTTTAACTAAAAACAATACTGTACACCAAGATTTTGAGGAAACACGTTTGGCAAAAGAGTTTGTGAAATTTAACGAACGTTGTTTTGTACGTTTATTAGGAGATATGCATTCAAGTAATTTTGTGATTGACGTAACACCTGATTTTGAAACGACTCATTACCGTATGCGATCAATTGATTTTGATCAGCAATCCTACGAAAAAAGAAAAGCAGTATACCTCCCTCAATTTTTCAAACAAAACAATCCATTTGTTGAGTTAGTACAAAAACATTTAACTCCTGCATCAATCAAACAGTACCAGCGCGAGGAACGTTCTATGATTTTGAATCGTATTCGTAATGCTCGTTATCAAGTAAAAGATATAATGGATGTAATGGCAAAAGATGAACTTTCTCCAAAAGAAAACGTCATTTTATTACGAGAAGAATTAGCGAAGCATTACAACAACAATCAATTCTTAAAATGCGAAACGATGGGGCAAATCGTTAGAATTAGTTTAAAAATATTGATAAAAGGGAAGTAGAAAAAATTGATTAAAACAAAAAAGGAACCTATTTCTAGATTCCTTTTGTTTTGGTAGCGGGGGCCCGACTCGAACGGACGACCTTCGGGTTATGAGCCCGACGAGCTACCAACTGCTCCACCCCGCACTATATTCAAATAAAGTATTAAACTTTAATTGCGGTACAAAGATATAATTTGTTTCTTTGTAGTCCAAATTTATTTAACAAAAATTTAACAAAATGTCTCACAAAGCCGGTTTCGTAAACATTGTTGGAAGTCCAAATGTCGGAAAATCAACTCTTATGAATCAAATGATAGGTGAAAAATTATCCATCGTTACTTCTAAAGCTCAAACAACACGTCACCGAATTCATGGCATTGTGAACGATGAAAACTACCAAATCGTTTTTTCTGACACTCCTGGAGTAGTAAATGCTTCTTATAAATTGCACGAACAAATGATGAGTTATGTTGAAAGTTCGTTTAAAGATGCTGATATTTTATTATTCATCACTGACATTTATGAAAGTGAAATGAATCACAAAGAAACATTGGAACGTATAAAGAAACTTAATATTCCAGTGTTGGCAATTGTGAATAAAATGGACTTAGGTTCTCAAGATCAAGTAGAGAAGCGAATTTTATATTGGAAAGAAAAATTACCGAATGCAGAAGTGATTCCGATTTCAGCTTTACATGGTTTTGGTAAAGAATGGGTATGGGAACGTATCTTAGAATTATTACCAGAAGGACCAGCGTATTTTGAAAAAGAAGATCTATCTGATAGACCTGTTCGTTTTTTCGTTTCAGAAATGATCCGTGAGAAAATCTTTTTATTTACAGATAAAGAGGTTCCTTATTGTACGCAAGTGGATGTAAATACCTATGAGGAAGAGGAAAATATAATCCGTATTCGTGCAACGATTGTTGTAGAGCGTGACTCTCAAAAAGGAATTATCATAGGCAAAGCCGGGGATATGTTAAAGAAAATAGGGCGTGAAGCACGAAAAGACATTGAAAACTTCGTAGGAAAACAAGTATTTTTACAAACCTTTGTGAAAGTTGACAAAGATTGGAGAGAGTCCGAAGTGAAATTGAAGAAATACGGATATTAAATAAAATTGCAGATTGAAAGATTGCAGATTGAAAGATTTGTAAAATAGAAATAAATTTTGACGAAAAATAAGCAATTTATTTAACGTCATAAAAAATAAAGAATGAGTAATATAATCGCTATAGTTGGTCGTCCAAATGTCGGTAAATCAACCTTATTTAACCGACTAACAGAATCCAAAAATGCCATTGTAAAAGAAATCAGCGGGGTAACACGTGACCGTTTGTATGGCCGAGGAGAGTGGAATGGTGTTCCTTTTTCTGTAATAGATACTGGAGGGTATGTTCATGGATCTGACGATATTTTTGAAGGAGAAATCAGAAAACAAGTAAAACTTGCTATTGAAGAAGCAAGTGTTATTGTTTTTATGGTCGATGTAACTACTGGGATTGTGGATTTAGACGAAACCGTTGCTGCAATGCTACGTAAAGCAAAAAAGAAAGTGTTTATCGCTGCTAATAAAGTGGATAACACGCAAAGATATGGTTTGTCATCAGAATTTTGGTCTCTTGGATTAGGTGATGTATATGACTTATCTGCTACGAATGGTGGAGGAACAGGGGAATTGTTAGATGATATAATCGCTACGTTTGATAAAAATTCTGAATTAGAAGATGAAGAAGAATTACCAAGAATTACGATTGTTGGTAAACCTAATGTGGGTAAATCTTCATTTGTAAATGCGATCACTGGTCAAGAAAGAAATATTGTAACGAATATCTCTGGTACAACTAGGGATGCTATCAATACTAGATACAAAGCTTTTGGTTTTGATTTTGTACTAGTTGACACTGCTGGAATTCGTAAACAAGCGAAAGTTACCGAAGATATTGAGTATTATTCAACGTTGCGTTCAGTGCGTTCCATTGAAAATTCAGATGTTTGTATACTAATGATTGATGCAACAGAAGGAGTTCAAAAACAAGATTTGAACATCTATTACATCATAGAGAAAAATAGTAAAGGGGTTGTTGTATTAGTTAATAAATGGGATTTAGTAGAGAAAGATCATACTACTATGTTGGCTTATGAAGAACGTATTCGTGAGCAATTAGCACCCTATAACGATGTTCCAATCATCTTTACATCTACGATTACTAAACAACGAATTCACAAAGCGTTAGAAACAGCAATGGAAGTGTATAACAACAGAATTACTAAAATTCCAACTTCTGAATTAAATGATTTGTTGTTGCCAATTATTGAGGCTACACCGCCTCCATCTGTGAAAGGTAAGTATGTAAATATTAAATATGTAACACAATTACCGACGCATGCTCCAGCGTTTGCTTTTTTCTGTAATTTACCACAATATGTCGCTGAAAGTTACCGACGTTTCTTAGAAAATAAAATACGTGAAAATTACAATTTTACAGGAATTCCAATTCGCATATTTTTCAGAAAAAAATAAGCGCGATTTCCGTTTTACTGAGTTTCACATTTTCAATTTATTAATGTACCTTTGCTTCAATTTGTAAAGGTATTTTTTTTATGAAAAAAGTATTAGTTATAGGCGCAGGAGGGCAGATTGGAACTGAACTAGTGATGGAATTGCGTAAACGTTTTGGTAATCAACAAGTGATTGCTGCCGATGTAAAAGAGGAGTGTTCTGATGAGTTGAAAGACGGTCCTTACGTGAAAATGGATGTCCTTGACAAAGACTTTGTAACTACTTTTATCAAAGAAGAAAAGCCAACAGATGTATATTTGTTAGCTGCTTTACTATCTGCAACTGCTGAAAAACATCCAGAATTTGCTTGGAGATTAAATATGGAAGGGTTGTTTACAATCCTTGATTTAGCGAAAGAAGGTTTCATTCAAAAAATATTTTGGCCAAGTTCAATTGCCGTATTTGGACCAACAACACCAAGAGATTTTACTCCGCAATATACTGTTATGGAGCCCACTACAGTATACGGTATTTCCAAATTGGCTGGTGAACGTTGGTGTGAATACTATTTCAACAAATTTGGTGTTGATGTACGTTCTATTCGCTACCCTGGATTGATTTCGTATACAAGTTTACCAGGTGGAGGAACAACCGATTACGCAGTGGATATTTTTTATCATGCGAAGAAAACGAATTCATATACTTCGTTTTTAAATGAAGATAGTGCTCTTCCTATGATGTATATGGAAGATGCCATTCGTGCTACGATAGAATTGATGGAAGCTCCTAAAGAAAATGTGAAAATTCGTTCTAGTTATAATTTAGCTGGAATTAGTTTTACGCCAAAACAATTAGGTAATGCTATTGCTAATCAGAAAGATGGATTCACAATGCAGTATGCTCCTGATTTCAGACAAGCAATCGCTGACAGTTGGCCAAAATCCATTGATGACACATCTGCTCAAAACGATTGGGGTTGGAAAATGAAGTATGATTTAACTGAAATGGTTAAAACAATGCTTGAAAATGTTGATATTTCAAAATTAAATTGATAAATTTAACTCGATCCGTTTAATTATATTTGCGAAGTTATCTTATTAAATGTCTTATAAAAAGAATATACTTGTTTTAATTTCTTTGATACTAACTATGGTTGGCACCACTTTGTATGCTCAAAAAGTGAACAAAACTGACAAAGAGGGAAAAAAGCAAGGTAAATGGATTTTTTTCGGAAAAGATCGACCTGATGCCGGTTATCCAGATAATGGAAAAATAGAGGAAGGAACATTTCAAGATGATCGTAAGGAAGGTTATTGGACAAAATATTACAACGACGGTAAAACACCAAAGTTGAAAGGTGAGTACGAAAACAACAGACCTAAAGGGAATTATGTTAAGTATTTTGAAAACGGAAAAATCAAAGAACAAGGAACATTTATTCGCGATAAATATTTAGATACATTAAGACGTTTCCATGAAAATGGAGTGCTTGAATATGAGGCGAAATACAATGAAGCGGGGAAAGAAGAAGGTGCTGTATCTTATTATTATGCCAACGGTCAAGTTGAGTTTGAATATATTTCTAAGGATGGTAAGCCAACAGGAAAAGCCATTCGATATTATGAAAACGGAGATATCAAAGAAATCTTATCTTTCAATCCTGATGGATCTTTAGCAGGTACGCCTATTCAAAAACAAATGGTTCATCCGCCTGTGATCGTCAAAGATCCAGGAGCATCTAATGAAATAACAAAGAAAATTGTTGCACCAAAAGTGAAAGATGGTAAATTTGATCCGAATGGGTATAACAAAATTTACAATGCTAATGATGAATTAGAACAAGATGGTGACTTTAAAGATGGTCGTTTATTCAATGGTAAAATGTATGTGTACGATTCCGATGGACTTTTATTAAAAGTAAAAGTTTATAAAAACGGAGTATATCATTCTGATGGACAATTAGATTAGTTAGATAATTCAAATTAAACTTTACTACTCTTCTTATCTAATTTAATTGTTTTTTCGTGCTTATAATTATATTTTAAATGTAAGTCGTAAATAATCCCATCCGACAAACCAATTTTAGGTACAGCAAAAGATTTTACATCCAACTCTTTGAAAATATAACTGTAAATATCGCAAGCAGGTATAATAACATCAGCTCTGTCTGGTTTTAATTGAAATTTTTCCATACGATCTTCTAAATTGTATTTTGCTAATTCTTCTCGTAAAGAAAGCATATCTTCAACCTTGATATTATCGAATTGTTTGACACCTAAAATTTTGTGTATTTTATTGATATTTCCTCCAGTAGCAAAATAGTTATGTGGAATTGTCTCATCTATGTTTTTGTGTAACCAACCAGCTATTTCTGTCCATATAGAATCATTAGTTTTTCCTTTTAATGTTCTAACTGTACCTACCTCAAAAGATTTTGCAGCAATTCGCTCACCTCTTTCAAATACACTGATTTCAGTACTACCACCACCAACATCAATTACAATAAAAGGTGTTGTTTTATCAAAATCTAATAAAAAGAATGTGCCAAATATTAAACGTGCTTCTTCATCTCCAGAAATCACTTCAATTTTAATTCCTGTTTCTTTTGCTATTGATTTTGCAACTTTCTCACCATTTTTAGCCTCTCGCATTGCAGATGTTGCGCAAGCACGTAACTCTTTTACATCAAAAATATCTGCGATTAATTGAAAAGCTTTCATTGTTTTAATGAATTCCTCTTCTTTTTTAGGAGTAATTTCTCCGAACTCGAATACATCACCACCTAATCGTAGAGGAAGACGAGTATAAGATAATTTTTTAATGTATGAATGTCCGTCATCTTGACACACTTCACCAATTAATAAACGCGCAGCATTTGTTCCGATATCAATAGCACCAAATTTCATTTACCAACGTAATATTCTTCAAGTACGAATATAAGTAATTTGATTCACCTATCTTTGAAAAAAATATACATTTTGGATTTTACATCTTTGGGTCTATTTGGTTTGTTTTTTGCCTCCTTCTTGGCAGCTACCATTTTACCTTTTAGTTCAGAATTTGTACTAGCTTTTTTTTTATCGAAAGGAATAGATCCTTGGCTTTGCTTTTTTCTAGCTTTGATTGGGAATGTATTGGGAGGTTCTACTAATTTTTGGATAGGTAAAATGGGAAATCCAATTTGGTTGAAAAGATGGGGACTTTCTGAAGCTACTATCGATAAAAGAAAAAAGTGGATTGAAAAACGAGGTGCTTTTGTTGGTTTTTTTTCTTGGGTGCCAATAATTGGAGATCCTCTTTTAGTTGCTTTGGGATTTTTTAATAGTAATCCAATTAAAACTCATATATGGATGGTATTAGGTAAAGGAATCCGATACCTAATAATTGTTTTAACATACCTTAATTTGTTTTCCTAAATTTTTAATTATCAAATTTTTCAATATCCAAATAAAAATACCTGTGATTTCATCTGACTAAAAGACAAAAAATAGGTAAATTTGAACTAAAATTTTTAACGTGAGTTCTACAACCATTGAATCCCTCAAAAAAGAAAGTAAATTCAAATCTTTCTTGGTTTTTACAAAATTTAGGTTGTCAGCTTTAGTGGTTATCTCCGCACTTTCTGGTTATTTATTTGTTGTATTTAGAGATGGAGCTTCTGTGAACTGGCAAGTCATCTTTAATTTGATGGTTGGCGGTTCATTAGTGACAGCTGCTTCTAATGGTGCAAACCAAATTTGGGAAAGAGAACTAGATATTATGATGCGTAGAACACAAACTCGGCCACTACCGCAAGGAAGAATGAATCTAAAAGAAGCATATCTTATTGTTATTCTGTGTCTTGTAGTTGGTAGTTGGTTATTGTATAGTATTAATTTTTTATCTGCATTTTTGGGTGTTTGTGCTTTTGTTTCCTATGTATTCATCTATACTCCAATGAAAAGAGTGACCCCATGGGCAGTTTTTATAGGGGCATTTCCGGGAGCAATTCCGCCAATGCTTGGTGCTATTGCTTATACCAATAAATTTGGATTGGAGCCTGGGATTTTATTTTTCGTACAATTCGTTTGGCAATTCCCTCATTTTTGGGCGATTGCTTGGGTAGTATTTGATGATTATAAAGCAGGTGGATTTTCCTTATTACCTTCAAAGTTTGGTAAGTCTAAAAATTCAGCATACCAAATAATGGTTTACTCTTTGTTTTTAATTCCTTTTACTCTTTTGCCATGGGTTTTAGGATGGACTGGGAGCGCAACATTGGTCATTGGCACCATATTGGGAGGTTGGTTTTTTTGGTATTCCTATAGATTATTCATTACCTGTGATGATAAAGATGCTAAAAAATTGATGTTCGCATCTTTTTTTTACCTGCCGTTAGTGCAGTTTTTATACGTGTTAGATTACGTTCCAATTAAAAAGTAAAGTCATGAGAAAAGATTTTAACCAAGAATTAAGTCCCGAAGTAAGGGAGAAAATGAAAAAGAATTTGGTGTATATTGCCATTTTCAGTATTGTTATGGTTTTTGCTGGCTTCACATCTGGATACATTGTATCTATGGGTGATTCATTCTGGGTAAAGTATGCTTTGCCAACTGGTTTTTGGGTAAGTACTACGTTAATTTTGATAAGTAGTTTATTGTATCATTTTGCAGTTAAAAATGCCCAATCTCGCAATTTAGCTTCGGTTAAATTGTTTATGCCTTTGGCTTTGGTATTTGGTATTGGGTTCTCCATTTTTCAATTTGTAGGATATAATCAATTATTTAAAAGTGGCTCTCACTTTGTTGGTCCTATTTTCGTAATTGATGGCCGTTATGGTGACTACTTTGAAATTAAACATAAAGGAAAATATATCGAAGTTGATGGGAATAAATACAAGTATAACGGCAAAGTGATGAATGACAATCAGATGAAATCATTACAATCATTTGTGAAACCATTTGAAACCATTGCTGATTTTAAATCTGGGTATAGAATAAAGAATTTGTTACCTGATTTCGAATTACATTACCAACACGAAAAAGTTTCTGTTCAAGGTGGTTTATTGGTGACTGAAAGTGGAAAAACATTACAGTACACGGATGTAAGAAGATTACAATTTTTAGCTTGGAATATTCGCGATGGTAGGGGAGATTTCTTTCACAAGGGCCAATTAGGGAAAGATTTCCATGTTTATTATAAAGGAAGAGAACTACAATACAAAAACCGTGAGTTGATGTTGGGTAATAAAAAATTATCAGCTCCCCTTCAGATAAAGGCAAATCAATCCCGTGACACGTCTACTTCCTATTTATTTATCATTACCGCATTACACTTACTTCATATAATAGGTGCTTCTATTTATTTAATTAGAATGGTAGTGAAATCATTGAGAGTAAAACTTCCACAAACTAATTTGTCTGACGAAGAAAATGCAAATGAAGAATATAGATATTCGAAGTTTGCTTTAAGTATGAAATTAGGTGCTATTTTTTGGCATTTTTTAGGTGTATTATGGATTTATTTATTAATTTTTTTAATCTACATTCACTAAAAAATAAATTAGAACGATTTTTAATAAATGTTCAATTTTAAAAAAATACCTTAATGTTAACTTAAGTTTAGTATTTTTCACTAAACTTGCAAAAAATTTTTTTGTATGTCAAATCATAATGAAACACAGATTGATTCTGCAACCTTATGGGGAGGTAAAGTTTCACCTTTCTCTACAAGTTATGGAAAATTGATGATGTGGTTCTTCTTAGTGTCTGATGCATTGACATTTGGAGGACTTTTGGTAGCGTATGGATTTACGAGACACGCGTGTCAGGATGCATGGCCGATTGGTGAAGAAACGTTTAACTCATTGCCTTTCTTAGGTCATGGTTATCCGTTGTTGTACGTTGCATTGATGACCTTTATCTTAATTGTTTCTTCAGTAACGATGGTATTAGCTGTTGAAGCTGGACATAGAATGGATAAGAGAGGTGTTGTAAAATGGATGTTAGCAACGATTGTTGGTGGTTTATTTTTCGTAGGTTCTCAAGCTTGGGAATGGTATCACTTCATTCATGGTTCTGAGTTCGGTAAAGTAGAGTTGGCTGACGGATCAAAAGCGATTGTTCATGGACATTTTGGAGAACTTAAAAACTTTACAGTTTTAGAGGCTGGAAGACATCACAAAAAAGGAGAAGTGATTACAGATGATTTATTACATCATTTCCACCACGCAATTGAAGAAGGTAAATTAGAGAATGGTAAAATCACATTACACGATGGTTCTGTTGCTAAAGTAAATAGAGCGAAAGATGAGCACATGACGTTAATCATCAAAGAAGACGGTACAAAATATACTTCTAATAATAAAATCGAAGGTGCTCAAGCTGAAAAATTATACAATGAAGTAATTAACAGTGGTATTCCTAATAAAGTTATTTATGGTGCTAATTTGACAGTGAATGAATATGGTCCTACTCAATATGCGCAATTCTTTTTCTTTATTACTGGTTTCCATGGTTTCCACGTATTTTCTGGAGTGGTAATTAACTTTATTATTTTCTTGGGAGTATTGAGAGGAGTTTATCATAGAAGAGGACACTACGAAATGGTAGAAAAAACAGGTTTATACTGGCACTTTGTCGATTTAGTATGGGTGTTTGTATTTACATTCTTTTATTTAGTTTAATCGATTTAAAAATTCTTATATAATGGAAAGAGACGATATTATTGAATACTCATTACATGGTCACCATGATGAGGAAGCAGGAAAACAAATTAGAAAAAAGATTTGGAAAGTAACCGCAATCTTAACAATCATTACTGTTGTTGAAGTTATTTGTGGTGCATTCATCAAACAACATAGTTCAATTTGGCCTTTAGTTAAATGGGGATTTATTATATTAACTTTAGTAAAAGCTGCTTACATTGTTTTAATCTTCATGCATCTAGGTGATGAGAAAAAGGCTCTAAAGTATGTTATTTTATTACCTTATTTTATATTTATTGTTTATTTAATATTTATCTGTTTGAATGAAGCAAATGCAATTAGTGCAGCTTTAAAGTTCTTCGGATTCTAAACTATGAGTAATATAAAAGCTTCGGCCGGACGAATAAAAGGAATTGTTTTAACGATACTTTTGTTTGGACCGGCTTCTTTGTTAATATTCCTTTCTTCTAGGGGATGCAACCATAAGTTCAAAGAATTGGATGATATGGGTGTTGTTAAAGATTACTCCTTCAAAGGTGTTGATGGTAAAATGTATTCATCAAAAGACTTTAAAGGGAAAGTAGTTTTAATTACTACCATTCAAAAAACATGTCCTAGTGATTGTGCAATTAAAATGTGGCATTTGAGCCAGATGATTTTTGAGCATATTCGCAAAAATCAAAAGAAATTAGGGTATGTTAAGATTATCTCTTATGTTACTGATGGTAAAGGAAATCCTGAACATAATTTGAAAGAAGTTCAATCGATTTTGGAAGACCAAGTGGAAGAGTATGATCCTAAAATTTGGATTCTTGCAGATGGAGATGCTAAAAGTATTTACGATATCACTCGAAATGGTAAAAACCTATTGAAAGAAAAAGGGACTAAATACTATGGCGGCGAAGCATTTCAAGAATTGATGTTACTATCTGATAAACAAAATCACTTGAGAATGGTATTGAAAGGTAACTCTGAAGGTATGATTCGTAAAATGAAAGAACATATTGCTTTATTAGCTAAACAATACGATAAACTAGCTTGGAAAAAACAAGGAAAATGAAAATTCTTTATTTTACATTAGTTCTTTTCATTTTTGTAGGATGTAATTCAAATAATAAAGTGCGTGTTTTACCAATTGTAGGTAACTACGATATTGAATACGATACTATTGATGGGAAAGAGGTAGCAGACACTATTTATCCTAAAATTCCTTTCTTTCAATTTAAAAATCAAGAAGGCAAAGTAGTTTCATCAAAAGATTTAAAAGGAAAAGTTTGGATTGCTGACTTTTTCTTCACTAAATGCCCTACGATTTGTCCTACAATGACAGCGCAATTAAAGCGTTTGTCAATTAAAACAAAAGATTTAAAAGATCAAATCCAATTTATTTCCTTCAGCATTGATCCAAATACTGATCAACCGAATGTGTTAAGAAAATATATCACTAAGAATGGTATAAATACTTCAAATTGGGTGTTTTTAACAGGAGATGAAAACAAAACCCATCAATTGGGTGTTGATTATTTTCAGGTATTCGCTAACAGAGATATTGAATCTGCTGGTGGATATGCACACTCGCCTGCATTTGTCTTAATTGATAAAGAAGGGTATGTTAGAGGAGTTTACGTTGGTACAGAAACAGCACAAGTTGATTTATTAGAAAAAGACGTTCGTAAATTATTAAAATATGAGTACAACATTGAACACGCAACAACCGAATAAAGGGTTTAGGAGGTTAATTATAGGGGCTTCTATTGCTATTCCAGTGGTTGTAGCATTGTTATTCGAAATAAAAATTGAAGGTGTAGACTTATCTTTTTTACCACCAACTTACGCTACAATTAATGGTGTTACTGCTGTTCTACTTATTATAGCATTAATTGCCATCAAGAAAAAAAATATTGCATTACATCAAAAACTAGTAAAAGTTTGTTTAGCGCTATCATTGTTATTTCTTGCATGTTATGTAGCGTATCATATCACGAGTACTGAGGTTAAATACGGAGATTTAAACCATGACAATAATTTAGATGCTATAGAGTTAGCTAAAATTGGTTCTAGTAGAATTGTGTATTTATTTTTACTTGCCTCACATATTATGTTGAGCATTGTTGTCATTCCTTTTGTATTATTCACGTATTTATTTGCGTACGAACAAAATTTCGAAAAGCATAGAAAACTAGCTAAAATTGCTTGGCCAATTTGGGTGTATGTTGCAATTACCGGTGTAATTGTTTACAAAATGATTTCTCCTTACTATATTCATTAAAACATAGGACACGATAGTTTTTCCGTGTCTTTGATATGTTCTCCCATGTATTGGAAGTTGAGTTCATGAGACATTAAATAGGAAGTGTTAAGTCCATTAGATATATAGTCAATCGAATATCCAATTAGGAATTGGTGGTTTATTTTTATTTGAAACAAACCAATAAAACTCTCATTATTTCTAAATCCTAATCCAACTTTCAATTTGTTTTGAAAATCAAAATAGCCTATAGCGTCAATGCGAGTAGGATTGGAAAACGTTTTGCTAACTAGCAAATTGGGTAGAAAAGTCACAGAGTTTGATAATTCAAATTTTGTTCCTCCTGTTAGTATTAGATGTGTCGAAAAAGCAGAAGAATTACCTAATTGATCCCAAGTTGTTTTTCCGAGTTGTTGTATACTTAATCCTGTGTAATAGCGATTCGTATTCCACCACATTCCAAGTGCAACGTTAGGTAAGTAAATGGTTCTATTTCTATTGAATGCAGGGTCAGGTTGAAGTGGATTTAGCTTTGTATTATCAAAGTACAATTGTGTTAATCCCCCACGAATTCCTACTGAAAAACGAGCTTCTTTTGAGAAATTGCGATGAAATGCATATCCAGCTACTATTCGATTTGTACCGAAAGCTCCAATTTTATCATTTTCAAATTGTATTTGAATACCATGCCTAGGGGTTAGGTATTCAGTGCGTTTGCTTTGAATTTGTGTTGAATAATTAATTAAGTGCGATACTGGAGCACCTTCAAATCCTACCCATTGAAACCTACTTAATAATTTTAGTTCTTGATAATTTTTAATACCTGCAAGTGCTGGATTATACGTGTTTTGATTAAGACACCATTGTGTAAAGATATTTTCCTGTTGTCCATAAAACGAACGTATTGATAAGACAAAGATTATTAATATGATTCTATAAATCTTCATCGAATAATTGTTAAACTCCCTTTGATAGGCTCATTAATATTTTTGTCTCTTAATTCAATAACATAAAAATAGGTGCCAGGATCAATAGTATTTCCATTGTAAGTTCCATCCCAAGATTTTAAAAATGAATATCCTGTAGTTTCAAATACCGTTTGTCCCCATCGACTGTAAACTTGTATATGGCAATTAGGGAAGTCATCTAAAAATGGGATTTCCCAAACATCATTAATCTTATCGCCATTAGGTGAAAAGGAATTGGGTGGTGTGTTTTCTTGTTTTATAACGCGAATTTTAATTACATCACTAATTCTACATCCTTCTTTAATTCCAGTTAATGCATAATTAATCGTTTTTTTTGCTGTAAATAATGGAGTTAGGGATGTTGAATCACTTATAAATTCGAAAGGAGCCCAGCGGGCAAAATTGCCATTTGTTTTACCATTCAAATTAAATGTTGCGCCTTCGTAAACGGTTGTATCTTTCCCTGCATCGACATTAAAACTTATAATTTGTGGAAGTATAACACTATCTTTTACAATAAAAGGGCAAGAACTAAAACAGGAATTACTTACGATAAGCTTATCTCCTGTTTTTAATTTGCTCAAGGAAAGAAAATTTGTATCAGAAATTGCGATTAATTCATTGTTTAAAAACCAATTGTAGTTACTGCTATCTTTACAATCAGTTGTTGAACATCGAAAATTTATGACATCATTTTTACAATATTTTGAATCTAAATCAGCAATTGAGATGGTAGGAATGGGTCTATTTACTCCTGAACCTTTAATTTCTAATTCAAAATTTGCCTCTGCTGGGTAGGAATCACCTGTGTTTAAAGCACCATTAATCACCAAGTAAAAGGTTTCTTTAGGATTTAACCCCGTTGCAGTTATTGTAAACCCTGAATTTCCATTTGATTCACATGAACCAATTTGTTTATAGGTACTTGCGTCACAAGGCACTTTCGCTTGAAGAATTGCAGCTTGTAAATTTTGTGATTTTCCAGTTTTAATTAAATAACTAATGTCTGAACAAGTAATGCTAACATCGCCGCCAAATTCATTTGTATAAAAACGAAACCAAACGCTATTGTTAGATGAAAAACATATTTTTGAACTAAAATCATCCTCACAATCAGCACATAAGGTTTTGTTAGCATTTATATTATTAGCTGATAAAATTTGATTAGGACAAAGGTCAATAGCTTGATTACAATTATTATAACTTTCTTGTGAAAAGACAAAAAACACATTAAAGCACAAATAGATGAGTATGATTACATAAGGAAATATCTTTGTGCGTTTGTTCATAGTTTCAATATATACGATAATATTCCATTTTTGTTATAGATTTTGAAAAAAAAACATATTTAATGACTTAATATATAACTAACATTGTAACTTTATTTTTGTAAAAAAAAAGAGTGAGATCAATATTAGATATGGAACTGGTTAACAGAGAATTGAGTTGGCTTTCATTTAATGAAAGGGTATTACAAGAAGCGATGGATGTTCTTGTGCCAATTATCGAACGTTTACGGTTTTTAGGAATTTATTCGAATAATATGGATGAATTTTACCGTGTTCGAGTGGCGAATGTGAAGCGTTTGGTGGGTATTAAAAATGCAGCAGTACAAGGATATAAAGGTTCTGCTTCTGAATTATTAGAGGATATTCGTGAAGAGGTGATGCGTCAACGAAAAATGTTTGATAAAACGTATCTTGAAATCGTGGCACAACTTGAAAAAGAGGGAGTATACCAATTGACTGAGAAAAATTTATCAGAAAAACATAAGCGTGAATTATCTCGTTTTTTTCATTCAGAATTAAAGCACGAAATTGTACCCATAATACTTAATCCAAAAAACGCTTTTCCAAAACTTCAAGACAAACATATTTATTTAGCCATACGATTAAAAAAGTCTTCCACTAAAAAAGTACAATACGCTTACATTCAAATTCCATCTACCTATTCTAGATTTTATCAGATTAAAGATCAAGATAAAACTTATTTCATTTTAGTTGACGACATTATTCGATTACATTTAGATTCTATTTTTTCCATCTTTGAGGCAGACGAATTAGAAGCATTTACATTCAAGTTTACCCGTGATGCTGAATTGAATTTAGATGATGATTTATCTGTTTCTTACATAGATAAAATGGAAAAATCATTACAAAATAGAAAAAAGGGTGAGCCAGTTCGATTTGTTTACGATCGAAATATGCCAGAAGATTTGAAAAAGTATTTATTGAAATCGTTGAACTTAAGAGATGGATTAAATGCAATACCTGGTGGTCGATACCATAATTTTAAAGATTTTGCTGATTTCCCTGATTTTGGTAAAAAGAACCTGATTTATGAAAAGTTACCACCGCTTGATCATCCAGATTTAGTAAATGCAAAACGATATTTAGAAGTATTTGATAAAAAGGACATTTTACTTCATTTTCCTTATCAAAAATTCGATTATGTAGTTGATACGTTGAGAGAAGCAGCAATTGATCCAGATGTTAAGTCTATCAAATTAAACGTTTATAGATTAGCAAAAAACTCTCAAATTATGAATGCACTTTTAAGTGCTGTAAGTAATGGAAAAGAAGTTGTGGTCGTATTTGAATTGCAGGCTCGTTTTGACGAAGAAAATAATTTATATTGGGCTGAAAGAATGAAGGAGCAAGGCGCTAAAGTAATTTTTGGTGTTCCAGGGTTAAAAGTACATTCTAAGTTATTACAAATCACAAGACTAGTCAAAGGAAAAGAGGTCATTACAGCATATGTTGGGACTGGTAATTTTAATGAAAAAACAGCAAGAATTTATTCAGATATTGGCATTTTTACTACGAACAAATCTATTTGTCAAGAAATTCGAAAGGTATTCAATTTGATGGAAAACAACATGGAACGTAGCACTTATCGTTCTTTGTTATTATCACCTTTCAACAGTAGAAGAAAGTTGACCGCACTGATTCAAAATGAAATAGACAATGCAAAAAAAGGATTGAAGTCTGGTATAAAAATCAAAATCAATAACTTAGTTGACGATGGTATGATCGAAAAATTATATCAAGCAAGCGACGCAGGAGTACCTATTCAAATGAATGTTCGAGGGGTTTGTTCTTTAGTGCCTGATAAGAAACATTCGAAAAATATTGAAGTAATTAGTATTGTAGATCGATTTTTAGAACACGCGAGGTTCATCATTTTTGAAAATAATGGCAAACCTTTGTTTTATATTTCCTCTGCGGATTGGATGGAGCGAAATTTAGATAAACGTATCGAGGTTGGAGCGCCGGTACTAGACGAATTACTTCAGAATGAACTTCAAACTATTTTTGGTATTCAATGGTCTGATAATCAGAAGTCAAGAATTTTCGAAAAGAAATTAAAAAATGATTATAGAACCAATGAACTTGAAACTCCTGTTCGTTCACAAATGGCTCTCTATGAATATTATCAAAATTTATTATCGATAGCTACCAAACATTGAAGAAACTTAAAATTGCCATTATAGGTTTTGGTTGGCTTGGGCATCCACTTGGTAAAAAATTAAAGAATTTAGGTGTTGAAGTTGTAGGCACATCTACTTCCGAGGAAAAAGTGCAGAAATTAAATGCTGAATCTTTTCCAACAGTTCGATGGAACAACAAAGAAGAATCATTTAAATTACATTCGATTTTTGAAAATGTTGATACTGTTATACTAAATTTTCCACCGGGTAGACAGTCTGATTTTCATTTATATGCGGATAGTTTGGTAGGGGTTGTTAATTCGTTTCCTAGTACGACCAAATTTATATTTGTCAGTTCAACTAGTGTTTATCCTGATTTACCACAGCATTTTATGGAGGATGATATTGATATAGAATTGCGTGCAAAAGAAAATAATATTGCATACGCTGAATGGTTACTTCAAAATAGCATTTCTTCAGATAGATTGACAATCATAAGAATGGCTGGTTTAGTTGGAGATCAGAGACATCCTGCACGTTTTTTTGCTGGAAGAAAAGAGATACCAAATGGTAATCATCCTGTAAATCTACTATTTAGAGAGGATGCTATCTCTCTTATTGTTCAATGTATTCAAAACTCGATTTGGGGAGAAACTATAAATGGTTGTGCTTCCATTCATCCATCAAAATCAGCATACTATACTTTTGCTTGCGAACAGTTTGGCCTTGAGAAACCAACATTTATTGAAAGTGAATTAGGTAAATCGATATCAAATAATAAATCAAAAAAATTATTGAATATCACATATCAGATGGATAATCCGTTTGATTATTGGAATGTAAATAACTTACTTTAGTTGTTTATTTTTAAATAGATAGAAATAAATCAATATCAGAATACCTAAACCAAAGGGTATAAATGCAATTTCTTTACCTAATATGTTTCCGAAAAGAACTATTTCATCGAAACTCATAAACTCGCTAATCATCCAATAACTATTTGCGATAATCCAACACAGTACAGCAAGGTTATGATAAGTTTCCGTAATATCTTTTCTCATTTTCCAAGTTGTGAAAATACAAAGACTCAAAGTCGGAAAAATCATTAACATTCCAACCCATTTCCATTCAAGACACCAACATAAGTCTTTTGATAACCAGAATAGTATGTGTAAATTTTCAATCTTACGTATTTTTTCAGGTATACCCATTATTTCACGTAATCTTGTTTTAGGACTAAAATATATTGATCGTTTTCAAGTTTTCGGTATCCATATTCGTAGCAGAAAAAATAAATACCTCCTTTTTGTGTTTTATAAATATTTGTAAAATAATGGAAATTAAATCCCTCTTCTGCTAATGTAATTCCATCGACCGTTACTTTTCCTTTTGGGTTTAATTTTTCAAGAATTCGTCTATTTTTTCGTAATATTCCATTGATACGTCTAACGTATTTGTTTGCATCCTCGTTTAATTTATTGTTGAATGCATTTCGACAATAATCGGAACAAAACTTTTGGTCTTTTCTTCCTCTTAATTTGCTTTTACATTCGAGACAAAGGCGTTCAGTGGTCATTTTTGCTATACAAAATTTGGCTACAATGTTAACATTAATTAACAGCAAATGCAACACTTACGATTTCAATCTTTCTCAATTTTGTTATTCAAATTGTGAGAGTTATGTCTACATTAGAAAACAATGTGTTAAGTCCTGCGGAAAGCATCCGTTTGCTGTCTGAAAAAATTCAAACTGAAAATCAAATCATTCAATTATTACGAAAAGAAGTAAGTAAAGTAATTGTTGGTCAGACGCATATGTTGGACCGTATGTTAATTGCTTTGCTTGCAGAAGGGCATATATTATTAGAAGGGGTACCTGGTTTAGCAAAAACATTGGCAATTAAAAGTTTATCTAATTCGTTAGATGCATCATTTAGTAGAATTCAATTTACTCCTGATTTATTGCCTGCAGATGTGAGTGGAACGCTTGTTTACAATCAAAAAAGTGAACAATTTACTGTAAAAAAAGGGCCTGTTTTCGCTAATTTTGTGCTTGCTGATGAAATTAACAGAGCGCCTGCAAAAGTACAAAGTGCACTATTGGAAGCAATGGAAGAACGTCAGATAACGATTGGTGATGAAACGTTTGAGTTACCTTCTCCTTTTTTAGTCTTGGCGACTCAAAACCCAATCGACCAAGAAGGAACATACAATCTACCAGAAGCACAAGTTGACCGTTTTATGTTGAAAGTAGTGTTAGACTACCCTAAAATGGAAGAAGAAAAACTCATTATTCGCGCGAATGTGCGTAAAGAAGGACTAGAAAAAGTACAAAAAGTGATGGGTGTTGCCGATATTTTACGAATTCGTGATTTGGTTCGTGAAGTGTATTTAGATGAAAAAATTGAACAGTATATCGTTGATTTAGTATTTGCTACACGTAATCCTGCAAAATACGGATTACCTCAATTAGAGCATATTGTGGAGTACGGTTGTTCCCCTCGTGCTAGTATTAATTTGGCGTTGGCTGCCAAAGCACACGCATTTTTACAAAACAGAGCCTTTGTTACTCCGGAAGATATTCGTGCTGTTGCAGTAGATGTGATGCAGCACAGAATAGGGTTAACCTACGAGGCCGAAGCAGAAAATATGTCTGCAAAACAAATCGTAGAAGCAGTAATCAACCGGGTTGATGTTCCTTAACCAATGACCACAACAGAACTTTTACAAAAAATTCGTCGTATTGAAATTCGTACCAAAGGATTGACAAAACAATTCTTTACGGGTCAGTACCATTCTTCTTTTAAAGGGAGAGGAATGACGTTTAGTGAGGTTCGAGATTATCAAATTGGAGATGAAGTTCGTACCATAGACTGGAACGTAACAGCAAGATACAATGCACCTTATGTGAAAGTATTTGAGGAGGAACGAGAATTGGTTGTGATGTTAATGGTGGATATTTCTGAATCTACCGTTTATGGTACAGGTGAAAAATCTAAAAAAGAATTAGCGTTAGAATTAATGGCTGTTTTAGCCTTTTCTGCTGTTGAAAATAATGACAAAATAGGAGCAATGTTTGTGTCGGATAGTATAGAAAAATTTATTCCTCCAGCAAAGGGTAAAAAACACGCACTTTCAATTTTAAGAACTTTCATTGACCACAAACCAATTTCTGAAAAGACAAATCTCAATGAGGGTTTTGCTTTTTACCGAAATGCGATGAAGAAACGTTCAATTTGTTTCGTTATTAGTGACTTTATGAATGAACAAAATTTCGAACAAAGTATTTCGTTACTTCGAAAAAAACACGATTTAATTGCTTTAGGATTATCCGACCAAGGGGAATCGCAATTACCTGATTTAGGATTAATTCAAATGTATAATGCTGAATCAGGTTACACAAATTGGGTGAACACTTCTGATGAATCAGTGAGAGCAGACTATGAAAAAACGTATTTGAAACAACAAGAGGATTTGATTGAAATGTTTACTCGTTTGGGTATCAATTATCAATCTTTGGAAACGAACGAAGATTATATTCCAAAATTAATACGTTTGTTTAAGAGACATAAATAATGAAGCGACTGATTATCATAGGTTTTTTAGTGTGTTGGGCGAATTTTACTTTCAGTCAATTGAAATCCTATGCTTTACGTAATTCATTAAAAATCGGCGAACAAACAGAATTGATATATGAAATAAAAGGAACAGGTGAACAACCATCTATTTCTTTTCCGGCAAAATCCGGCAAAATCCTTTGCGAAAACAAGCAGTTTTCGCTTGAGTTAATTGGTGTTTTTAATGATACATTTATTCAACAACAAAATTCGTGGATATGGCGTGGCGCTTATGTTGTTACTGCTTGGGATTCAGGTCAGTTTGTTATTCCTTCTTTTTCAATTAGTTTAAATAAAAAAGTAGAAACATTTGATAAGGTTATTCTTAACTTTACTTTTCCAAAAGTGGATAAAAGTGGAGAAATAAAAGATATCAAATCCATTTTTACTGATATTCCTTCTGAATTTCAAACCTGGTTAAAAAAGAATTATACTTGGATTTTATGGTCGCTTCTAATTGTTGCTATCATTTTATTTACGTGGCTTTGGTTGAAACGTAAAAAGAAAAAATTACCGATTGAAAATAAGAAACAAATGTCACCTGCTGAATTAGCACTTCGAGAAATTGATCAATTAATTCAACAGAAATTTTGGCTTGAAAATGGTGAAAAAGAATATTACGTTAAACTTTCTTCTATTTTAAAAACCTATTTAGGAGCAAATTATCAACTTTCATTGAGCGAAAAAACATCGTATGAAATACAATTACTATTGAGTCAAGTTCGGATAAGCAAAGAAATTTTAAATGATATTCAATGGGTATTGCAGCAATCAGATATGGTAAAGTTTGCTAAATCTGAACCGGGTGAAATGGATATGATAAAAATTGGTATTTGTTCTAAATTAATAGTTGAGGTAACAACCACACACCAAAGATGAGTTTAGATTTTCTACATATCGAATTTTTAACACCACATTGGCTTTGGTTATTGTGGTTGGTTCCTGCTGTAGTTTGGTGGTTATTTCATCTAGATAAAAGGAATAAAGGGGTTTTAAAATTTTCTCGTTTAGAAAAACACCAAGTAATTCTTCAAAGAGATTGGATTGATAAAGTGCGTAAATCAGTATTTATTGCTTACGGGTTGATTTTGTTGCTTTTAATTTTAGCATTAAGTAAACCGTTTTTTAGAAACACTGAAGAAGCGCTCAACTTTAAATATAAATACGGTATAGATATGATTCTCGCAATGGATGTTTCTGCATCGATGTTAGCAAGAGATTTCGAACCAGATAGATTAGAAGTATCTAAAGAAATGGCTAAAAAGTTCATTGATAGTCGTTTTGGAGATAGAATAGGATTAGTAGTTTATGAAGGAGAAGCAATTACGGCTTGTCCTGCAACATTGGATTATGATGTATTAAAAAATCAAATTGATTTAATTCAACCTGGGAATTTAGAACCTGGTACTGCGATTGGAACAGGATTAGGTACCGCTGTAACCAGATTGAGAAGTGATTTATTAAAGTCCAAAGTTATTGTATTGATGACTGACGGAAGTAACAATTCTGGTACAATGACTCCAGAAACTGCTGCAGCATTAGCAAAAGAAAAAAACATTCGTGTTTACACCATTGGGATTGGAACAAACGGAATGGCACCTACACCAGTAATGACCCCATTCGGTATTGAGTTTGAAGATGCACCGGTTGAAATTGATGAAAACACCCTTCAAAATATTGCATCAATTACAGGTGGAAAATATTTTAGGGCAACGGATGAATCTGCTTTAATAGCGATTTACAAGGAAATCGACAAATTAGAAAAACGAAAAATTAAAGACACACAGTACAATTCAGAACCACCGTATAGTCCTGCTCCATTTGTGATTTTTGCCATTTTATTATTGGTGTATGTTTTTATAGTTAATCGTATTGTGCTAAAAACGAATGAATAAAAAGTATACATATCCTATTGGGAAATTACTCCGTTATGTCATTCTTCTAGAATTGGTATGGTGGATAGTATTGGGTATGGTTTACATACTAATTAAATGGGTTGACTTTAAAAAAGAATGGGCAAAACAATTCATTCCAAGTCAAGCAGAAGATTCAGCGAAACGGTTAGCAACAGAATTTTTAACTGCTGAATTGACACCTTCATTTCTTCATCCAAATTATGCTTGGTTATTATTGGTAATACCATTTATATGGTTGATTGAAGGGAAATTTATGCAATGGAAAAATAAAAGAATAAATGCATATCCCGAAAAAACAATACAAACATTGATGATATCCGAGGTAAATACCAAGAAGATTCGATGGAGGTATTTTTGGTTGAGAACGGCCCTTTTATGTATCATTATTGCGTTGATGCAACCTGTATTTGGAACACGTAAAGCCTCTTCAATCCAACGAAACCAAGAAATAGTTATGTGTTTAGATATTTCTAATTCTATGAATGTTAAGGATTTATCTTCGGTGGATGCCCGATTAGATATTGCTAAAAGAGGAATTATTAATTTCATAAACACATTAAGAGGTGAACGAGTTGGGTTGTGTGTCTTTGCTGGAACTGCTCAAATACAACTTCCTATTACAACAGATTATCACGCTTTAAAAATGTTTGTAAATGAAATACAAACAGATATCATTTCAAAGCAAGGAACAAATGTAAATGAAGCGATGTTGATTTCTTCAAAAATGTTTACAAAGTCTAAAAATTCAAAAATCACGTTGATGATTACCGATGGAGAGGACCATACCGGGAATATGTCAGAGGGAGTAAAAGCGGTAAAAGATAAAAATATAAAACTTGTTGTCTTTGGAATTGGTTCTAATCAAGGAGGATATGTTCCGAACGACCCTATACACCCTGAATTTGGGTTTAAAATTTTACCTACTGGAAAACGCGTTATTTCAAAACTTAATAAAAATTTATTAGTCGAAATAGCAAAACTGACTGGTGGTACTGCAGTTGTAATCAATACTATTTATCCTGATTTTCAATCTACGGTGAACCGATTTGTAACCAGTTCGGATTCGGAAAATACACAAGAAACAGAATTGAAAGTCAAACAAAATTTTTATCCGCTGTTTTTAGGTTTTGGTTTGCTCTTATTTTGTGTCTATTTGTTTTATCCTTTTTTTAAATTAAAGATTAAAGATTAAAGATTAAAGATTAAAGATTAAAGATTAAAGATTAAAGATTAAAGATTAAAGATTAAAGATTAAAGATTAAAGATTAAAGATTAAAGATTAAAGATTAAAGATTAAAGATTAAAGA